>VOFH01000879.1_pt1 | contig 43699 bp, 70 predicted proteins | sample 5384091 | NCBI WGS metagenome assembly VOFH01 (sample SAMN12384727, study PRJNA508395) | human gut metagenome | isolation source: healthy gut G | host: Homo sapiens
GAAAATGGCTTCATTGTAAGAGCAGTCAGCTTAAAAGCTGGAATGCCAAAAGAGACAACAGCATACTCTGTAAACCGTCAGTGTGGATCAGGACTTCCGTCTATTGCAGAGGCGGTTATGGAGATTCAGACAGGACAGGCAGATGTTGTTGTTTGCAGGTGGTACAGAGAACATTTCCAGACTTCCATATTATGTAAATGATGCACGTTGGGGAGCAAGAATGGGACATAAGGTATTCGAGGATGGAGTGATTGATATCCTGACATGGCCTCTGGATGGAAACCACAATGGTGTGACAGCAGAAAATGTAGCAGAGAAATACCATGTAACAAAGAGAAGAACAGGATGCGTTCGCAGTACGCAGCCATCAGAGAGCATGCAAGGCAATCAAAGAAGGTAAATTCAAAGATGAGATTCTTCCAGTTGAATTGAAAGATCGTAAGGAAATATAACAATATTTGATACCGATGAAGGTACCCAAGAGAAGGACAGAGTATGGAAAAACTTGCAAAACTTCGTCCATGTTTTGTGAAAGGCGGTACAGTTACAGCAGCAAATTCATCCAGCTTAAACGATGGCGCAGCAGCAGTTGTTGTAATGTCTAAAGAGAAAGCAAGAAGAAGAGCTTGGTGTAACACCAAAGATGAAAATTGAAGGATATGCAATTGCAGGGGTTTGATGCAGAATTGATGGGATATTCACCAAAAGTTCTCTAGTGAGAAACTTGCAAACAAACTAGGTGTTGATTTGAAGTCTATTGATATGTTTGAAATTAATGAAGCGTTTGCAAGCCAGGCATATGCTGTAAGTCGTGATCTTGGATTAGATCCAGAAAAGTAAATATATATGGTGGCGGAATTTCCATTGGACATCCGATTGGAGCAACAGGAGCTATGCTTACTGTAAAAGTAATGTATGAGTTGATGAGAACAGATAAAAAGATGCAATGATCAGTATGTGTATTGGTGGTGGACAGGGAATTTCTATGTACTACAAAATGTGAATAAAATTATAGACTGTACTTTGTTATAGTGAGTGAAGGGGATACTATTTTATTGTAGTGTCCCTCTTAATTTATATCAAAGGAATAAAAATATTACTAAAATAAGAAAAAATTAAGGAAATATCTTTGCGTTTCTGTCATAATAGAAAATGTGTAAGCTATAAAAGCGGTTTGTCAGTAGTGAAATACTACAGAAGGACAGGCGATAAAGTAACTACAAAGGAGAAGTTATTTGATGGGAGACAACAAGAAAAAATGGTTATGGATCAGCCTTGGAATAGTTGCAGGAATCTTGGTTTTAGGGTACATAGGAACCGCTTTGTATTTTATGAGTCATTTTCTTCCAAATACAAAGGTTAACAGGGAAAGATTTTTCATATGCTAAGGAAGAAGATGTGGCAGATTATCTAAAATCAGAAGTTAAGAAGTATGAATTGAAGATTACAGAACATGGGACTTTCTGATAGCATTACAGGAAAAGAGATCTCTGTTGAATATAAAGAAAATGGAGCGATAGATAAATTATTAAAGGAGCAGTCCGTTTTTCTGTGGCCGGCAGCATGGTCGGGAGAGGGAAAAAGGATTGTCCATCACGGCAAGTGCGGATTATGATGGGAATGCATTAGATGCGAAGATTGCAAGTCTGACAGCTGTGACAACAGAACAGGTGCAGCCGATATCTTCTATGCCGGTGTTTGACGGAGAAAAGTTTGTTCCGGGAGACATTACGGAAGGGACAGCAATAGATGCAGATGCATTGAAGAAAGCGGTAGTCCAAGCGATAGAGGGACTGCAAGAGCAGTTGGATCTTGATGAAGCAGGATGTTATGTACAGCCGCTATATACAAAAAAATCACCGGAAGTTCAGCAGGCGTGCGATGCGATGAATGCATACCTGAATGCGAGTGTAACTTATGAGATGGGACTTGATACACCGGTTGTGGTTGATAAAACCGTTATTTCACAGTGGGTGACAGCAGATGAGAATTATGTGGTGACATTTCACCCGGAACTTATACAGGAATGGGTGACACAGTTTGCGCAGCAGTATGATACTGCAGGAAAGACCAGACAATTCACTACACCGGATGGAAGAGCAGCCGAAGTTTCCGGTGGAACTTACGGTTGGGAGATTAATGAAAAGGCAGAGTATGAGACACTTCTTGCGAATGTTGAAAGCGGAGAAACAATAAGTCGAGAGCCGGTTTATGTGAAAGGAAAGACTGCGGCATCGCATGGTGCGCAGGATTGGGGCTCCACTTATGCAGAAGTCGATCTGACGAATCAGAAAATGTGGTATGTCAAAGACGGAGAAGTTTTGATGTCAGCAGATGTAGTGACCGGACTTCCGAAAGGCGGAAGAAGACTCCGGCAGGAGTTTATACGATTTTTGGAACGAATGCAGAATAAAGTACTGCGCGGTAATTTAAGACCGGATGGAACAAGAGAGTATGAAACTCCTGTAAAATATTGGATGCGTGTAACGTATTCCGGTGTTGGTTTTCATGATGCAACATGGCAGAGCAGTTTTGGAGGAAATGTATATACCTACAGAGGTTCTCATGGATGTATCAATATGAGCTATTCAGATGCCGGGAAATTGTATGAGTTGATCCAGGTTGGAGATCCGGTAATTATGCACTATTAAGAAAAATAATAAGAAAAAATCAGAAAAATCTGCCAATCGGCAGATTTTTTTGTATACTAGAGAGTGGCTAAAAATTGTAAAAGAGGTAAAAAATTGAAAAGAGGTATGCAAACAATTTAATACTTCTGATAATCGCGCTCATTTGGGGAGCTGCATTTGTTGCACAAAGTGCTGGGATGGACTATATTGGTCCGTTCACATTTAACTGTGCCAGAAGTATACTTGGTGGAATCGTATTGATTCCGGTGATTTATGTATTGGATAAGAAGAAAAAAAGAAGGAGGTATCACAAGGAAAAGAAGTTGTACAAAATAAGAAAACACTTATCATTGGTGGTGTTTGTTGTGGATTTTTTCTTATGCTGGGAAGTTCCTGCAACAGATTGGAATACAATATACAACGGCGGGAAAAGCAGGATTTATCACGGCATTATATATTCTGATTGTTCCAATCCTGGGGCTGGCCGTTGGCAAAAAAGGCCGGAATTAAAGTATGGATTGGTGTGGTACTTGCAGTGATCGGAATGTATTTTCTGTGTATGACATCAGGACTATCCATTGCAAAAAGGAGATTTTTATATTTTACTGGGTTCTGTTGCTTTTTCATTCCATATTCTTGTGATCGATCATTTTTCACCAAAAGCAGACGGAGTGAAGATGTCCTGTATTCAGTTTTTGTTTGTGGAATCTTATGTATGATACCGACAATTTTATTTGAGCACCGGAACTTTATTCTATATTGCAGGCATGGAAGCCAATTGCTTATGCAGGAATCCTGTCTTGTGGAGTAGGATATACTTTGCAGATTGTTGCAAAAAAAATACAGACCCGACAGTTGCATCTCTGCTGTTAAGTCTTGAGTCTGTATTTTCAGTACTTGCAGGCTGGGTGATTCTTGGAGAAACCTTGTCTCCAAGGGAACTTTTGATGTGCCCTTGTATTTGCGGCTGTGATTCTTGCGCAGCTTCCGGAGAGAAGGCCTAATCTCTCATGTAGAGATTTACAACGTGAAGAATCCCGTCCTCATCATTCGACTTTGTGATAAAGTCAGCAGATTCTTTGACAACCGGCTGGGCATTCTCCATTGCTACACCAAGACCGGCGTATTCGATCATGGACAGATCATTGAAGCCGTCGCCGCAGCAGATCATGGAATCGGCAGTAAGACCGATACTGTTCAGAAGCTTCTGCAGAGAGTGTGCTTTATCGATATTCTGAGGCATGATCTCTAAGAAGAATGGTTCAGAACGGTAGATGTTGAGCAGCCCGTGGTATTGTTTCTGCAGCTTCGGCATTAGGTCTTCCAGGATGGAAGGTTCACCTGGGATAAGCATTTTATTGACCGGGAAATCAAGTGCGGCAGGAAGTCCTCAACCGGACAGATCTCCATGCTGTTGATGGCGGCTTCTTTCTCAGTGTATTCATTACTTTTAATACCGGAGAGGATTACTTTATCCGTATAAGAGATAAGGTCCCAATCCAGGATATTCTTTTACCGCCTCGTAAATCGGACGGATGACTTCCTGAGGGATAACCTTATTATAAATAATTGCATTGTCAGAACAGCGGGTGATTCTCGCACCGTTAAAGGAGAGCATGAATCCGCCGTATTTTTTTAGATATAATTCCTCTGCCAGAGGCGCGACACCGTTGATCGGGCGACCACTGGCGAGGACTACTTTTTTTCCATTCTGTTGAATTTCAATCAGAGCGTCCCTTGTGGGGGGCGTTATTTCTTTTTTGAATTGGTCAGTGTACCGTCTAGATCAAGTACAATCACTTGGTATTTCATAATAATTAAAACTCCATTTCATCATATGGTGACAGTAATTAATGATGTGCTTCATTCAGCAGCTTGGTTTTTGTATCGTACAGTTTTTTGGGAAAGATCCACATATACCTTATGTGGATTGAAGAGACGTTTTGTCTCATCCCAAAGCGTCTCTTTTTCCTGACGGCAGAATTCTGCAATCTCCTTTACTGATGGGGACTCATACTTACATTCTCCATGTTGGAAGATTGGGACAAGCAGTTCACGCATTGTGTAGGTTCCACCCGGAAGAAGTGTTTTCTTCCATGTAGCATTTGGGTCAAAAGAAGAAGATCTTCCCCTGTATTAAATGTCTCATCAGCAAAGCAGATGAGATCAGCGCGCAGCATACCGGTTTCTTTATCGTAAATACGATAAATGGTTTTATTTCCCGGATTGGTGATCTTCTCAATATTCTCAGAAATCTTGATCTTCGGCTGGAATTCTCCATCTGCGTTTTGAATAGCAGCCAGTTTATAAACACCGCCAAAGGACGGGCAGTCTTTTGATGTAATAAGGTTCGTTCCGACGCCCCAGGAAGAAATTGCAGCGCCCTGCATCTTGAGATCGTGGATCAGAAATTCATCCAGGTCGTTGGAAGCGGCAATGACAGCATCCTGGAATCCGGCGTCATCCAGCATCTTACGCGCCTTTTTAGAAAGATAAGCGAGATCACCGGAGTCAAGGCGGATACCGTAGCTCTTCGGTTTGATGCCTGCATCGCGCATCTCGGTGAAGACACGGATGGCATTCGGAATACCGGATTTCAATGTGTCATAAGTATCGACAAGCAGTGTACATGCATCAGGATACAATCTTGCATATTCTTTAAATGCAGTATATTCATCTTTGAAAGTCATGATCCAACTGTGTGCATGCGTTCCCATAATCGGTACATCAAACATTTCGCCGGCGAGAACATTGGAAGTGCCGTTGCAGCCACCGATCACGGCAGCTCTTGCTCCGTACAGTCCCGCATCCGGGTCCTGGGCGCGGCGAAGTCCGAATTCCATGATACCGTCTCCTTGTGCCGCATAAACAACACGGGAAGCTTTCGTAGCGATCAGGCACTGATGATTCAGAATTGTAAGGATTGCTGTCTCAACAAGCTGAGCCTCCATGATCGGAGCCACGACTTTCAGAAGCGGTTCTCTTGGGAAGATGACACTTCCTCCGGGATCGCATAAATGTCTCCGCTAAAATGAAATCCGCTCAGATAATGAAGAAAATCCTCACTGAACAATCCGAGCCCTCTTAAATAATCAACATCTTCATAAGAAAAATTCAGATTTTTAATATAGTCAATGACCTGATCCAGTCCTGCCATGACGGAGTATCCGCCTTTGTTCGGATTGTCACGGAAGAAAACATCGAATACAACGGTCTGATTTTCCTGTGTTTCAAAATATCCCTGCATCATAGTAAGCTCATACAGGTCTGTCAATAAAGTAAGATTTTGTGCACTCATATTGATATCCTCTCTTTTCAATTGCTCTTACATTGATGTAATTATACATAATTCAGAAAAGTAAATCAATTCATAGTAAAAAGATGTTAAGAAAATATCAAACTGTAAAATAAATTTACCTTTCAAAGCTGATCGGTATTATGATTGGTTGACATTTGAATGGAAAAGATGTATTATTTCTATGTAAATGCTGAATCGAGGCGATTGATATGCAGATAAATCCTATTATTTTAGAGAAAATAAAGAGCAATAACAATATGATAACAACAGCTCAAGTAATCGAACTTGGATTTTCAAGAACAATTCTTTCAAAATATGTCAAAGCAGGACTTCTTGAGCGTAGTAGACAAGGAATATATATTCTTTCTGATTCCGTACACGATGATATGTGTACGTTGATGATGCGTTCGGATAAAATTGTCTTTTCACACGATACGGCATTATTTCTGAACGGTTTATCTGAGCGTACACCGTTTATGCATTCAGTAACAATTCCAAGTAATACATCACTTCCGAACTCGTTGATAGATGAATGTCAATGTTATTATATAAAACCAGAACTTCATTTAATTGGTGTGATTGAAAAAAAAGAATACAATGGGAAACGTAGTACGTTGTTATGATACAGAACGTACCATCTGTGATATATTGCGATCACGACATAGGATAGATGAAGAAACAGTCATTAGTGCAGTGAAAAATTATGCTGCTTCACCAGATAAAGATCTGAATCGTTTAGCGGTGTATGCTTCTATGTTTAGAGTCGATAAGGAATTGAAACGCTATATGGAGGTTTTACTATGAGTTCAAAAGCAATGAGCCTAAAGGGAAGAATTAAAAATTATGCAAAAAATCAATAATATTGCAGCCCAGGTGGTTTTGCAGAACTATATGTTTGAACGCTTTTTGGAGAGAATGTCTGTATCAGAGTATAGTGAAAAATTTGTTGTTAAGGGCGGTATGTTGATTGCAGCCATTGTAGGATTAGATACTCGTTCAACGATGGATTTGGACACTACTTTTACGAAATCTACCTTTGAAAGAAGAACAGATTTCAGCAGCACTCAGCTCAATTTGTAAGGTAGATTTGAATGACGATGTTTCTTTTGAAGTTAAATCCGTGGCACCGATTCGTAAAGATGATGTTTACGGTGGATATTGTGTAAGATTGGATGCAAGTTATGATACAATCGTTACTCCGTTATCTATAGATGTTTCCACAGGAGATATTATTACTCCAGCAGCTGTAAAATATGAGTTCGGAGGTATTTTTGATGAAAATGTTAAAATTACTTTATGGGGATATAATATCAGAAACCGTCATGGCAGAAAAAGTAGAAACAATATTAAGCCGTGGTGTATTCACAACTAGACCGAGAGATTTCTATGATGTGTATATATTCTTGGAACTACGCAGGAGTATGATAAAGAAATTTTTAAAGAAGCATTGAAAGCTACAGCAATACATCGTGGTTCGTTAGAAAAAGATTGCAGATGTAAAAGGAATTATTGAACAGATTTCTTCTAGTGCTAATTTGAATGATATGTGGGTGAAATATCAAAGAAGTTTTCTTATGCGAAAGATATAACATTTGATAAAATTCTTGGAGTTTTGAATAATTTGTTGGCTTGATATGAAATTCCTTGATAGGAGGGATTTTGTTTATATGTCGTGAATGATAAAAATAACTTAGGGCATTTTCATATAAAATGTTGATGGTGAGCATCTTATAAAACATCAAACTGTAAAATAAAATTACCTTTCAAAGCTGAAAATGATGAGATTCGATTGACAACAGCATAGAAAAAATACCTTAAGGTATAGAAAACATATTAAAAATGGTAGCGTAAGCCAGCGGCAGAATGGAGAAAAAGATGAGATTAGAGTAAAACAGGTACTTACGGTAGTAAAGCTGGTAGATTTTGGAGTATATCTTGGAAGTGACGAGGAGCGTGTTCTTCTGCCAAAGAAACAGGTTCCGGACGGAATCGAACTGGGAGATCCGATCGAGGTATTCCTCTATAAAGATTCTTCCGATCGTATGATCGCAACAACGAATGAGCCAAAGATCGCTCTTGGACAGCTGGCTGTCCTGACAGTAGCAGATGTGGGCAGAATGGGTGCTTTTTTTCTTGACTGGGGACTTGAGAAGACCTGTTCCTTCCATTTAAGGAACAGACAGAGAAGGTAGAGAAGGGCGACCGCTGTCTGGTAAGTCTTTATGTAGATAAGAGCGAGAGACTTTGTGCGACAATGAAGATCTATCATCTTCTGCAGACAGACTCTCCTTATAAAAAAGGATGATGTTGTAACCGGAACAGTTTATGAGGTGAATCGTGATCTGGGAGTTTTCGTGGCAGTAGATAATCTGTATTCTGCATTGATTCCGAAGAGAGAGATGTATGGAAGAATGTATCCAGGACAGGAGATTGAAGCACGTGTGGCAGCAGTCAAAGAGGATGGAAAACTGGATCTGAGTGTCCGTGGCAAGATTCCGGAGCAGATGGATAAGGATGCAGAACTGATTCTGGAGTGTATTGAGACTTGCGGAGGCAAGCTCCATTTACAGATAAGGCAGATCCGGAGCGCATCAAAGCAGAGATGGGAATGAGTAAAGCTGCGTTCAAACGTGCAGTTGGAAGACTCTTAAAACAGAAGAAAATCGTGATCAAAGAGGATGGTATTTATAGTTTGTAAAAGCAATCTGCAAACGAACCGTTACGAGTTAGAGAAAGTGACTATGACTTGTAGGAAGTGTTGTTTCAAATAGAAAAAGTGTGAGATTCTATATGCTGAAAATAAAAAAAATAGTGATTCTTCCTACTTGTAATATGCTTTAAATACGTTATAATAACATTAGGAATGAGAAAATGATAATATCATTCCCAGATGAATTTAAGAAGTAAAGTTATAATTAAATTGTTAAAAGAAAGGGTATTTAGAATGAAAGTTCAGAATATTACAGATGTTGAAGGATTCTTTAAGGTAGTAGATTCCTGTAAAGGAAGAGTAGAGTTAGTAACAGGTGAGGGAGACAGACTGAACCTGAAGTCTAAACTTTCCCAGTATGTATCTATGGCTAATATCTTCGCTAACGGAGAGATTCCGGAGCTGGAAGTTATCGCTTACGAGAAAGAAGATACAGATAAGCTGATCCAGTTTATGCTGGATGGTGGAAATAAATAAGATTTAACATTTTAAAATTTCCATAAAGAGTGTAAAATAAAGGGAAGGGATTCTGACCTGTGTATCAAGTCAGAGCCTTTTTTCTTAGTTAAAATTTGATCATTGAGAACTATGAGTTTTGCACATTTGCATGTCCATACAGAATTTAGTCTGCTGGATGGATCGAATAAGATAAAAGAATACGTGTCCAGGGTAAAAGAACTCGGGATGAACAGCGTGGCGATCACGGATCATGGTGTCATGTATGGTGTGATCGATTTCTATCGGGAAGCCAAGAAGCAGGGAATCAATCCAATCCTTGGATGTGAAGTGTATGTGGCTCCGGGAATTTCGTTTTGATCGTCGAGATCACAGGAGGAGATGACAGATATTATCATCTTGTGCTTCTGGCAGAAAATGAGGAAGGATATGCGAATCTGACGAAGATTGTTTCGAAGGGATTTGTGGAAGGTTATTACTATAAACCCGAGTGGATAATGGAACTTCTGCGCAATACCATAAAGGTATCATTGCTTTAAGTGCCTGCCTAGCAGGTGAGGTACGGCAAGATATCCTGACGAAGGGATTATATGAAGAAGGCAAAGAAGAAGACAGCTTTAGAGTATCAGAAATTTTCGGGAAAAGGAAATTTCTTCCTGGAACTACAGGATCACGGGATACCCGGAACAGGCACTTGTCAATCAACAGCTATTCAAAATGTCTGAAGAGACAGGGATCGAACTGGTTGCGACGAATGATATTCATTATACATACGCAGAAGATGAAAAGCCACAGGATATCCTACGTTGTATGCAGACGGGGAAAAAAGCTTTCAGATGAGAGAATCGTATGCGTTACGAAGGCGGCCAGTATTATATTAAGTCCGAAGAAGAGATGAAGCAGTCTATTTCCATATGCGAACTGCAGGCGTTGGAGAAACACGCAGAAGATTGCGGACCGATGTCATGTCGAGATTGAATTCGGTGTCACCAAGCTTCCGAAATATGATGTGCCGGATGGTTATACTTCCTGGGAATATCTGAATAAACTTTGTTTTGACGGATTGAAAAGACGTTATCCGGATCCGGGGAAGATTCGTTGAAAGAACGTCTGAATTATGAATTGGAATACGAATTGATCATCAAATCCATGGGCTATGTGGACTACTTCCTGATCGTGTGGGATTTTATCAAATATGCAAAACACGGAATCAAGGTCGGACCGGGGCGTGGTTCGGCGGCGGGAAGTATCGTATCGTATTGTCTGGGGATCACAAGTATCGATCCGATCCGGTATCAGCTGCTGTTTGAGCGTTTTCTGAATCCGGAACGTGTGTCCATGCCCGATATTGATGTGGACTTCTGCTTTGAAAGAAGCCAGGAAGTCATTGATTATGTAGTGAAGAAAATACGGCGCAGACCGGGTAGTCAGATTGTAACATTTCGGTACGATGGCAGCACGTGGAGTCATCCGTGACGTAGGACGTGTCATGGACCTTCCGTATGCATTTGTAGATTCAATTGCAAAGATGGTGCCGACAGAGCTGAATATTACCTTGATAAGGCACTGAAGATGAACCGGAATTCAAGAAAGCTCTATGATGGATGAGACAGGTAAAAAAATCTGATCGATATGTCGAGAAGACTGGAAGGTCTTCCGAGACATACATCCATGCATGCAGCGGGAGTTGTGATCGGTCAGCCAGAAGGATGTGGATGAATATGTTCCCTGGCATTGGACGGACAACAATGTAGACACAGTTTACGATGACCACACTGGAAGAACTGGGGCTTCTGAAAATGGATTTCCTTGGACTGCGTACCTGACTGTTATACAGGATGCAGAGCAGTCTTGCAAAAAAAAGCACCGGAAGTGAATGGTAACAGAAAAATTAAATTATGATGATAAAGCAGTTCTTGCGTCTATCGGAACAGGCAAGACCGACGGCATTTTCCAGCTTGAAAGTGCAGGGATGAAGAGCTTCATGAAGGAACTTCGTCCACAGCCTGGAAGATGTGATCGCGGGAATTTCTCTTTACCGGCCAGGGCCGATGGATTTTATTCCGCAGTACATCAAAGGGAAAGAACCATCCGGAGCTCATTACTTACGACTGCCCGCAGTTAAAGCCGATCCTGGCACCGACCTATGGCTGTATCGTATATCAGGAACAGGTTATGCAGATCGTGCGTGACCTGGCTGGATATACGCTTGGGCGAAGCGATCTTCTACGAAGAGCGATGTCGAAGAAAAAAAGGGCGACGTGATGCAGAGAGAGCGCCAGAATTTTGTATATGGTAATGAAGAAGAAGGCGTGCCAGGCTGTATCGCCAACGGAATCGACGAGAAGACGGCGAATAAAATCTATGATGAAATGATCGATTTTGCCAAGTATGCATTTAACAAATCACATGCGGCAGCCTATGCGGTGGTCTCATACCAGACAGCGTATCTGAAATACTATTATCCGGTAGAATATATGGCTGCGCTGATGACCTCTGTCATCGACAATCCGGGAAAAGGTTGCCGAATACATTTACACTTGCAGACAGATGGGAATTTCTATTCTGCCACCGGATATTAATCAGTGGAGAAGGAAGCTTCTCCGTTGATAACGGCAATATCCGTTACGGTCTTGCGGCGATCAAGAGTATCGGAAAGACCGGTGATCGAGCGATCATCCAGGGACAGAAAAATGGATGGAGTTCAGCAACCTGAAAGATTTTATTCGAACGGTCTTTCCGGTAAAGGAAGTCAATAAACGTGCGGTAGAAAACTTTATCAAATCCGGCGCATTTGACAGTCTGAAAGGGACCAGAAAGCAGTTTATGATCATTTATGTACAGATCATGGATCAGGTGCACAGAACAAGAAAAATTCGCTCCATGCTGGACAGATGTCGCTCTTTGATATTGTAGATGACGAACAGAAAAAGAATTTGAGGTCCGCTTCCGGATGTGGGAGAATACCAGAAAGAAACGAAGCTTGCATTTGAAAAAGAAGTGCTCGGGTGTGTATAAGCGGTCATCCGCTGGAGGATTATGAAGAGAAATGGAGAAGAGTATTTCCAGAACGACATTAGATTTCCAGATAGATGAAGAGACCGGACGGACAAAAGTACGTGACGGGTCAAGGGAGATCATCGGTGGTATGATCACATCGAAGACGATCAAATATACAAAGAAGAATCAAACGATGGCATTTATTACCGTAGAGGATCTTTTGGGAACGGTAGAGGTTGTCATTTTCCCGCAGAGATTATGAGAAAAGCCAGCAGTATCTGAAGGAGGACAGCAAAGTATTTGTGCGGGGACGTGTATCGGAAGAAGATGATAATGCAAGTAAGCTGATCTGTGAAGAGGTGATTCCGTTTGATATGACGAAAAAAGAACTGTGGATCCAGTATGCCGACAAACAGAGTTACCTTCAAGATGAGCAGAATCTGTTCCGGACATCGCGGAAAGTGAGGGTGAAGACCAGGTTGTAATCTTCTGCAAAGCGGAGAGAGCGGTAAAAAGACTGCCTAAAAACGCAAATATCCAGGTAGAACCTGGAATTTTGAGCAGATTGACGAATTATTTGGGGAGAAGATTGTGTAAAAGTAATAGAAAAACCCATTGAAATGAAGGGGTGAATATTATACAATAACATGTGAATTGAGATAAATTAAGCAAAAGGATAGTAAAGTTACAAAGTAGAAGAGACGGAGGAGGAACATATCATGGCAGAAAAAAAGTAATCAGAACTATCGGCGTATTGACCAGTGGAGGAGACGCACCGGGAATGAACGCAGCAATCCGTGCAGTTGTAAGAACCGCATTGGGAAAAAGGACTGAAGGTAAGAGGAATCAGAAGAGGTTATTCAGGACTTCTTAACGAGGAAATTATTGATTTAAGTGCCAGAGATGTATCAGACACGATCCAGCGTGGTGGTACAATTCTTCAGACAGCACGTTGCGAGGAAATGCGTACACCAGAAGGTCAGCAGAAGGCAGCTGCTATTTGTAAGAAGTACGGAATCGACGGTCTGGTAGTAATTGGAGGAGACGGTTCCTTCAAGGGAGCACAGAAATTATCTGATTTTGGAGTAAATACAATTGGTATTCCAGGAACAATCGACCTGGATATTGCCTGTACGGACTATACAATCGGATTTGATACAGCCGTTAATACAGCTATGCAGGCTATTGATAAGGTTCGTGATACATCAACTTCACATGAGAGATGTAGTGTTATCGAAGTTATGGGACGTGACGCAGGATATCTTGCACTGTGGTGTGGTATTGCCAACGGAGCAGAGAAGATCTTCTTCCTGAGGAACATGACTACGATGAAGCAAAGATCATTGCAGACATCAAAGAGAATAAGAAAACGCGGTAAAAGCATTACATTATCATCAATGCCGAAGGTATCGGTGATTCTATCAATTCTATGAATATGGCAAAAGAGAAATAAGCATTGCAAAAATCCTTTGGTGATTCAAATTAGAATAGCAATGGTTACCAATGCAACTGGTAATGAAATGATAATTCAGCCTTGCAGAGTCTTTTAAGGAGTCCGCATGGCTGAATTTATCTGCGATAAGATAAAAATAAGATAAAAATAGGGGAGAATATTGTCGGACATGATGAATAAAAAGACAGCTCCTGTCGGGGTGTTTGATTCAGGAGTCGGAGGACTGACTGTAGCAGAGAGATATCAAGACAATTGCCGTATGAGAACATTGTTTATTTTGGGGATACGGCGCGTGTTCCATACGGTAGTAAATCACAAAACACGATCATTCGTTTTTCAGAACAGATTATCCGTTTCCTGAGGACGAAACAGGAGAAAGCAATTGTGATCGCATGTAATACGGCGAGTGCGCTTGCATTGGATGCAGTGAAGGATGAGTTTGACCTTCCGATCATTGGAGTAGTCATTCCGGGAGCGAGAGCAGCGGTAGAAGCTACAACGAATGGAAAAGTCGGTGTGGTAGGTACTGAAGCAACGGTTCAGAGTGGAATGTATACGAAAGTGATTCAGGGAATGAATCCTAAGATTGAAGTGATCGAGAAAGCCTGTCCTCTTTTTCGTACCGTTAGTGGAAGAGGGATTCAAAGAACATATTGTGACAAGAGAGATTATTGAGTATTATCTCGAATCCATGCGCAATACAGATATTGATGCGATGATCCTTGGATGTACGCATTATCCGCTTCTCAGATCTAAGATCAGAGAATATATGGGGGATAAGATTCAGATTGTGAATCCTGCGTATGAGACAGCGATGGATCTGAAACGATTGTTGGAAGAGAAAGAGATGGCAAATGATGAAACGACAGAACATCATAGCGAGTATTCTTTCTATGTCAGTGATGCAGCTGAGAAGTTCAGGAAGTTTGCGAATACAGTGATGCCATTTGATGTTCCGACAACGAATGTAGTAAATATTGAAGAGTATTAATTAGTAATTTTGAATCAGGAAAGTTATTTCGTGCTTGTACGTTGGTTGCGGAAAGACTGACGGAACGAAATTTTCCTGATTCTTTTCTATGGAGAATTCATTTATGACAAAAAGATGTATTGGTAAGTATTTCCGGAATGCATGAGGAGATTGTGGCGGTCACCCGGAGGTAGAAGATGATGAGAACGAAGCAATCGAAGTTGTGACACCAGCAACATATTATTTGAAGAACGGAAAACATTATATTGTCTACGAGGAAGTTGTAGAAGGAACTTCCGGAGTGATCAAGAACAGAATTAAGATTAACGGAGATGAATGTGTAGAGATCGTGAAAAGCGGTCTTTCAAACTCTCATATGATCTTTGAGAAAAATAAAAAGAATCAGACATTTTATAAGACGCCTTATGGACAGATGCTGATCGGAGTGAATACGAGACACCTTCAGGTTGATTTTGAAGAAGATAAGATAGCGGTATCAGATTGATTATGAACTGGACGTAAATCATGAACCGATGGCAGACTGTAAGATACGGATGAATATTGTTTCCAAGGACAGTGGAAAGTTTTCAGTGCTTAGTTAAGATACAAGAACGCCGAGGCATTTTTTGGATAAGCAGGCGGAAAAATGAAAAAGATAAGAATGAGAGGATAAGATGATGGTAATAACACTGATCGAGAAAGTATATTCGTTTTTATGGGGCGATCTGTTTCAGATACCGCTTCCAGGCGGCGGAAGTGTGGGAATATCACTTCTGATTATTCTGTTGATTCCAACAGGAATTTATTTCACAATCCGTACAAGATTTCTTCCAATCCGTCTTTTCCCGGAGATGGTAAGATCGTTGAATAGTAAAAAGGGAAAGAGGATGGGTTGTCTAATTTTCAGACACTGATTGTATCAACAGCAACCCGTGTGGGAATGGGGAATCTGGTAGGTGTTGTTGCAGCTATTTCAGCCGGTGGAGCTGGAGCAGTGTTCTGGATGTGGATCACGGCACTGATCGGTTCTTCCACAGCGTTTATCGAGGCAACACTTGCACAGCTTTATAAAGAAAAAGATCCGCTTTACGGAGGCTACCGCGGAGGTCCGGCATATTATATCCATCACTACATGGAGGAACATCAGGGAAAGAAAAAGAGATATTCAGTGATCGCGGTATTGTTTGCAATTTCAGGATTAATCTGTTGGTGTGGTATTAGCCAGGTGATCAGTAATTCAGTGACGTCTTCGTTTGAAAATGCATTTTCTATCCCACCGCTTTATACAACTGTGATTTTGGTGGTTCTGGCAGCAGCGATCGTGCTTCGAAAGAATGCAACAGTAAAGGTTTTGGATGTTATGGTTCCGATCATGGCAGTGTGTTATTTCCTGATCACAGTATTTTTTGATCCTTACGAATCTGTCCAGCATACCGGGTGTGTTCTCACGTATTTTTGAGGAAGCATTTGGAATCCGCCAGGTGGCAGCAGGTGGTTTTGGAGCCGTTTTGATGAATGGAGTGAAGAGAGGATTGTTCTCAAATGAAGCCGGTTCAGGATCCGCTCCATGTGCAGCAGCTGCGGCAGAGTGTGATCTCCCGGTAAAGGCAGGACTTGTTCAGGCATTGGGCGTATTTATCGACACAATTGTGATCTGTAGCTGTACAGCTATGATCATGTTGCTTGTTCCGCAGGATCAGATTGAGGGACTTGCAGGAATGGAACTGCTTCAGACAGCGATGAGATATCATCTTGGAGAAGCAGGGGTGATCTTTATCGCAGTGATGCTGTTCCTGTTCAGCTTTTCTACATTTCTTGGAATTCTGTTTTATGCAAGAAGTAATGTGGCGTATCTGTTCGGTGATAACTGGGCATCCCAGACAGCATATAAAGTGCTTGCACTTGTGATGTTATTCATCGGAGGAATCGCAGCGTATACATTTGTATGGGATCTTGGCGATGTCGGAATCGGACTGATGACGATCTTCAATACAGTGATTCTGTATCTGATGGGCGGTCAGGCGTTGAGAGAATTGAAGAAATACGAGGCAGTGAGAAAAGAACAAAAAGAAAAGAATTAAAAAATAAGTTCAGTCGAATTGTTTGACTGAACTTATTTTAATGTTTCTTATTTTTCTTTCTTGGAGAAAATCTTTTTCTTCGTTTTCTCTGGAATATCAAGACCACCGCGGACGCTCTTGATGCCTGTGATATAGATACCACTTACAACGACTTTCGCTTCTTTCTTCACTGGTAGAACTTCGAAAACCTTTGCATCACACATCAGAGTCATAACCTTTATCCAACCTTTGCTTTTACAACCGGTACTTTAGAACGTCTTAAATACTTAGGTGTATTCTCAAGAACCACTGACGGGAAACCGGCATCTTTAAGCTTCATCTTCTTTTTATCAATAATGAGCATGCTGATGGTCTGCGCAACTGCGTCCATCTGCTGCTGCTGTTCAGCCTGCTTCTTCTGCGCTTTCTTTCCGAAGAAATAGAGTGCTACGCAAACCCCGATGAGAACTACGAGGACGATGAGCATGATTATCATAGGTGTACTCAACGATAAAACCCTCCTATTTACTATTTTCCGCTTAATTCGCATTTAATATTGTAACATTCTTTATTACAAAGTGCAAGCAGACAGGGGACAATTTTACAATTTGGGGTTACTTTTAAGACGTAAACAGAGTATACTATGTATTATGGTGGTTTATTATTGTTTGCAGAAAGATAGAACAGTAACGCGCTGTCCGAAGACTGTGACGGGGTATAGTGAGCAATAATATTTTCACGTTGATTAAGAGAAAGGGAGAGTTGAATGGCAGAGACAATATGGAACACAGTGGTGATGGTTTTTCATTTTATTATGAAGAATATCGTTATCATTAATATTCTTTTATCTCTGATTATTGTATTCTTTGAAAGAAGATCACCGCAGGCAGTATGGACCTGGCTGCTTTTGCTTTATTTTATTCCGATTGTCGGATTTATTCTATATCTGATCATAGGGCAGGATTATCACAAGAATAAGATGTTCAAGGCAAAGGAGATTGAAGGTGAGCTGAAATACGCTGTGCGAAGGCAGGAGGAAACCATTTATCACAGGCAGCTGAAGATGACGAGTCCGGCACTTAACCGGTTCCGGGATCTTGTGCTGTATAATCTGGAGGCTGGACAGGCAGTTCTGACAGATAATAATGATATCCGTATTTATACAGATGGTAAAGAGAAGTTTCATGCACTGATCGAGGAAATGAAACGTGCGAAGAAATATATCCATGTACAGTATTATATTATCAGGAACGATGAAGTGTGGCAGGATATAGAGAAGGTATTGATCGAGAAAGCACATGAAGGTGTAGAAGTCAGAGTTTTGTTTGACAGTATGGGATGTCGTACCATGCACAAAAGAGATTGGGACAGGCTGAAATGCGAAGGAATTCGGGTCGCAGAATTCTTCCCGGCGATTCTGGGACAGCTTCAGATGCGTGTGAATTATCGAAATCACAGAAAGATTGTCGTGATTGATGGAAAGGTTGGCTTTGTTGGTGGTTTCAATGTAGGCAGGGAATATATTGGAAAAGACGAAAAGTTTGGTTATTGGAGAGATACACATTTGTGTATTGAAGGTGCAGCGGTAACATCTCTTGCAGTGAGGTTTGTCCTGGATTGGAATTATGCGGCTCATGAGAACTTGTTTTTGGAAGATCATTTGTTTGAGATTCCGCAGTATGACAGGCATGGATTTGATCCAGTACAGATTATCTCAAGTGGGATGGATTCACAGACGAAGACAATCCATGACAATTATCTTCATCTGATCCACAGTGCAAGAAATCATGTCTATATACAGACACCGTATTTCATACCGGATGCGTCCATTCTAGATGCGTTGAAGATTGCAAGCAGATCCGGGGTAGATGTCAGAATTATGATCCCATGCAAACCAGATCATCCATTCGTTTACTGGGCAACCTATTCTTATATTGGGAGATGGTTGCAGCAGGCGCAAAAATGTTATGTCTATAATAATGGATTCCTTCACGCAAAGACATTATCAGTAGATGGCATGGTTGCCTGTGTAGGTACAGCGAATATGGACATCCGAAGTTTTGGCCTGAATTTTGAAGTGAATGCAACAATCTATAGTGAGCGTACAGTGCAGAGGCTGGAAAAGAGCTTTTGAGAATGATATGACAATGAGTACGCAAGTGACACGAAAGATATATGAGGAGAGGAATTTACTGATCCGGTTCAAGGAACAGTTTTCCAGATTACTGTCACCACTTTTATAGTGGATAAGACAAAAAATAAAAAGAGATTATAAAAAGAGGAGAAACAGGAAAATGAAAAAAAAGAGTGATTGCGGTTCTTACAGCGGTTCTGATGACAGCATCTTTAGTAGGATGCGGAAGTGGTAAGTTGTCTAATGATTATGTGACAGTGAACAAATATAAAGGACTTGAAGTAACAGAGGTTGCCAAAAACGAGGTGTCCGATGATTCTGTAGAGCAGGAGGTACAGTCCAGACTGGAAGCTGCTGCGACAGAACTGGATGTAACAGACCGCGCGGCACAGAGTGGAGACTGGGTAAATATTGATTATACAGGCACGATGGATGGAACTGCATTTGACGGGGGCACAGCTACAGGATATGATTTGGAACTTGGATCAGGTTCATTTATCGGAGCATCCGGAGATTACCAGGGATTTGAAGATCAGATCGTGGGACATAATACAGGTGAAGAATTTGATATCACTGTACAGTTTCCGGAGGGATATCCGAGTGCGGATCTTGCTTGGGAAAACCGGCGAATTTTCACATTGTATTGAATAAGATTTATCAGAAAGTAGCACCGGAGCTTACAGACGAGTGGGTTGTGAATAATAGTGAAAGCAGCAAGACGGTTGATGAATACAAGGAAGAGGTGAAAAATTCTCTTCAGGAGCAGCAGGACGATTCAGGTAATTCACAGTTGAAACAAGAAGTACAGACTGCTTTACTGGATCAGATAGAGGTAAATAAATATCCTGACGGTGCGGTAGACGAGCAGGTGAAACAGGCAAATGACTACTATACACAGATTGCACAGATGTACGGAGTAGAGCTGAATGATTTCATTACAACTTATCTGAATATGACAGAAGATAAATTTAACGAAAAAATTGAGGAATCCGCAAAACAGGCTGTGCAGCTTGAAGAGGCTGTAAAACTAATCGCAAAGAAAGAGAAACTGGAACCGTCTGATAAGGAATACGAAGAAGGAATGCAGGAGTATGCGGACAAGGCAGGAGCAGATCTGGATACCTACAAAGAGCAGGTGGGAGAAGATGTTCTGAAAGATGCAATCCTTCGTGATAAAGTACTGGACTATCTGGTAGATAATTGCGTACAGGTAGAACAGTCCGATAAAAAATTAAAGGGGAATAAAGGAGGAAGAAAATCATGATTAAAATGGAGAATGATGTGCTCAGCGTAGAGATTGCAGAGCATGGTGCGGAGCTGACAAAACTGTATAACAAGAAAACAGGTACAGATCTTCTCTGGGATGCAGAACCCCAATTTTGGAAACGTCATTCACCGGTGTTATTTCCAAATGTGGGAAAACCTATAAGAACACAGTGAAGATCAACGGTACACAGTATCCGACATCACAGCATGGATTTGCAAGAGACAGTGAGTTCAAATGTATTCATGCAGGCAAAGAAACATCAACCTTTCTTCTGACATCAACAGAAGAGATGAAGGGAAGTTTATCCATTTGATTTTGAACTTTTCATTACTTACACACTGGAAAAAAACGTACTCCATGTAAAATGGGAAGTAAAGAATCCGTCTGATGAGACAATTTATTTCACAATCGGAGCGCATCCGGCCTTCCGCTTTGCAAAGAACGAGGAAGGAAAGACAGATTATATTCTGAAGTTCCCTGGAAAAGATGAATTGAAGTATTGTTTGATCAATATGAAAGAAATGGCTCCTGATCCGGAGGAACTGCATGAGATGAAACTGAATGAAGGCTCTTTTTCTTCCAAAGCATTCGTGATCGAGTAGACCAGATTTTTTCGAATACATCGGAATCGTGATATTCTGAAATGCATTTGCTCTTTTCTGCGTCTTCTTGATATTACTTGCAAGACGGTAAGCAGCGTTTTCTACCATGGAAAGCCGGATCGTCAGATCTTTTACCTTGCGGAATGCTTCTCTCGCCTTATCGATCGATTCACGGGTCGTACTAAATGAATACGTTGGCTTTCCGGCATCAGGCATATATTTGACATGAGGGATTTCCGTTCCCATAATACTGCGCGTCTGGATCGTGATCGAATTTTCGATCGGAACTGTATATGCAAGCATCTCAACATTGCTGATTCCGTTTTCGATGTTCGCCCTTTGCAGACATTCATACGCATAAGTAAATGTCGTGAATCAATCTCTTCCTGTATGGTGCGTGCTTCATCGATCAGATCCATCAGTTCTCTGATCAGTATATTTCTTTTTTTATCCATCAGATCATAACCTTGCTTCGCCAACGCAAGCGAATTTTTCGCCAGCATAAGATTTCCTTTTGTGCGGAAATGTACGCGGATCCATATGCCTCCTCCTTCTTTTATTTTTTTGAAAGGATCAGTTTCTCTGACCCTAAGCTTATTCTTCTTCAGACGGTTTATAGTATTGATCAAGAATCTTCGTGTCAACGCGGTCAAGCTCTTCTCTCGGCGAGTTTTCCGAGCAGTTTCCATCCGAGATCAAGCGTCTCCTCCATTGTACGGTTTTCATTCATTCCCTGACCGATATATTTTTCTTCAAATTCTTTTCCGAACTCAAGATACTTCTTATCAATAGGCGACAATTCATCCTCACCTATAACAGACGCCAGATTTCGGGCATCTCCGACTTTTGCATATGCGGAGAACAACTGATTTGCCAGATCCTGATGATCTTCTCTCGTATATCCCTCGCCGATACCGTCTTTCATAAGACGGGACAATGACGGAAGAATGTTGATCGGCGGATAGATCGACTGTCCGTTAAGGGGACGGTCAAGTACAATCTGCCCTTCTGTAATATATCCCGTCAGATCGGGAATCGGATGTGTGATATCGTCATTTGGCATCGTAAGAATCGGAAGCTGTGTTACAGAACCGTTCACTCCCTGTACGATCCCCGCTCTTTCGTAAACGTGGCAAGTTCACTGTACAAGTATCCCGGATAACCTTTTCGGCTCGGAATCTCACCTTTTGACGAAGAAACTTCACGCATCGCTTCTGCAAAGGATGTCATATCGGTAAGAATGCCCAGAATGTGCATATTTTTTTCAAATGCAAGGTATTCAGCGGCGGTCAGCGCAACCTTCGGGGTGATAAGACGTTCCACAACAGGATCGTTCGCCAGATTCAAAAACATTGCTACGTGATTTGCAACCCCGCTCTCCTCGAACGTTTGCGGAAGAAATCCGCCACATCATGCTTTACACCCATTGCCGCGAATACGATCGCGAACTTTTCATCTGAATTTTCTCCCAGAGACGCCTGTTTTACAATCTGCGCCGCCAGTTGGTCATGGGGCAGACCATTTCCCGAAAAGATCGGCAGTTTCTGTCCGCGGATCAGCGTCGTCAGTCCGTCGATGGCGGAGATACCGGTGTGGATATAGTTCCGGGGGTATTCACGTCTGACCGGATTTAACGGAAGTCCATTGACATCGCGTACGTCTTCAACCGTGATCAATCGGTCCAAGGTCGTCGATCGGTTCGTCCGATCCCGTTAAAGGTTCTTCCAAGTATTTCCGGAAAGCGCGATCTCCATCGGATGGCCTGTAAGTCTGGTGTGCGTATTGTTCAGGACATATTTTCCGTGCCTTCAAATACCTGGATGATTGCTTTGTCTTGTAGACCTCCACAATACGTCCCATTTTGTGTTCTTTGCCGTTTACGACAAATTCTACGATTTCATCATAAAAAGCATCCTGTACGCCCTCCAGCGCGATCAGAGGGCCGTTAATACTGCTGAATCCTAAATATTCTATTGCCATTTCTGCTGTCCCTCCTTACGCGTTCTTTTCAATGACACGGTCTGATAAAAGGCATCAATATGTCTGATGATACTGGGCAAAAATTTGAAGATTGTCATTTGGAACATCATATTTGATCGCAATGACACGATCGAAAATATTTTCCGCCTTCAGCACGGACATCGGATGTCCCATCGTACAAGCGTACTTGCCTGCTTATAAAGGTATAAAGGATTGTGTCCATCATCAGAAACTGTTTTTCCATTGAAACGCATGTATCGTCCTTGTGGAATGCGTTCTGCTGAAAAATCCCAACCGGATCACGCGGGCAATCTCAGTACGAACTTTCTGGTAATCCGGCAGTACGTCGCTTCCGATCAGTTTTACGATCTCAAAAAGACTGCTCTCCTGATTCAACAGCGCCATCATGACGGTTGCGGTAGTCAACGAATTTTGGGGATACATTATCCTGATACCAATGGCTTAAATCGTTCAGATACTCACTGTAACTTGTGAGCCAATGAATTGCCGGGAAATGTCTCGAGTACGCAAGACTTTTATCCAGTCCCCAGAAACAGCGCACAAAACGTTTCGTATTCTGTGTGACCGGCTCGGAAAAATCGCCTCCCTGAGGCGATACCGCTCCGATGATCGTCACCGATCCGTCACTGCCATTCAGGTTGTGCATCATTCCTGCTCTCTCGTAAAACGCCGACAATCTTGATGCCAGATAAGCCGGAAATCCTTCTTCTGCCGGCATCTCTTCCAAACGTCCCGAAAGTTCCCTCAGTGCCTCGCCCATCTGGACGTAGAATCTGCCATGATCGCCACATCGTATCCCATATCCCGGTAATATTCCGCCAGCGTAAGTCCTGTATAAATACTTGCCTCACGGGCAGCTACCGGCATGTTTGACGTATTTGCGATCAGCGTTGTTCTGTCCATAAGCGGATTGCCGGTGCGGGTCGGTCAATTCACCGAAAACTCTTCCAGAACCTGCGTCATCTCATTTCCACGCTCGCCGCAGCCGATGTAAATAATAATATCCGCATCAGCCCATTTGGCGATCTGGTGCTGAGTCATTGTCTTTCCGGTTCCGAATCCTCCCGGAATCGCAGCAGTTCCTCCCTTTGCGATCGGAAACATCGTATCGATGATACGCTGTCCGGTCACAAGCGGAACAGACGCCGGAAATCGGTGATGTGTCGGGCGCGGGCACTTACGGATCGGCCACCGCTGTATCATGTTGAGCTGTTTTTCTGTTCCGTCGGAAAGTCCGCAGAGTGACAAGAGTTTCATCAATCGGTACTCTCCGTCCGTCCGACCTGACTTTTACCGTTCCTTCCACATCCGGAGGAATCATACATTTGTGAAGGATCGCATGTGTCTCCGGCACTTCCGCTATAATATCTCCGCCATGAAGGTACTGACCTTTTTCAACGACGATGTGAGTCTTCCATTTTTTCTCTCTGTCAAGCGAATCCACGCTGACTCCTCTTGTAATAAACGCGCCGCCTGTCTCTGCAATTCTCTCAAGCGGACGCTCGATTCCGTCAAATATATTATTCAGGATTCCCGGCGCAAGCGTTACCGAAACCGCATTTCCGCTTGCGACAACTTCCTCTCCCGGTCTAAGTCCTGTCGTTTCTTCATACACCTGGATCGTCGTCCTGTCTTTATCAAGAGCGATCACTTCGCCTACTAATTTTTGTTTTCCGACATAAACCATTTCCGACATACGAAATCCTGTATTTCCTTTCAGGTAGATGACAGGTCCGTTAATTCCATAAATCGTTCCTGTGTTAAGCAATTCCGTCACCTCCTAAAACAAAAATTTGTCATATTCTGTCCTTGGACTGCGTGCCTAAAGGAATTATCGATCAAAATGTTACGCGAACGGATGACAGCACGGACACCGCCCGATAAAATCTTCGGCGCTGATCGTCAGATGAACTGCCGGTAGCGTTTTTCCAGATCAGAACGTTTTTTTTCATCGGACGGATTAATATAAATGGTAACCGGCTCATCATTTCCGGCAAACCGCCACTGCTTTGCGGATGCATTTAATAAGAAAGTCGTCATATGCTTCTGTTTTTCATAAATTCATCGATTAATGCGTCTGCTTCCTCAGAAGATCTTGTCTTTCAATTCCTGCTGAACCTTGCTTTGACGACGTTTGATCTCCAGCTGGGACTTGGCAATGCCTGACTTCAGTCCGTTTTGCATTTCGCGTCTCTGGCTTTTGATGCGCGTTTGACCGAGTCATCTCTGACTTATGGTCTTGGTCCAGGCTTTCTGTTTTTATGATCTTCAAAACCTTCTTCAGGGCGCCTGATGACACAGTTGTCAATGATGCATTTCCTTCAGAGTCAACGGAAAGCCCTCCATGGACTACGATTTTTGCAGGTGATTTATTTTTTCTTATCAGAGCTTTGTCCATTGTATTCACCTTTCGTTGAATGAATAATCTGCGTTTATAATTTCAATCCAATCGCTTCCTTTACGTAAGATGTAATGAAATCCTTTTTTCGTCCCGTTCCGTGCCGGTCCGGAATTTCCACAAGAAGCGGCATCTTACGTTCCAATCGGAATGTGTCGATGAGATCCGGAAATTCCTGACCGAATTTTCAGTCAGAAGAACAATGCCGACAGTCGGTTCATGGAAACACTTTTTTCCAACGCATTGTTTCAGCTCATCTTGTTCATGAACGACAATGCCGTCTACTCCTGCCAGACGCATCCCGGTATATGTGTCAACATTGTCGCTGATCAGATACATCTTCATAACTTCAGATCCTTTTCCTTTCTGCCTTACCGTTTAAAATCCCGCCGCGCCGAAATCTTTATTGAGGTTTCCTAAGATCATGAAGGAGATGATCAAACCATAAGACACACTCCTTCTGCAAGACCTACAAAAATAAGAGATTTTCCGAGTACGCTTGAATCTTCACTGATCGCACCTAACGCTGCGCTGGCTGCGCTGGCAACCGCAATTCCGCCGCCGATACAGGAAAGTCCCGTAACGATCGCAGCCGCAAGATATCCCATGCCTGTTGCGAATCCCGCATCGGCAGTCGACAGCTTCCGCAGCCTGTACATTCGGTCCTGCCAAGAAGCATGATCGATGCAATCGCAAACGCTCCGAAAAAGAAAAAGCATTCGTTCCTATTGCTCTTTTATAACGTTTTCTGCTCTTTTCCCCAAGAAGATAATACCCAAACGGTACGATAATGCTTACGATCAGCGTGATGATAAAAACGATTTTTGTTGCCCATTGTCATTGTAAGTTCCTCCTATGATATGATGAATTTTAAGAAATCTATTTTCGGCTGTTTTTCTTTGTCTTTCTTTTTGCATACGGATCAAATGCATGACCGCTGCCTTTATAAAAACGGCTGAACATTTCGTAATATTCCAGACGCAGCACCTGGATTCCGACGATCAGACCTTCGAATCTGCAAACGAACAGGTTTCCGAAGATCACGCCTGTCCAGTTCGGACTTCCGCTCTCTGCTCCCGCCAACTGCAGCACAACTTCCATGATCGCGGCATGACTCACCGCAAACGCTCCGATACGGATAAAGGAAATCGTATTAGAGAAGTAACTGAGCAATGTTTCAAAGAGTTCAAAAAATCCCTGCACAACAAACATTGCCTTTCCTGTCTCCATCTTATCCGCCCGCTTCTGAAGCATCCTCGTAAGGGGTTCTCTGAAAAAGATGAGCAAAAGCGGGATTCCGAACATGATCGCCATAACGATTCCGCCCGGAAGCGGATTTCCCGTCATAAAGAGAACGACTGTCACTACGACCGCAAGATAAAATACAAGTCCTGCCGCACCGTTCGGATCAAACCATGCGCTTTCCATATTTTTCCCTCGTACCGCATTGATAATGTGAAGCACCATCGCAACCATGATCAGAAACATACCGAACGCCACCGCAACAATAAACACCGTATTCAGCTTTCCGAGAAACGGCAAAGTCGTCATATGATCGATCGGCCGTATCCACAGCGCCGGAAGAACGTCTTCAAATCCGAAAATACTTCCAAACAGAAATCCGAAGATCGTGGAAAAAACACCTGCCGTCGCAATAATCCCCGCAAGCGGCGCTTTCTTAAACTTATAGACCAATCCTCCGCCGATCATCAAAAGAACAGTCCCTGCCCGACATCTCCGAACATCACTCCAAAGATAAATGAGTACGTCAGACCGACAAACATCGTCGGATCCATCTCGTTATGTGCCGGGAAGTCCATACATCTGAACGAACATTTCAAATGGTTTGAATAATTTCGGATTTTCCAGCTTTGTCGGCGGTTCTCCGAAATATGCGTCATGATCGTCTTCCACAACGACGAATACTTTTCGTCTTCCTTTACTTCTTCCAAAAATTTATCTACATCATCTTCCGCCATCCATCCGCACAGAATATAGTAATCTTCCTGTTTATCTTCCATTCTGGCCGCAAGTTTTCTCACATCGAAGTTATTGGACAGTTCTTCCAAACGGTTTTTTGCGGCAACCAGTTGTGCGGCACGGTCGGAAAGCATCTCTCCCGGCTTCTTTATCCAGATCGTTCATCTCCAAATTGACACGGGCAATCTCGTTTTCGAGTACCCGGTATGCCGTAATCGGGAGTTCCTTCAAATTCATCCTTCAGCTCGATGCGTTCAAAATGCAGAGAACGGAACACAGCATCTACTTTTGTGCTTCTCCCGGAGAAACGAAGTAAGCGCCGTATACGAAGCTTTCATCCGTTCGCCTTCTACGAAGATTGCTTTTAGATCATCCATAAGATATTTTTGCATCTTATGATAAAATTCCTACTGCGATCCGTCCGAAACGATAAGTGATGAACCGATAATGAAGTACCTGATGAAGATCACATTCCAGTGGGCGGAACGGTGCAATGATCTGTTGTTTTGTACGGAGCTGTTCAATCTTTTTTTGCACCTTTTTCCTTTTCTGTTGCAGATCTTCATAATCTGCACTTGCATTTCGTACAAGCTCAAACATATCGTCAAGACCGAGAGATGAATCGGGAGTGACCGTATCCGCATTTGGAAGGTAACTGACGAACTGAGTCGCCTTTGCGAGAACATCCCGGTATGGATTGATCTCAAGAAAAAGGACGGAGGTTCTCGACTGTCTTCAGCTCGGAGAGAGCGGATTCCAACTGGATCTCATAGCGTGAGAGATACTGGTCAGTGACCCGGTCGATATCATTTCGCGGACCTGATATATTAATAAATTTCATTTTACGATCATCGGGTTCTACCAACTACCTCGGGAACATTGTAGAGAAGCGATTTCCTCAAACTGAGCCGGGGTGAGAAGCTTAGCTTCCATTGCCCGGGTTTTTCGTTACGATACCACTGTATTCCAGTAGATTTCCCATAGGCTACACCTCAGTGATCCGTCGGAGAATCTCATGAGCATAATCAGAATGCTTTTCATCGTATTCCTTCTGCAGGGCATTAAGTTCATCCTGACTCTCCTGACTTTGCCCGGATAAGATCCGTGAGGTCTCCGCTTCCAGTTTGTCACGAATTTCTTGAATCTGCCGCTGCGTATCGGCTTCAAGCTCTTTGTCGAAATCCATCCGCTTTTTTGTCAAAAATTTTCATCTAATGCGGACTTTTCGGCTTCTGCATGTTGCACGATTGCAGATGCGGCGGATTCAATCTCTGTCAATTTGTTTATAATAGAGTCCATAACCAGCCTCCTTTTTTGTTAGAAATTCATAATATCTTTTATAATACACCTTTTGGAGAAAATTACAAGCAATCTGAAAAGATAATTTATGTTAAATATCCAAAGGTATTGGAGATAGAGACTGTGAGTCTGAGAATGTCATTAGTATTCTTCAAAATGGCTTTCTTGTGTGGACAGTAATTAGTTGTGAGATGAGAAAAATCATGTTATGATAAGACCTGAAATAATCCGCAGATATCAAAGAAGGTTTTACCTTATATATATAGAAAGTACGCAGTAATGCTGTGGTGAAGAACAGGAGAAAAATAGCAGATGAGATTAAGAAATATACCAAGAGCAGATGGCGTGATCGATGCACATCGTGCTGTGATCAAGAAACCAGAGGAGCAGAGAGGACAGTGGGCTCAGGTCTTTGGAAATGAGAAACCAATTCAGATTGAAATCGGAATGGGAAAGGGTCAGTTTATTTTGAATATGGCTAAGGCTCACCCGGAGATCAATTTTATTGGAATTGAACGTTATTCCAGCGTCCTGCTTCGTGCACTTGAAAAATATGATACAGAGGAATTTGAAAATCTTGAGAATATCCGTTTTATTTGCATGGATGCAAGAGAGATTGAAGCAGTGTTTGCACCGGCAGAGGTGGATAAGATCTTCTTGAACTTTTCAGATCCGTGGCCAAAGGCTAGACATGCGAAACGTAGATTAACATCAACAGAATTCCTTGCAAGATATGAGAAGGTTCTTGTGGAAAATGGAAGAGTAGAATTTAAGACAGATAATACTGAACTTTTCAACTTTTCTCTGGAACAGGTGAAAGAAGCTGGATGGGAACTGCTTGCTTATACTTACGATCTGCATCATCAGGAAGAGATGAATAAGGGGAATATTATGACAGAATATGAGCAGAAATTCTCAGAGAAGGGAAATCCAATCAATAAGCTGATCGCACAGAGAAAATAAGCATCATATATTATATAGAAAGAGTAGAATTCACAGGAGAACAGGATGAGACGGGGAAAATGTTGGAAAGCTGGGATCCGTGAGTTGTGTTATTGCCATCGAGAGACTGAATCGAAGGATTGTCTGCATTTGCAGATCCTTCGAGGAGGTGTATCGAATTTTAAATAGGGATATTGCAACAAAGACACGGGAAAGAAGAAACGTTGCTGATATCGTCTAAATTGTATATGAAATTAATAATTTTGAAAAAATGAAAAATTTGAAAAAGGGGTTGCATTCTGGCAACAACTGATATATAATACTATTTGTGTTGAGGAACACGAGACACAAAAACAAAAGAATGCGCGATTAGCTCAGTTGGTAGAGCACCTGACTCTTAATCAGGGTGTCCAGGGTTCGAACCCCTGATCGCGCACTCAGGAATCACTGTTTTTAACGGCTGCGAACGTTGGGGGGGCGGTGGTTTTTTCTGCGTAAATATGCGGTTTCTGACCATTGAATCAGAAATCACTATGAATTGTAAAGACGAAGGGACTTGCTGCGAAATCGGTCGCGAACTGGTCGCAGATTGGTCGCGAGGAAATAAATAGTCCAAAAAAGTTCTGAAAAAGATAAAAAGAGTAATTGATGTTTATGAGTATGTAAACACCAGTTGCTCTTTTTTTTATTTCATAAACGTATATCATTATTTTGAGGTGAAAGGAAGGAGGATTAGTAAATATAGATTGAAGTAATAATTAATTCTCTTTATCGGAAGGAGGGATATATTCAATTAATTCATAAAGGTCACAATCTAGCACGTAACATAAGCGTTTAAGAATATCAATATCTAAACGTTGAATTTTATTATCTCTATAATTTCGTAATTGTTGTCTTTGCATTTCTGTACGAAAAGAAAGTTGATTCAATGAGATGTTACGTTCTTCAAGAATTTCTTTTAGATGCAACTTTATTTCTCCATAATTTTGCATATCAGCAGGAAGTTGGCGTAAAGGATTATCTTTCTTTGGCATTTTGTCTTACCTCCATGTGTGTTCATTATATTTTATGTAAGACATAATTGTAATGGTGATAAATGTATGGTATATTTATACATGGGTAGATATATAACCAGTTATATACCAAAAGGAGGGATAATATGCCAAGTCCAAAAAATACACATGACCTGTAGTTAAAAGTGTCCAACAGCAGGTAATGTTAGAACAAGAAACAGCAATGGTCAATGGAGAAAGAAAAGAAGTGATGCAGGAGTGAAAAGAAAATGACAAAAGAAGAAAAAACAACAAAAAAGAGAAGAGAGAATAGAAAGAGCGAAAGATTTTGCTGGACATTGCGTGGAGCTTGCAGCAGATACTATAATTACAACGGCATTAGCTATAGTGGTTGGAAAATGTATTAGTAATGGAAACGAAGGAAATGGAGATGATAAAGATAACTTTTTCGGTTTATAAAATCAAAAGTTATAAATAGTTTTTCAGAATTGTGAAGCTAAAAAATATAATAATCACTCAGAAAACATGACTATAGTTGTTGCTGACGTATGAACTTTAGCAAGTTAAGAAATTGCCGATTGGAGAAGATATCGGATGAAGAAATTATTTTATACAAAAATAAAAGTTTTTACGGAAGTAAAGAGGTTGAACTGGAAAATATAAAGCCAATTATAGAGACACCTTTGGAGATACGGAGAAAATTAAAAAGGTTAAAACAATTAGAAAAGATAGTAAAAAAAGTTTGACAGTTGTAGATAGACTTCTGTTAATGAGAATCTTAGTTGTATGAAGAATTGATTGGGCGTACGTCAAGCAGTGGCGTACGCCCTTAATTATTATATGGGAGGAAGAAAGCGTTGAAAAAGCATCAAAAAAAGAAATCAATACTAAAAGGAATAATAGATTTTGGTATGTATAATACATTGAAGAAAGATTAAGAAATTCTCCAGAGTATAAGAAGAGTAGAAAAGAGTTGGAAAAGCTCTGAAGAAACTGGATGACTTGGGATTAAGCGAGGAGCAAATGGACGTTATAGATGATGTTCTTACAGTATGTAATGAAAATGCAGCAATATATGGTAGGAAAGCTTATATACAAGGCTTTAAGGATGCAATTGCAATGATATTAGAGGTGGCAGAATGAAAGCATATATTTTAGGTATTGTATTGGGTATTGTTATATTGAATGTTGTATATGCCAATATAGTGATATGGGAAAGTATTAATAAACGAGAAGCGTAGAAAAGCTAGTAAATGACATTCATATAAGCGTTTTAGAAGTATAGACGATGGGAGGTACGGACGGAAATGAACGAAAAGGAATTAAAATTGGTATTAACAGGTGTGACAGTGGTAACCACGATGCTGAAACTTATTATTCAACACAGAGGACAAGTGCAGAAAGGAAAGAAGTATGTATAAGGTAATGAAGAATGAAAGTGATTTAGATGACTGGATAAAATTAGTGCCAAATGAAGCAAGTGTCATATATAGTCAAATTGCCATCAAAAACCACCTTAAAGGAGTGCTAAGGACGTTTGATACGTCATACGGTATAAACCGCCGTATAGAGGGTGATTTAGGTGGTTTCGCAATTGTACTGTTTGGGGATGCTTTAGAAGTGTTAGGGCATGAGCGAAAAGTTTTGGAATATTTTAAACTAAATGCAGATGAATATGAGTTTGAAGATATATATGAACAGAAAGAGTCGGAGTGTACTGTAGAAGTAACATTCCGACTTTATTTATGTTCCTCTGATTATGCAGTACAGATAGTAAAGATTTTGAAAAAGGAGAATGAATGAGAATGGAAAACGTAGTAAAACAGACAGAGTTATTAGAAAAAGACAGGTGTTTATGATGAAGATTTAAAACGTAGATTTTCGTTGACATTAAAGTATAGCGGATTAAAGGGTAAGAAGATTCTGGTAATTGGAATGAACCCAGCATCTAACAGTGTACAAGTATTTGACAATACCACAAACTACTTACTTAATAATCTAGGCATGATGGGATATTCAGAGATTATTGTATGGAATCTCTTTGCAGATATTTGTACAAAGTTAAAGCCGACACAAACATATGATAATGCAGAAAAATGGAATACTTGCAGATGTTGTTAGAAGAAAAGTTCAATGCAGTGCTAATAGGATGGGGAAATACATTTATAGGAAACAGGCGTGTAGAAGAAGCTAAGAAACAAGTATGCGAGTATCTGAAACCGCATGCAAAGAAAGTCTATGAACTTGTAGACACAGAGGGGATATATATGGAATTAAAAACAATACATCCATTATTTGCAGGACAGCGGTTCAGTGGAAAATGGAAATTCAGAAATTATTCGTTTCCAGAAGAGAAAGACGAGGAGTAATGATTCGGGGCGTTAGCTTGTCTAACGCCCCTATATGTATTAATCTTCTTGAAAAAATATTGTTATAAGTTTTTGGAAAGAATCACTTGGGAGAATATCCGTATCGGCGATTAATTTGCGTATTTGTTCCTCTTTTTTTCTGTGAAAGTTTATAGTACATTTCGGCATAACAGTCATTTACTTCCAAAAAGGGTAAAAAATAAGCCATCTCTTTAGTAGAAATGACTTTCTTATTTCTAGGTCTTTTATCATTGACTTCATTAGGGTGGAGTAGATGTTTCTTGTTAATGAAGTAAGAAAAAGTATACTCAGCAGATTTAGAAGCATTAGGCTCATTGCGATTGAAAGTATCATACTGAGTTTTTAAATAAATTCCAAATATGTAATTTGCAAAAAGAGTAATATGCTCGCTATCAGAAGCAAATTGCGATAAGTTTTCTTTTAGATAATTGGTAAGGTATTTTAAATTGCGTTCTTTCCATTTTTCTATTCTGTTATAATTTGCAACCTTAGGGGAAGTGCAATTCTTGGTTTTACGCCAACAGCTTTCATATTCATTAGCATCTTCTGGAATCACTAAGCGAAGTATTTCCGGGATAGTAATAAGGTTTTGTTTTTTTTCGTTCATTGTTATTCCTCCTTGAACTGTTTATAGTCACCTTTCTTTTGATAGAAGATAAAGGTGTATAATATATTGTTCAGAGTTGCACTTTTTTCTAGGGCAAGTCCTACAGCAAAATTGTCGGAGCAAAAATTGTCGGAGCAAAATTGTCGGAGCAAAAATTGTCGGAGTACAAACTTGCAAAATATTGATAAACTTGGAAGCAAGGAGAAGCGCTAATCCTAGATACTTAAGAACGAAATCAGTCGAAGTTGATTTCATGAGTTTAAGAAAGGAGGATTAAGAATGTTGTATGAAAAAATGTTAGATATAAAGATGAAAAGTGCAACAACTTAATCGAACAGGAAGTAGATGGAAATACTTCGTTAACATTTATTCTTTGTGTATCAGTAGCAGGTGCTGTATCAAAACAGCTACGGGAAGAGAGCATAAAGTTGAAATTGCCATTAGGATATGATGAATTGTCAGTTGGAGATGTTGCTGATATGTTTGGCGGAACAAAAGTGGTTATAAGGTATCGAGCAAGCTATTTAAAATTAATGAACAAAAGAGACCTGATGGATACACATATTTGTCAGGAACAATTCCAGTATTACAAGAGATTCAGACCGAAAATGAACTTCTGAAACATCATAAAACAATCATTGCCATACCAAATGAAGAGGAAGGCAATAAGATTGAGGGTGTACCGACAGTGTGGCTTGAGATTCAATCATATATTGAATGGTTTGAAGATTGTCAAAGTCCGTTGAGGTTATCTTACAGACATAAGGGAATGGATGAAAGTTGTATAGCCAGTGTTAATGCTCTATTGGAAGAATGGGGCGAAGAAAAGACTAGATATAAAATGGACTTGGAAATTGATAAGTTTAAGAGGCTTGCAAAGGAGAAAAAGCTTTATCAGAGTACGTCCGAAGAATTTTATAAACAAATAGGAATGATTCTGGTAGCCTATAAGATTGTAAAGAAACAATATGGCTTACATACAAAGAAGAAAGAGCTGATAGAGTTTATTTTTGCAAACATTACCCCCTACGTGGCATGGAAAGATAGTAAAACAATGTTGCAGGAATGAGAGGGGTGTTAAACATGGGGTACGATGTAAGCATTAAAGAAGAATCGGAGAAGATTAGTAAGCAAGTACTTCATAAATCCGTTGAGATAAAAGATGGACAGTATGGATATTATCGGATGAGGATAGAGAGTTGATATATAGTCCATGTGGTGGTGCAGTATTTGTAGAAAACTCTATTACAGAAGTAGAAACATGTAAACAATATTTAAGTTTGTATTTTACTGGTGCAGATGGGAAGAGGCGTACAATCCTCTTCCCGAGAGAAGATTTGGTAGAAAATAAAATCGTGTTACTAACAACATATGGAGTACAAGTTTCTAAAAAGACAGCAGACTACCTTATTAAAAACGCTTGAGAATCAAGAAATAGATACAGAACATCTTTTATGTCATTCGAAATTAGGAATGGCAACGTGGAACGGCAAAAGATATTTAAAGGAGCAACAGGAATAGGTATTACGGAGTAGGTATACGGGTAAGCTAAGAGTCGTCCCAAAAGGTAGCTATAAGAAGTATCTGGATATGTTACGGTCAGAAGTTCTTGGACATACGCCGTTGGAATTCATATTATCAGCATCCATTAGCGGATTATTGGTAGATTATCTGAAAAGAAAGTATCAGTGTAGAAAATATTATGGTTCACATGATAGGAGAATCTTCTACAGGTAAGACTACAGGAGCATTGCTTTCCGTATCTTGTGGAAGTGCGCCAGACTTTCTTGGAAATAATTTTGTATTCTCATTCCAAGATACTTTAAATTCTTTAATGCGTCTGATACCTAATTCTTATCCTACATTGATTGATGAGGGAAGTCTTCTTACCGATAGGGATATGACACAGACGTTATACAGTCTTAGCAGTGGGACGGAAAAAGAAGACTTTCTGGAAGTATGGAAGTAAATGAATCTTCACGTTTCCGTACAGCATTGTTTCTTACATCAGAGAAAAGTATTTTTAGCACAGTGCAATATGAATACAGGACTGTTAACAAGAAACTTTGAATTTCAGAATGTAACGTGGACGAAAAGTGCGGAATCGGCAGATAGAATGAAAGCTGTGATAACGGAAAATTACGGACATGTTATCGAAAGTAACAAAGTGGCTGTTAGAACAGGATAAGCAGGGTCTTGTAGATAAGGTTATACAGGAAACAAATGAAGTTGTAAAAGAGCAAGAGAAGAGAAAATATATAATAATCTGACGGAAAGAACCGCAAAGCAGACTGCATTAGTATTAGTGGCAGTTGATATTGTCAAGAAAGTCTTGCAAGTAGAATTAGATAAAGAATCGATTGGAAAGTTTATGGAAGAACATTCTCTGGTAAACAATATAGAACAGGTTTCTATTGGAAAAAGAGCAATGGAATGGCTGTTGCAATTCATTTCTAAGAATTATACACAGTTTCTTTCAAAAGACAGTCCAAAAGAAATAAGTAATTGTAGAGGTAAATTGGAAAAACACAGACCGTTATATTGGATACAGATGAAGAATCTACAATGAGGTTAAAAGTAACAGAAAGCGAATTTGTCAAAATACTCAAAGAAGGAAAATTCAGTGAAAAAGCAACGGTATTAAAAGAATGGAAAAAGATGGGGTATTTAAAAGCACAATCTGACAGGTACATAAGCCAGGTGAAAATTATTGGCGATATAAAAGTAAAAAGGATATATCATACAGTTGCCAATTTCAGAGGACAAGATAGTAAAGCATGCTACTCCACGCAAGAAAACAGTAGATGAATATGATAAACAGAGCTTTTTGATATTGAAGAAGACTTGAGTTTTTTAGACGGAGAAGATTAAGGAAAGGATGATAAACTATGGTAAAGCAGATTAGTGGTAGCATTAGACCACGCCCAAATGCAGAAAATGTTCAGTATTATAATCTGACATTGGAATTGGGAACAGATCCAGCAACAGGAAAGCGAAAAAGACTGTATTTCAAGATTAATACAACGGATAAACAAGAGGCAGAAAACGAGCTTATGATTAAAAAAGCGGAGTACTTACAGGAGAAAATTGTAGAACCGTCAAAAGAGATGGTAGGGCAATTCCTGGAAAGATATCTTGAGTTTTTTTAGACGGAGAAGATTAAGGAAAGGATGATAAACTATGGTAAAGCAGATTAGTGGTAGCATTAGACCACGCCCAAATGCAGAAAATGTTCAGTATTATAATCTGACATTAGAATTGGGAACAGATCCAGCAACAGGAAAGCGAAAAAGACTGTATTTCAAGATTAATACAACGGATAAACAAGAGGCAGAAAACGAGCTTATGATTAAGAAAGCGGAGTACTTACAGGAGAAAATTGTAGAACCGTCAAAAGAGACGGTAGGACAATTCCTGGAAAGATATTTAGATACTGTTAGAAGTACTTTGAGTCCAGCAACTGTAAGAGATTACAGAGGCGTCATAGAACGTTACTTAGAGCCAAAATTCGGAAATATGAGGTTACAGGATTTAACAAGAACAAAAGTACAGCAAGTATATAATGCATGGAAAGTAAAATCCAATAAAAGTGATAATCCGTTAAAAGCTACTACAATCAAGCATATTAACCGTGTATTCAAAAGTGCTTTTGAACATTGCTGTAGAAGATGGTCTTATAAAGGAGAATCCTACAAGAAGAATTAAGATAGGTAAAGATATAGAACCGAATCATCTGGATGTATATACTGTAGAGGAAATCAGAGAATTACAAAAAGCAGTAAGAGGAACAGATATGGAACTTCCAGTGGCACTATTGTTTGACTGTGTATTAAGAAGAGGAGAACTGTTAGGACTTCGGTATAGTGACATAGACTTTGATAAAAAAGGAGGTGACGATACAATACACATGGGCGGAGACCGAAGGAAAAGAGCCAATACTTAAGACATGTAAAACAGAAAGTTCTTATAGAAAGATGATTGTAAGTGATTATACAATCAGCCTTCTTAAAAAGACAGAAAAGTATCTACTTAAGGAATAAGATGAAATATGGCGATTGTTTCTGTGATAGTAAGAGAGTTATATGTAAAGAAAATGGAGAACCTTTTCTGCCAAAAAGCTTTACAAGGAAGTGGGCGAGAACATTAGAAAAATATGGATTGCGTCATATAAAATTACATGGAACAAGACATAGTGCAATCTCATTATTACTGTCAGAAGGAGTACCTATCCAGATGGTACAGCAAAGAGCAGGACATCAAGACCCGAAGATTACATTAAGCGTATATTCGCATGTCGCAAGAGACAAGGAAACACTGGTGGCAGAAAAAGCTGAATAACGTGCTATTTTCGGCGGTCAACCAATAACTTGGCAACCTGATTACAATACAGAGGGATAGACAGAGATCTTGCCGCTTTGCGGTTGTGAGCCTACGAAAGAACGAAATTACGCGTGCCCCGTTTGAAAAAGAGCAAAAAGTAAAAAAGTATTTATAGTACTTTTGCAAGTGGGCACGTAATTTCGTGAATTGGTGAACAAGGAAGCAAAGCTTGACAAAGCTTTGCTGAGAGCTTAACCTTATTTGGACAAAATCATATTTGTTATAAGAACTACGTCGCGAAATTCGTCGCAAGTTGCAAAGCACATAAATAGAATGGGAGAAAATGGAAAATTATTTGGAAATAAATTATACATCGTTATCTCCTATGCGAAACAAGGAAAGCTGGAAATGAGAAAGAAGAAAATACGATGTGTCGCAAGTCTGTCGTATTTGAATGTCTCTTAATCAGGGTGTCCAGGGTTCGAACCCCTGATCGCGCACTAACAATCACTGTTTTTACAGACATAGGAGCTGTGGGGACGGTGATTTTTTTGCCCACATGAAGGAATCCTCGTCATTGACGGGGATTCCTTCATGGAAAGAGAAAGCTTGTTATTTATAATTTTGCAGGATTTACATGCACCATAATATGCTTTACTTTAGGAAAAGTCTTTTCGATATCGTTATGCACTTTTTCGGCCACATCATGTGCATCCTGAAGTGTGATGGAGCCATCCAGAGCAATTTCAACATCAACATAGATTTTATTTCCAAAAATTCGAGTTCGAAGTACATCGATCTTATGAACGTTTGATTGCGCATTACGCAGGTACGAAGTTGAGTCTCCATTTCTTCGTCACAGGAGTGGTCAACCATCTTGTCGATTGCATCTTTGAAAATATCAGAAGCAGCCTTTACGATAAATACAAAATCACTAAGCTGGCAATGGAGTCCATGATTGGAAATCCAAGTCTTGAACCGGCGATTCCGACCAATGCGCCGATGGAAGAAAATGCATCGGAACGATGGTGCCAGGCATCTGCCATCAGTGCACTGGAATCGATTCTCTTGGCATGATATCTGGTGTACCAGTACATTGCCTCTTTACTTGCAATTGAAATTATGGCGGCAATCAGTGCTAAGATACCAGGTGTTTGTATGTTGTCAGAATTTCCCTGCAATATCGTTTTGAATGCTTCGATTCCGATTCCAAGACCTGTGATAAGAAGAACGATTGCAAGGACAATTGCAGCTACACACTCTAGGCGTTCATGTCCATAGGGATGTTCTTTGTCCGGTTTTTTGATGCGAGTCTGATTCCAATAATAACTACAAATGTACTGAATACATCTGATGCGGAATGAATGGCGTCACTGATCATCGCATTGGAATGCGCAACAATTCCGGCAAAAAGTTTGAGCAGAGATAGTGCGATGTTTCCGATAATCGTAATAGTAGAGACTTTGTTGGCTACTTTTTGGAAATCTTCTTCATTTGCGACAGGATTTCCGGTTTTCATTGTGCTGTTTTCCATATGTGTTACCTCCAATTTAATAAAAACAATTAAAAGATAGCTCTATGGCACTAAATATATGTGGGAAAATAAAAAGAATTGTTTTAAAACAAAAAACACCCACGAATCAGTATTAGCAACTACTGTCCCGCGGATGAAAGATTCCACTGTCGCATCTGCGACCCGACTCCATGATATGATATCACGGTCTGCTCAGTTTGTACTGTAGATTTATATGCAGTGCAAAGAGTTATAGTAGATATAGCATAAAAAAAGCTGTGATAAGATAACATTCGTCGCTGAGGAACAGCAAAGGGAAAACAACAGAGGAACGGAAGATGAAAGAAGACGCGGAGGCGGGACATTCTTGATCGGAAGGAAACTGGAAGATTTAAAAATCAATGAAATGATTGAAAAATAAATCAAAAAAGTTGTTGACAAAGAGTTCTGAAAGTGATATCCTAAATAGGCTGTCGCGTGAGACGGCAAAGGAAAGCTCGAAAAGAGCGGCAAAGAAAAATAAAAAAGTTCTTGACAAAGAGAAAAGCTTTTTGATAAAATGTAAAAGCTGTCGCTTGAAAAGAACGACACAAACAAAGAACATTGATAACTAAACAATAGACAACAACGATCCTTGAAAATTTCTTTAAGAGAAAATTTTTAAGAACGGTTTATAAACAAACCAAAACAACAGTAAAAAGGGAAGAATTAGCTAGTTAGTTGGTTCTGAACTGGATACAAACACTTTTAACGAGAGTTTGATCCTGGCTCAGGATGAACGCTGGCGGCGTGCTTAACACATGCAAGTCGAACGAAGCACCTTGATTTGATTCTTCGGATGAAGATCCTGGTGACTGAGCGGCGGACGGGTGAGTAACGCGTGGGTAACCTGCCTCATACAGGGGGATAACAGTTAGAAATGACTGCTAATACCGCATAAGCGCACAGCTTCGCATGGTGCAGAGGTAAAAACTCCGGTGGTATGAGATGGACCCGCGTCAGATTAGGTAGTTGGTGGGGTAACGGCCTACCAAGCCGACGATCAGTAGCCGACCTGAGAGGGTGACCGGCCACATTGGGACTGAGACACGGCCCAGACTCCTACGGAGGCAGCAGTGGGGAATATTGCACAATGGGGGAAACCCTGATGCAGCGACGCCGCGTGAGCGATGAAGTATTTCGGTATGTAAAGCTCTATCAGCAGGGAAGAAAATGACGGTACCTGACTAAGAAGCACCGGCTAAATACGTGCCAGCAGCCGCGGTAATACGTATGGTGCAAGCGTTATCCGGATTTACTGGGTGTAAAGGGAGCGTAGACGGAATGGCAAGTCTGATGTGAAAGGCCGGGGCTCAACCCCGGGACTGCATTGGAAACTGTCAATCTGGAGTACCGGAGGGGTAAGTGGAATTCCTAGTGTAGCGGTGAAATGCGTAGATATTAGGAGGAACACCAGTGGCGAAGGCGGCTTACTGGACGGTAACTGACGTTGAGGCTCGAAAGCGTGGGGAGCAAACAGGATTAGATACCCTGGTAGTCCACGCCGTAAACGATGACTACTAGGTGTCGGGCAGCAAAGCTGTTCGGTGCCGCAGCAAACGCAATAAGTAGTCCACCTGGGGAGTACGTTCGCAAGAATGAAACTCAAAGGAATTGACGGGGACCCGCACAAGCGGTGGAGCATGTGGTTTAATTCGAAGCAACGCGAAGAACCTTACCTGCTCTTGACATCTCCCTGACCGGCAAGTAATGTTGCCTTTCCTTCGGGACAGGGATGACAGGTGGTGCATGGTTGTCGTCAGCTCGTGTCGTGAGATGTTGGGTTAAGTCCCGCAACGAGCGCAACCCCTATCTTTAGTAGCCAGCGGTTCGGCCGGGCACTCTAGAGAGACTGCCAGGGATAACCTGGAGGAAGGTGGGGATGACGTCAAATCATCATGCCCCTTATGAGCAGGGCTACACACGTGCTACAATGGCGTAAACAAAGGGAGGCAGAACCGCGAGGTCGAGCAAATCCCAAAAATAACGTCTCAGTTCGGATTGTAGTCTGCAACTCGACTACATGAAGCTGGAATCGCTAGTAATCGCGAATCAGAATGTCGCGGTGAATACGTTCCCGGGTCTTGTACACACCGCCCGTCACACCATGGGAGTCAGTAACGCCCGAAGTCAGTGACCCAACCGTAAGGAGGGAGCTGCCGAAGGTGGAGCCGATAACTGGGGTGAAGTCGTAACAAGGTAGCCGTATCGGAAGGTGCGGCTGGATCACCTCCTTTCTAAGGAAGAAAAAAGTAGAGAGTTTTTACTGTTGTCTATTGTTGGGTTATCAAGTAACCTAAACCTTTTTGGTGGCGATGCGCTTAGGGGTAACACCCGTTCCCATCGAACACGATGGTAAAGACCTAAGCGGCCGATGGTACTGCACTGGAGACGGTGTGGGAGAGTGGGTGGCCGCCAAATAAAAGAAAGAAACTAAGGCAGAGACGCTGCCGGATAAGTTGAACATATAGATACAGGCAAAGATGAGCAACAACTTATCGCCGCCAACCCAATCAGCAGGGCAGTGCTGTTATGATAGCTGGTTTCACCAGTGATTAGATATCAAAAAGATTTTTATGAGTTCTGATGACTGATGAATTCTAAAAACCTACGGTTTTATCCAGTCATGGATTGAAAAACTGAACAAACAAGCTTGTCACGTACAACTGTTTTCGATACGCTCGCATCTTTATGTACCTTGAAAACTGCATATAGTAAAAATCAATAGATTTAGATAAATATCTAATCAAGACATCCGAGGTAATGTTAACAACATTAACTTACAGTCTGAAGAAAACAGACTTAAAATAAATTGACTATCACCAACGCATACAACGCTATGTATGTGTGGACATTATCCCATTCCGTGGGATGAGGTCGAGTTGGTTATGCTGATAAGAGCGTATGGTGGATGCCTTGGCACTAAGAGCCGATGAAAGACGTGATAAGCTGCGAAAAGCTTCGGGGAGGAGCAAATATCCTTTGATCCGGAGATATCTGAATGGGGAAACCCACTTGAGCAGACCTCCAGTATCCTTAACCCAATCCATAAGTTAAGGAAGGGAACCCGGTGAACTGAAACATCTAAGTAGCCGGAGGAAGAGAAAACAACATGTGATTCCGGAAGTAGCGGCGAGCGAAACCGGAAGAGCCCAAACCAGCGTGCGTGCATGCTGGGGTTCGGACCGCGGAATTGATTCAATGAGTTTAGCAGAACGGTTTTGGGAAAGCCGGCCAGAGAGGGTGAAAGCCCCGTAAGCGAAAGACAAGTTGACATGGCGGGATCCAGAGTACCACGAGACACGTGGAACCTTGTGGGAAGATGCGGGGACCACCCCGTAAGGCTAAATACTACTTAGTGACCGATAGCGCATAGTACTGTGAAGGAAAGGTGAAAAGGACCCCGGGAGGGGAGTGAAAAGAACCTGAAACCATATGTTTACAAGCTGTGGAAGAGCTTTATATGCTCAACCGCGTACTTTTTTGTAGAACGGTCCGGCGAGTTACGCTGGCTGGCGAGGTTAAGGACTAAAGGCCTGGAGCCGAAGGAAACCAAGTCTGAACAGGGCGCATAGTCAGTCGGAGTAGACCCGAAACCGGGTGATCTATCCATGTCCAGGTTGAAGTTGCCGTAAAAGGCAATGGAGGACCGAACCCACATCCGTTGAAAAGGGTGGGGATGAGGTGTGGATAGGGGGAGAAATTCAATCGAACCCGGAGATAGCTGGTTCTCCTCGAAATAGCTTTAGGGCTAGCCTCATATGAGTCTTGCGGAGGTAGAGCACTGAATTCCTAAGGGGGCGTCAAAGCTTACTAAGGGATATCAAACTCCGAATGCCGTGTAGATGATGTATGGGAGTCAGACGATACGAGATAAGTTGGGTGGTCAAAAGGGAAAGAGCCCAGACCAACAGCTAAGGCCCCAAAATGTGTGTTAAGTGGAAAGGATGTGGGATTTCGAAGACAACTAGGATGTTGGCTCAGAAGCAGCCATTCATTCAAAGAGTGCGTAATAGCTCACTAGTCGAGAGGTCCTGCGCCGAAAATGTCCGGGGCTAAAACACACTGCCGAAGCTTAGGAACTAATGAATGTTAGTTGGTAGAGGAGCATTCTTAAAGGGACGAAGCAGTACCGGAAGGAGCTGTGGACTTTTAAGAAGAGAGAATGCCGGAATGAGTAGCGAGAGGAAGGTGGGAATCCTTCCGGCCGAATATCTAAGGTTTCAGAGTAAAGCTGATCTGCTCTGGGTAAGTCGGGGCCCTAAGGCGAGGTCGAAAAGACGTAGTCGATGGATAACAGGTTGAAATTCCTGTACTATCCTGTAACAGAACTGTGGGGACACAGGCAGAGAGCGTGAGCCGGGAATGGAAAGACCGGTACAAGCGAGGTAGGAGTTCAGTTGGCAAATCCGCTGAACAATCTGAAGACGTGATGTGGACTGAAAAAAGTAGGGAAGCACGTGAGCTGACTGTCAAGAAAAAGCCGCTATTGTTTGAAGGAGTGCCAGTAAGATGGCCGCAGAGAATTGGCCCAAGCAACTGTTTAGCTAAAAAACACAGGTCTATGCAAAACCGAAGGTGAGGTATATGGGCTGACGCCTGCCAGTGCTGGAAGGT
>VOFH01002648.1_pt1 | contig 43656 bp, 60 predicted proteins | sample 5384091 | NCBI WGS metagenome assembly VOFH01 (sample SAMN12384727, study PRJNA508395) | human gut metagenome | isolation source: healthy gut G | host: Homo sapiens
GCACAGAGGGTTCTCCCCGTATTAATTCTGGGTGAACGGCAATGGCGGAGTAGCCCTGTGGAAAAAGTCTGACGTCCTGAATGGTCACCTGATAGGAGATTCCTTCAAACTTGAAGCTTACCGGCTGGGAAGAACGGAGCAGATATTCCCGGAACGCTTTCTTTTCCCGGCCGAATCCGGCTAAAGGCAGGCCCGCGCCAAGGTTCACGGCACATTCTCTCTTTTTTTCTCCGCGCTGCTGGATTTCTTTTGCGATGGCTGCTAAGGTCAAAAGGTAATAATTGTCGTTTTCCATTTTGTTTCTCAGAATCGGCTGTCTGCCGGTTCCGCACACATAATACTTTCCCTGGTATTCTAGTGTATTTTGCAGGGTATATGGCTCGTACCGGTAAGCTGTGATACCGGCTGGGAATGAAAAATGCCGGGTTTTAACTGCGTAGCACCCATAATCGGCTCCAATGTTCCTGTTTTCCTCATCCTTTCGCTTGCTCTGTTGAAAACTTATTTTTCCGGTGGGAAACTAGAAAAACTTCCTGCTGTAAGGGCTTTGTTCTTTCCCAGCCGGTAAAATCCTGGGGAGAGAGTGTGAGAGAGGGGAAAATGGGAAAAGCGCCCCGGCAGCTTTGCCGGGGCGCTTCTAAAAAAGGGCGCACTTCTCCCATGTACCTTTAGGCTGTTAAAATGGCCCGGTGAAGCCGAGCTTTACAATCTATCTAGGAACCGCTGGAACAAACCAGACGGAAATTAAAAATTTAATCTTCAGGAGGTAATGGCTGTGCAGTATTTTCGCACGATTGACGGATTAGGCAGAATTGTTCTCCCCTGCTGAACTTCTCCATCACTTAAATTTGGGAAAAAGGGAAAATGTCTGTTTCCATTGAAGAAAAGATGGCTCCTTAATCGTTTCTTCCGTCCCGGCTGCCGGTCAACCCCAGAGCCTCCTTCTCCTGTCAAATTCCAGGACAGCCCGGACGGACAATCGAAAATCATTTCTCTGCCAGTGTCTAAAAAATGAAAAAAACCGCCTTCCTGAACAGTATGAACTGCACCCTATTTGTTAGACAGTATGATATACTGAATAACAAGTGGGGTGATTTTATGACCAAAGGAATAGGGAACAAACGATATACACCAGAATTCAAAAGATCGTGGTGGAGACCATGCGAGAGGAGGGACTAAGTTATAAGGAAACGAGACTTCGTTTTGATATTGCAGGAGAAGACCGTGTGAGAAATTGGGAGCGAATCTACTTGGAGGAAGGTCCGGAAGGATTGGCTGTTGAGCGGCGAGGACGCAAGATCACTGGCCGCCCACGCAAGCTTCCCCAATCGACCGAAGAAGATCTCATTGCAGAAAATCAGCGGTTGCGTGCAGAGGTAGCCTACCTAAAACATTTGCAAGCCTTGGTTTTGGAGCGAGAGCGACGCCAGCAGAAAAACGCTGGTAGTCCAAAATCTAAGGCGAGAATTTGCATTGTCCCTTTTGCTTGAAATCGCTCAGCTGCCCCGTGCATCATTCTATTACCACCTAAAGCAAATGAAGCGTGCTGACAAATATGAGACAGCAAAAGCAGAAATTACCGCTATTTACCACGAGAACAAGGGTAGATATGGATATCGCCGCATTACCGAGGAACTACGGAACCGAAAAATTCATCTGAATCACAAGACCGTTCAGCGTTTAATGAAACAGCTGGGACTTGTTTGCCGTGTCCGAATGAAGAAATATCGTTCTTACAAAGGCGAAGTTGGAACGATTGCTCCCAATCTTCTGCAACGGAACTTTTATGCTGACAAGCCAAATCAGAAGTGGGTCACGGATGTAACCGAGTTCAGCCTGTTTGGAGATAAACTGTATCTTTCGCCCATTCTTGATTTGTATAGTAGTGATCTGGTCAGCTATACTATCTCAGACAGGCCTGTTTTGAGTATGGTGACCTCTATGCTGGACAAAGCATTTGAACAAATACCAGATGACACCAATTTGATCCTTCACTCAGATCAAGGCTGGCATTACCAGCACAAGCAATACCAACAAATGCTCAAAGATAAGGGTATTCGACAGAGCATGAGCCGCAAGGGAAACTGTCTGGACAATGCAGTGATTGAAAACTTCTTTGGTCTACTGAAAAGCAAACTGCTCTACCTGCAAGAATTTAAAACCATGGAACACTTCAGACAAGAACTAATTGAATATTTGGATTACTACAATAACAGACGAATCAAGGCAAAATTAAAAGGCTTGCCGCCTGCGATTCACAGACAACAAGCCCTTTCGGCTGCTTAAACAGTTTTTAGCTAAAATTATTGTCTAACTTTTTGGGGGCACTTCATAGTAACAAGAAGGCGGTTTTTGCTGTTTTTGCTCTTTTGGGGTTGGACATCCACGGTGGGGCGATTTTGAAAAACCGGCCCTGAAAAGCCCGGAAACCCGCATGAATACTGAAAAAACCGGGGTGACATCTATTTCGTCACCCCTGCTTGGTCCGAGTGACTGGAGTCGAACCAGCGGCCTCTTGAACCCCATTCAAGCGCTACCAATCTGCGCTACACCCGGAAATGGATTGCCGCTGAAGCCAGCGGCAATTGAACCAACAGTTGACATTATAATACATTTTCGGCATTAGGTCAAGACCTAATTTCAGAAATTAATCTTGCTCTGACGGAAAAAAACTTTGTTGTGAATGGCAGTCACTGCGCGATCAGCATCAGAAACATCGATAAGCACGGAAATTTTAATCTCACTGGTAGCAATCATCTGAATATTAATCTGGGCGTCAAACATCGCTTCAAACATTTTAGCTGCGATTCCCGCATGAGTTTCCATACCAGCGCCTACAATTGAAACTTTTGCTACTTTATCGTCGCAAACGATATTCTCGGCATCAATGGTAGATTTGTAATCCTCCAAAACCTGAATGGCCTCTTTCATTTTATCCTGGGTCACGGTGAAAGAAATGTCTTTGGTGCCATGGCGGCCAATGGACTGCAAAATAATATCGACATTGATATCCTTGGCGGAAAGCTTAGAGAAAATCTTGAAGGCTAAGCCGGGACGATCCGGCACGCCGATAATCGAAATTCTCGCTACATTGGTATCCTTAGCCACACCGCTGATTAACATTTTTTCCACTTTTGCTGCCTCCTTGACAATCGTACCAGGCGCTTTGGTTAAGCTGGAAAGCACCTCGAGTTCAATATTATATTTTTTTGGCCATTTCCACAGAGCGGTTGTTCAAAACCTGGGCTCCCAGCGTGGCCAGTTCCAGCATTTCATCGTAAGAAATCTCAGAAAGCTTCCGCGCACCAGGCACCTTTCGAGGATCTGCGGTATAAACGCCTTCCACATCCGTATAAATCTGGCATAGATCCGCATGCATCACCGAAGCGATAGCCACGGCGCTGGTATCGGAACCGCCCCGACCCAAGGTAGTCATATCGCCGTAACGGTTGATTCCTTGAAACCCGCTACAATCACGATATTACGCTTATCCAGCTCTTTTTGATCCGATCTGGAATCACTCGCTTAATTCTAGCACTGCCATATGCTGAACTGGTGTTAAAGCCAGCCTGCCATCCCAGCAAAGACACAACTGGGTATCCCAGCTTCTCAATGGCCATCGCCAACAGCGAGATCGAAATTTGTTCTCCGCTGGTAAAGCAGCATATCCATTTTCCCGCTTTGACGCGTCAGGATTGATCTCTTTCGCTTTTTCAATCAAGTCGTCTGTAGTATCGCCTTGAGCGGACACCACTACAACAACATCATTGCCTTTTTTGTAAGTATCCGTCACGATACCGGCAACATTGAACACACGCTCGGCATCCGCTACTGAGCTTCCGCCAAATTTTGAACTATTAGACTCATAAACGGCTATCCTCCAAAATTATAATTCAAGGTATCTTCATACCAGAATATGCTAATCAATGCAGATTCTCGCACCCTTTGGATCGGTTTCTAAAATTTCCAGACGCCAGCCGCTGATCCCCATCTCTTCCATATGGGCCACCGCGTGCTCTCGAAAAATTTTAACGCCCTCGTCATCCACAATCGAAATCATAGTGGGGCCGGCGCCGCTTAAATACGTTCCCAGAGAACCCAGCTCGTAACTCATCCGGATCACGGTTTCAAAGCCGGGAATAAATTTCATCCGGTAAGGCTGATGCAGCCGATCCTGAACCGCCACCCGCAGGTTATCCAGCCGGCCGGAGAAGAGGGCCGCGGTCATCAGGGCCGAACGGCTTAAATTATACACCGCATCCCTACGGGAATACTCCTCCGGCAAAGCGCCTCTGGCAACCTCTGTTTTCAATTCGAAGGGGTGGTATCAGCGCCGCAAAATGAATTTTCGGCGAGACCGGCACGGAAATGCTGTGAACCCGTCCCCTCCATCGCAGAGGTTACCAGCCCCCCTAAAAACGCGGGAGCAATATTATCCGGTGCCCCTCGATTTCACAGGCCAGGTTTACCAGTTCCTGCATGGATAAGGGGCTGCCCAAAAGCGGTTAGCTCCCAGCAGTCCCGCCACAATACAAGCCGAGCTGCTGCCCAGGCCTCTGGCCATGGGAATATCGCTTTGTTGCTCGATATGCAGGCCGGGAAGCCTCCTGGAGCACCGTTCATAAAGCTTTTTGCCGACCAATAGATCAAATTGCTTTATCCACAGGGATGGAAAGGCCGTCTCGGGAAATGATCTCAACACCGTCGGCCTCCTCCATCCACACCTGGTTATACATGGTCAGAGCTAATCCCAGGCAGTCGAATCCAGAGCCTAGGTTGGCGCTGGTCGCCGGTACTTCAATACGTATCATGAATCGCTACCTGCCTCATTAAAGATCGCTGAGCCGGATCATGCTTAAGACCTCGACCCCCTGGTCCTTCATCGCTTCACAGCAGGCGTTGATTTCCATCACGGACTTAGGCTCCGTAACAAAAGCGAATTCGCTTTCCGGTGCGTCAGACCGCACCAGACGTTTGACCTTTCCAAAGGCTTTTTCTGCAATTCTCAAGCCTTTATGGTCATTTTCCGCCGCAGCCCTGATGTATACGGAAATCACACTGTCCTCATAAGGGGACACATAACCCTCTTGGGCGTCATCCCAGTATAAATATTTTCTCGCTTTAAAATGCTTAACGCAATCGATGATATCCGCCACTACGGCGCTGGCGGTCGGCAGCTTCGCCGGCGCCCTTGCCATAGAACACCACGTCTCCCGTGGCGTCGCCCCGGACCAAAATACCGTTAAATACATCGTCCACGCTGGACAGCTGGCTTTCGTGGGAAATAAACATAGGCGCCACCACGATTTCCACTTTACCATTGTCCAGCTTCTTTACCTGGCCGATCAGCTTAATAACGCCGCCCCAGGCCGCCGCATAAGCCACATCCTCCAGGGTAATCTTCGTGATTCCCTGAGTATGTACCTGCTCCGGATATACGTGCTTGCCGAACGCCAGGCTCGCCAAAATACAAATCTTCCGGCAGGCGTCCGCCCCTCAATATCGGCGGCAGGATTTCTTTCCGCGTAGCCAAGCTTTTGTGCCAGGGCCAAAGCGTCCTCGAACTTCATATTTTCCCGGATCATCTTGGTCGGGATAAAATTAGTGGTACCATTCAGGATGCCGGCGATTTCGATCACATCATTTGCCGCCAGGCACTGGCTAATCGGCCGGATAATCGGGATACCGCCGCCTACGCTGGCTTCAAATAAGAAGTTTACGTTTTTCTCCTGGGCGATTTTTAAAAGCTCCGCGCCCTTGGCGGCGACCAACTCCTTATTGGAGGTCACCACGCTTTTTCCCGCTTCCAGCAAAGCCTTTACATAATCGTAGGCCGGGTGAAGCCCTCCCATGACCTCCGCTACGACCCGGACCTCCGGATCGTTTAAAATAACGGCAAAATCCTTAATGAACTTGCCTTGAAAAAGGACTATCCGGAAAATCCGGAGATCCAGGATATATTTAATATCAATCTCCTCTTTTGCCCGCCCGGCGATGCTGTCATAATGGTCGGTCAACACCTGGGCTACCCCGGAGCCGACCACACCATATCCCATAATTGCTACTTTTACCATATTCTCACGCCTTTCAGCTTTACTGTTCGCCTGTAATGTTTTCAATGGTTTGAACCCCGTCGACTTTTCTCAGGGAATCCAGCAGAAAATCCACCGGAATTTTACGGTATCCACTCTGGCGGAAATGGAAACCAGCGCCGCACCCATCACCGGGATATTTTGATTCACCGTCAGGATGTTGGCTAAGCATCATAAAAAAGAGGAAATCAGCGCCATCAGCACACCGGGACGATCCTCCAGCACTGCGTGAATGGTCACCAGACGGCTGGCCCCTTGCTTTGATAGGGATAAACGGAATCCTTGTATTTGTAATAGGCGCTGCGGGATATTCCCGCCATTCTAGCGCCTCGGAAGTATTGGCAGCCGCGCCCTGACATCAAATACTGCTTCGCTTCCACAACCCGCCGGAACACCTCCCGGCAAGGCATCCGCCGACACCAACAATAATTTTGCCTGGTTCAAACCGTCCACCTCTCAGATACGATTGTGCTGTCACGAAATACAGTTTACCATCTTACGGCAATGCTTTCAAACAGGGTTATCGGCAAAAATTCGAGGTTATTCGAAATTATCTCTCAAAATCTCAGGATTTCTCATGTTTACTCCTGATTACTCTCTTTTATCATAACACAAAATACAGTAAAAAAAGGGAACCGCCAGTTTTTGGGAACCAATCCATTACAAAAAAGCGGGGAGAATCCTTCTCCCCGCTAAAGCCTGCGATTCCTATTCACTTGGATCCGTTGGAACCATCTTCCGAGGATGATGGCTCACTGGATGTTCCCTCAGAGCTGGAAGGCTCAGAGGAAGACGACGACGGATCTTCACTGGAAACCGGCTCCTCAGACGACGGTTCTTCACTGGATGGAATATCCGATGGGATAGACGACGGTACGGACGAGCTGGGGATGAACGCTACCTGGCTGCTGTTCAGGTCAGAAGAGCTGGAATTCGGATGGACGCCGTCACAAACCCGCCGGCAGATTACTGATATCATAGTAACCTATCCCGGTATCCAGAGCACTTATCCCCCGGCAAGCTTGCCGGTCTGCTTGCAATAGGCTCTAGACACCACATTAGGATCGTCGATAAAATCGTCGTTGGGATCCTTATCCGCCAAATAGCGGGTCATGATTTCCCGCCAAACGGTTTTTGAATAATTGGTTTCATAGCCAATCGGCGCAGGAGTCTCATAACCGCACCACAGGCCTGCCACCGCGTGGCGGGTGCCGCCGATAAACCAGTTATATTCATTCTCATCCGTGGTACCAGTTTTGCCGTAGGTGAGCCAGCCGGGCACCTTCGCCATACCGCCGGTGCCCTCGGCGCCGGTGGTAACGTTTTGGAGCAGGTGGCGCATAATGGTGGCGGTAGTGCTCTTAATCGCCTGTTCGCCCTGCTTGTTCCGGTTATCCAGCACCACGTTTCCGTTGTTGTCTCTACATAATAGTACATATACGGCTCGTTATAAACGCCGCCGTTACCAAAATCTGGAACGCCGCCGTCATATCTCGGACAGGAACGCCGTGGTATCCGGCTCCGGTAGCCATCGCGGAATAGGTCAAATCCTCCGGCGCCTTCAAAGAGTCTAGATGCAGGGTGTTGGTAACAAAATCAAAGCTGTTTTCCAAGCCCAAAGGTTGACCGTCTGTGCGGCGGCCGCGTTGGATGAAATCTCCAAAGCGTACTCTACCGGAATTTGTCCCTTATAGCCGGTATACCAGTTAGGCGGCCCTCGCCCTCGGTACCCGGGATATTTTTCAGGGGCTGATCCAGCACCAGGCTGGAATAGTTCAAAAGACCCTTATCGATAGCTGGAGCGTAAGCGCTCAGCGGCTTAAAGCTGGAGGTAGAGCAGACGGTCATCGCTGGTGGTGAAGTCCCACAGCTGATTTCCTTCCTTTTTGCCGCGCTGGCCCACCGAAGCCAGGACTCTGCCGTCGTATTCCATCATCACATAGCCGAATTGGATATCCTCATCTGGAGGCATCAGCTCCGGAGTGGACAGCACCTCCTCCGCCATTCTCTGGGTTCCCCACATCCATGGCGGAATAAATCTTATAGCCGTTGTGCATGAGCATGTACATAGCGTTGTCCTCATCCACATTGAGGGCCTCCGCCAAATCCTCCGCTACATCGTTGAGCATCGCCTCCACATACCAATCGTCGATAGGCATTGTCCACCACATTGTCATCGGTATATCCAACAAAGGTCATGGCAGCGGATTCCTGCGCATAGCCTGGTCGTATTCTTCCTGTGTGATCATTCCTTGCTGATGCATCTGATCCAGAATATTTTCCCTGCGCTCTTTGTTGTTTTCTGGATAAACCAGCGGCGTATACCAAACCGGGTTGTTGGGAATGGCGCAATAGCGGCGCATTGGGCGATCAGCAGTCTTTGATATCCTTATTGAAATACAGCTTTGCCGCTGCCTGCACCCCGTTAGTGCCGCTGCCAAAGTTAACTACATTGAGATAAGCCTCCAGAATTTCAGATTTGCTGTATCTTTTCTCAAACTCCAAGGCGCTGAATATTTCTGTTACCTTGCGGGTAATGCTGACGTCATTCCGGTTGGTCAGGTTCTTAATGAGCTGCTGCGTCAAGGTGGAACCGCCGCCCGCGCCGGAATTACCGCCGCCGGTAGCTAGGTTTAATACAGCGCCCCGGTGCGAATCCAGTCCACACCCTTGTGGTCGTAGAAACGCTTGTCCTCAATAGCGATAATCGCGTTTTTCATCGCTTCAGGAATGTTGTCGTAATCCACCCAAATCCGGCTTTCCCCAGCGTAAACCGACTGATATTCCACCGGATTGCCGTTTTCATCGTTGACGTAAATAAAGCTGGTCAGATCCAGCTTTAAGGTATGCAAATCCACATCCACCGTATTATCGGCCATCTTAAAGATGTTAATCAGCACCGAGGCCAACGATAATTCCGGTAAAAACATAATCAACAAGATAGACCCAATGATTTTTAAAAATCGTTGAGAACACAATTCCTGCTGTTTTCTTTGCCGTTGTTCCTGATGAAGGGTGACGTCCATTGGGAACCGGAGCTCCGGTATACCGGCTGATATCCGTTTTTCGCAACGACTTTCGCCTCCTATTTCCTGGCTTTGCCAAAAATTTAATCTTTTTATTATACCACAGTTTAGAAATAAAAAAAATAGTTTCCGGTTAATTTTGCATAATTTAACAATTCCTTCAAACAATATTTGTCGAGGTGATGCGTTTATGCAAAACGCCAGTAAAGTGATCGTGGGGTCGTTTGCGGCTTGGTCGCCTTAACTTTTGTATGCGTTTTGGCGCTTTCTCCCAAAATTCCGTACAAGCCCCCGTAAATTCTGCCCCTACTGCTTCCAGCGAAAAAGCCAGTTCTCAGATTCCTTCCTCCGTCCCCGAAGCCAATGCAAAGGTGACCCGCTATATCATTAAGAGCGAGGGCAACTCTCTTTGCGTATACTGTGAAGGGGAAGACGTCCGATTAAAACTGTAGAGCTCGATGTGTCCGCCCCTACCCCGGTGGACCAGGAGCTTTAGAAAAGGGGATCCGCGTCAGCAGCAAAGAGGACTTAAACCAGCTGCTGGAGGACCTGTGCAGCTAAATGGGAGGATAGTGAGGCTATCCTCCCATTCCTTATGGCTGCTTTACCCTTTGCCGACAGCTTCCGGACCAAGGCTGATCAACTCAAATATGGATGTAGTCTAATCGTTGACAACTGCCGTTAATAGCTTTTTCAGATGTTTCATTATCAGGCAAGGACATTTATACGAACCGCAAATGGTCATGGGAGAACGGCTGAGAGGCCTGCCTTTTTCCCCGGCCTGTACGCTCTTTTGACCTATATGCTTCTTTATGGCAAAGCTGTTTTTTGCCAATCAGCATGGGTAATTTATATACTAAAAGTATATTTTATTTATCAAAAATACAAATAGCGGCATTTTGAGACACTTTAAAAGCTTTCCTTAACGGCTCTAACCGGAACGCCGGTCCCGGCCTGAACAAGCAGGAGCCCGAGTCCTCCAATGAGGGGCTCGGGCTCCTTAGGGTTTACAGCTTTATCAAAGCAAAAGGTTCGGTTTCCCGAAGTTATTTCATGCTCTGCTCGTACTGCTGGATCATTTTCTTAACCATCTGGCCGCCCACGGAACCAGCCTGACGAGAGGTCAAGTCGCCGTTGTAGCCCTGCTTCAGGTTTACGCCAACCTCAGAAGCAGCTTCCATCTTAAACTTGTTCATAGCTTCCTTCGCTTCAGGAACGATCACAGAATTTCTAGCCATTAGAAAGTACACTCCTTTAATTTGTTTGTTTTTTGTTTTCAAAATTTCTTTTCTCGCGTTTGCAATAGTATTGTGTGTACCTTTTCATTTTTTAGTACAGAAAAAAAATTGGCAAAGCATTTGGAAAATATATGGCTAAAAAATAGCTTCCTTCCACGCCGGAAAGCAGAAGAATCCCGCACGCCGCCATCAGAGGATAATGTTTGCGTTTCCTGCGACAGGCCTACAATGATCTCCATCGGCTCCACCACGCTGCCATCAGAATCCGCAAATCACGCTGCAGGCTGACCGCCGCCCTTTCGTAATCAGGCTGGCGATGCTTAGCGTTCCTCTGGCAGAGGGCGAACAGGTTACGGCGATCTTTCCCGTGCCTTTCAAAGCCTTGGCCGCCTCCTTATTTTCTCCTTCCAGAATGGGAACAAAGCCATCGGAAAACGCGCGGCTGGCTTCCTGAGAATACACAAAGCCATTGTCAAAAACTAAGATTCCCGCTCCCGAGGTAATTTGGGGAATGCCTGTGCACTCATAAAGCAGGAATCGGGGCGTTTGATCCGGGCAGGAAACAGCGGCGCCGTCGAACCATTGTACGCCGCCGTAGGCGGACAGCGCCCGTCTAAGCACTCTGCTCATAATCCCGTTTTTATTTTCACTCCGCAATGAACAATGGTAATCTGCCCCAAGAAACGCCCTCCCGTCGTTTTTACTCTTATTCACATTATTGGCAGATTTTTACTGGAATATCCCAACAAAAAGGGCGGGATTAATTTCCGCCCCAAATTTTCGAAATCTTTGATAGCGCCGCTCCAGCAGCTGCTCCACCGGAAGCTTTTTCGCCTCCTGGAAGGTCTCGTAAATAAGATTTCCCAGGCTTTCATAAAGCCGTCCACTATCCGCCGTTTTCGGTTCCCGGATAATCTTCTCAATCACATTCATTTTATAAAGGTCGTGAGAGGTCAGCTTCAAACACTCGGCGGCGTCCGCCACCTTTGAGGAATCTTTCCATAGGATACTGGCGCAGCCCTCGGGGGAAATCACCGAATACACCGCGTTTTCCAGCATCCAGACCTCGTCGGCCACGGCCAGCGCCAAAAGCGCCGCCGCTTCCTCCCTCTCCGATCAGCAGGGGCGAGCACCGGGGTTCTCAGCGTCATCATTTCCATCAGGTTTTCAGCGATAGCCTGGCCTGTCCCCGCCCTCGGCCCCCAGGCCGCAGTAAGCGCCGGAGGTATCGATCAGGCACAGCACCGGCCGTTGAAATTTTTCCGCCTGCTTCATCAGACGCAGGGCCTTGCGGTAGCCCTCCGGATGTGCGGAGCCGAAATTGCAGGCCACGCGCTCCTTGACGTTCCTACCCCTTTTCCAGTGCGATTACCGTCAGCGGCATCCCGTTCAGGCTGGCGATGCCTGCCAGCACAGCTTTGTCATCTCCATACCGCCGGTCTCCGTGAAGCTCTAAAAGCTTTCACCGAACATACGGCGTATGTATTCAATTGCAGTGGGCCGGTTCTGATCCCGGGCCGCGCATAACCGCTCATAGGCCGTCATGTTCCGGTTCCTCCTTTTGTGAAGCTGTAAGATATGCGCTAAAGTCTTTTTCATTTCCCAGCGGTGGACAATCGCGTCCACAAAGCCCTTCTCCTCAAGAAATTCCGATTGCTGAAAGCCCTGAGGCAGCTTCTGCCGGATAGTCTGCTCAATTACCCTGGGGCCGGCAAAGGCTACCAAAGCCCCCGGCTCCGCCAGAATAATGTCGCCCTCCATGGCGAAGCTGGCGGTCACGCCGCCGGTGGTCGGGTCGGTGAGCACCGTGACATACAAAAAGCCCCGCGTCTGAATGACGCTTTACCGCGCCGCTGGTTTGGCCATCTGCATCAGGGAAAGGATTCCCCTCCTGCATTCTGGCTCCGCCGAGGCGAACACAACCGCCCCTTAGGCAGCCGGTGGTCCGCAGCGTATTCAAAGGCACGGGAAATCTTTTTCCCCGGTAATGGTTCCCATGCTGCCTGCCATAAAGTTGCTGTCCATGACGCACAGCACGCATGGATTCCATCGATTTCAGCGGTTCCCCAGACTACGGATTCCTTCTCTCCGCTGTTCTTCCTAGCGTTTTCCAGCTTTTTGTCATAGCCGGGAAAATCGATCAGGTTTACAGACTCCAGCTCCTTATCCTGTTCGTGAAAGCTGTGCCGGTCCGTCAAAATCGGATGCGCTGCCGGGCGGTAACCTTGAAATGATGGCCGCACTTCCGGCACACAAACAAATCCTCTCTTAAATCGGAGGAAAGCAGCATGGTTTTTTACAGGCGGGACACTTGATCCATAGGTCGTCGGGAACACTGGGTCCCTGAGCCTGCTGCTCTCCCTCCAGCTCGTTTTTCGGCTTTTGAACAGGGAATTCAGCGGGATGCTGCTTAAGGTATTGGAAATGGTCTGAGATATGGAATTGGATATGGTATCCGTCAATTGGGTAAAATCACTGGGTTTCACAGCATTTTCCCTCCTTTATCATAACCGTATACGGGAAACCGGCTTACGAAGCCGGCTGTCAAATTCCGGAATTTTTTTTAAGCTGGGCAGCTCTGACGGCGTGCCGCGGAAAATCGGGCGTCCGCCAAGGCAATCGGCTCCTTGGCTTTGCAGCTTCTCAGAACTGACCTGCGTCTTTTCTTTCGGCTGCTTTTCGAAGCTTTTGGTTCCCCAGGCTTTTTCCGCCGCGGGAAAGTCCTGGCTGCCGTCCCGGTATTTGCTCAGGCCTTCCGTTCCTTCTCCCGCTGGGCCATCAGCCCGGTGGTGTGGGTCCCATCCACAAATCTCGGGTCCCCATCAGCTCCATCTGGAGCTCCGCATTATGGCTGATTCCCTCGATTACCAGCTCTCCGAGAGCGGTTTTCATTTTCCGGATCGCCTGGTCCCGGGTATCTCCGTGAACCACCAGCTTGCCAATCATGGAATCATAAAACGGCGGAACAAAATAGCCGGGATACACGGCGGTTTCAAAACCGTACGCCCGGTCCTCGGGAATGTGCAGAAATTGGATCTGGCCGCAGCTTGGGCGGAAACCGTGAGCAGGATCCTCGGCGTTGACACGGCACTCGATTGCGTGGCCCTTTAATTGAATGTCTTCCTGAGAAAAGCTCAACTCGATTCCGGCCGCCACCCGAATCTGCCACTGAACCAAATCGATGCCTGTCACCATTTCAGTAACAGGATGCTCCACCTGCAGCCGGGTATTCATTTCCATAAAATAAAAATTTCCGCTTTGATCATATAAAAACTCGATGGTTCCGGCTCCCACATAGCCGACTGTTTTAGCGGCCTTGGCTGCCACCTGGATCATCCTTTGACGAGTATCCTGCGTGATAGCCGGAGAGGGGCTTTCCTCAATGAGCTTCTGGTTTTTCGCTGAACAGAGCACTCCCGTTCTCCCAAGCATACCACATTTCCGTACTGGTCGCAAAGGATCTGCATTTCAATATGCTTGACCGGGTTCAAGTATTTTCCATATAACAGGCGCCGTCTCCAAAGGCGCTCTGAGCCTCGCTGGAAGCAGAATAAAAGGCGTTTTCAAACGCGTCCGGAGACGATACCAGGCGGATGCCTCTGCCGCCGCCGCCCGCCTTTGCCTTAATCAAAACCGGATAGCCGATTTTCTCGGCTACCGCCGCCGCTTCCTTGATATCGGTGATGATGTCGCAGCCAGGCGTCACGGGGACCCCGGCGTTTCTCATGGTTTTCGGGCCATATCCTTATCCCCCATTTGGGAGATCATTTGCGAGGTTGGTCCGATAAAGGCGATATTGCACTTCTCGCACAGGGAAACAAATTTGGCGTTTTCCGAAAGCAGGCCGTAGCCCGGGTGAATGGCTTGGGCGCCGGTAGCCACCGCCACCGTTAAAATCGCCGCCATGTTCAAATAACTGTCCCCCACCTGGGGCCGCCGATACAATAGCTTTCGTCCGCTAGGCTGACATGCAGGGCGTTCTGATCCGCTTCGGAGTAGACCGCCACGGCGGAGATACCCATCTCATGGCAGGCCGGATAATCCGAACCGCGATTTCTCCCCGGTTTGCAATTAAAATTTTAGAGAACAAGGTGTCACACTCCTTTATTCTTCCGGCTTAACCAGGGCGAAAGAAAACTCCGCCTGGACGCACACCTTCCCGTTAACGCTGCCCTTGCCCTCGGCAAAGTAGAAAGCGCCCCGGTTCTTGGTCATGGCGCACTCAATTTCCAGGGTATCGCCTGGCAGCACCGGATGCTTGAACTTTGCGTTTTTATGCCGGTAAAATAAGGGATGCTCCCTTGCACCTTATCCGCCAGGATCACGGCGCACGCCTGGCCCATCATTTCGCACAGCACTACGCCCGGAACAGTAGGCTTGCCGGGAAAATGCCCCTGCAAAACCACTCGTCCCCTTTTACGGTGTAGGAGCCGCGGCAGCTGTTTTCATCCTTTTTTTCCGCCTCGTCCACCAGCAGCATAGGCGGGCGGTGAGGAATAATCCGCATAATTTCTTCCCGATTCATCTTCCATCTTCCTTTCAGGAAAGTTTAAAGAGGGTTTGGCCGTATTCCACAATCTGGCCGTTTTGGACGCAGACCTCCACGATCTGGCCCTCTTCCTCGGCGGCGATCTCATTCATCAGCTTCATGGCCTCGATAATGCACACCACATCGCCTTTTTTACCTGAGAGCCCTTTGTCACGTAAGGCTCCGCCTCCGGTGCGGAGGCGGTATAAGAATACGCCTACCATAGGCGCTTTGATCTCTTTATAGAAAGCGTTCTCCCTGGCCGCGGCCTGCGGCTCTGCGGCGGCAGGCTGGACAGGCGCGGCAGACGCCGCCGGAACGGCTTCCGGCGCCGGGGCCGGTGCGGCCTGCAGGCACGGAATATACCGGCGGCTGAAGCACCTCCGCCACGCTGCCGGTTCCGGCGCTGCGCTCCAGGCGAAGCTTCAGATCCGGAACCTCGATCTCCAGAGCAGTCAGGCTGCTGTCTTCCATAATCCCCACCAGGGTTTTAATCTCTTTTACGTTCATGCTTTACTCTCCCTTTTCCTCAACGCGTTTGAATACCAGGCAGCCGTTGTGCCCGCCAAAGCCCAAAGACGTGGAAGCCGCGAAGTCCACCTTCGCCTCCACCGCCTGGTTGGGCACGTAGTTCAAGTCGCACCCGGATCCGGCCCTGATAGCCAATGGTGGGCGGGATCACGCCCTCCTTCAGCGCCATCACGCTGGCAATGGTTTCCACTGAGCCGGCGCCCAGCATATGGCCGGTCATCGATTTGGTGGAACTGACCATAGATATCATAGGCATTGTCCCCCAAAGCCTTTTTACCGCCATGGTCTCGATTTTTTTTGTCGTTGAGTTCTGTGCTGGTGCCATGGGCGTTCAGATACAGGCTGTCCGTTTCCTTATGGAAGCCCGCTTCCTCCAGGGCGTTAAGCCATGGCGTTGCTGGCGCCCTTGCCCTCCGGATGGGGGAGCGGTGATGGTGGTAAGCGTCGTCGGTATTGCCGTAGCCTACGATTTCCGCATAGATTTGCGCGTTTCTTGCCTTAGCGTGCTCATATTCCTCCATAATCAGGATACGCCCGGCCCTCTCCCAAAACAAAGCCATCCCGCCGCTTGTCAAAGGGAATAGAGGCGGCCGCTGGGGATCGTTCGGTGGACAGCGCCATGCAGCTGATGAACCCGGCGCTACGGCCAGAGGGGTGATGGTGGCCTCCGCGCCGGCCAGGATCATGGCGTCGGCGTAGGTAGCGGATTGCAGTGGAACGCCTCGCCGATGGTATGTGTGCTGGTGGCGCAGGCGGTTACCACGCACATAGCGGGCCCTGAGCGTTATGCTTAATGGCAATTAAACCGCCGGGCGATATTGGCGATCATAGAAGGGATAAAAACGGAGATACCTTTTTCGGGCCGCCGTCAAACAGCTTTTTGCAGTTTTCTACAAAGGTTGTCATGCCGCCGATTCCGGAACCGACATAGACTCCCAGCCGTTCCGGCTCCACAGTGCCGATAATGCCGCTGTCCTCCACAGCCTGGGCCGCGGCGGCCAGGGCGTACTGGGTATAAAGATCGGTTTTCCGGATTTCTTTCTTTTTTCCAAATAAAGAGTGGGGTCGAAATTCTTGACCTCCGCCGCCACCTTTAACCTTAAATTCCTCCGTATCGAACCGGGTGATAAAGCCGATGCCGTTTTTGCCCGACTTCATCCCCTTCCAAGTGGTTTGGGCGTCGTTGCCGATAGGGGTCACCGCGCCGATTCCCGTGACTACTACTCGATTCTCTGGCTCCTCCTTACATTGCATAGCCGCCGTCCACCCGGATGACCTCGCCGGTAATATAGGAGGCTTCATCCGAGGCTAAGAACAGGGCGAGATTGGCGATATCCTCCGGGGTGCCGGGACGCTTCATGGGGATCTGCGCCTTCATGGCGTCCTTTACCTTGTCGGATAGCTGCTGGGTCATATCCGTATCGATAAACCCGGGAGCGATAGCGTTGACAGTGATGTTTCTGCCGCCAAGCTCTTTGGCGGTGGATTTTGGTCAGGCCAATCAGGTAAACTTTGGAACGGAGTAGTTGGCCTGGCCCGCGTTGCCGTTCAGGCCCACGATGGAAGAAATACTGATGATTCTGCCTCTGCGCTTCTTCATAAAGTGGGAGTAGGTGTGCTTGATCATATTGAAAGCACCCTTCAGGTTTACATTGATAACCATGTCGAAATCCTCTTCCTTCATGGGAGGATCAGCTTATCCCTGGTACGATGCCCGGCGTTGTTCACCAAAATATCGACGCCGCCGAATTCCTCGATAACCTTTTCCACCACTTCCTTGGAAGCCTCGAAGCTGGAAACGTCGCAGACATACATCACGCACTTGACCCCAAGGGTCTCGATTTCCTTTTGGGCCTGCTCCGCCTCCGCCGGGTCGCCTAAATAGGGATGGCGATATTGGCGCCTGACCCGCCAGCTTTAAGGCGATGGCCTTGCCGATTCTCTGCATGCGCCGGTAATCAGCGCGGTTTTCCTGTTAAATCCATCATTGTTATTTCCCCAACGCTTCTGCTGCCGCGTCGAGTCCTCCTTATTTTTCAATTTGATATACCGTTACCTCAGGGATTAATCTTTTTTAATCAGCCCAGCTAACGTCTTTCCGACCCCTACCTCAATAAAGGTGTCAACGCCGTTTGCTATCATATTCTCAATAGTTTTCTGCCACCGCACTGATTTTCGCACTGGGCCGCCATGGTTTCCTTTTTATCCTCCCCGTAGGGCTCGGCGGTACAGGTTAGCGTATACCGGAAGCCTCTCTTCCCTTAGGAAACCGAAGCCAGGTATTCTCTCAGGCCGTCGGCGGCGGAATGCATCAGCGGAGAGTGGAACGCGCCGCTGACCGCCAGCTTGACCGCCCTGCCCCGCTGGGCTGAGGCCGCCTCCACCACCTGGTCGATGGTATCGGCCGAAGCCGCCACCACCGTCTGCTTGGGACTGTTGTAGTTCACCGGCCAGGCATTTTCAATCGGCCCGCAGAGCGTCTCCACCTGCTGGGGAGAAAGCTTCATCACCGCCGCCATAGCGCCCGGATTCTTCTGAGCCGCCTCGTTCATCAGCTCCGCCCGTTTGCACACCATGGAAAAAGGCCTCCGCCTCTGTGAGCATACCGCTGAACGCGACAGCCGCCGCCTCCCAGAGAGAAGCCCGCCGCGCAGTCGGCTGGATTCCCCGTTCCTGGGCCGCTTTCGCCGCCGCCAGGTCGCAGGCGAACAGGCAAGGCTGGGTATTGATCGTGACGTTCAATTCCTCCTGGGTGCCCTCGAAGCACTGCTGGGAGGTGCCAGGACGGATGCTGTCCGCCAGGTCAAACACCGCTTTGCGGCTGGGGAGCAGTCATACAGCTCCTTTCCCATACCGGGAGCCTGCGCCCCCTGTCCGGAAAATACAAACGCGATTTTACTCATTTTATCCCTCCTGACAGCTGAGCTCGTCGATAATATCCACAAGCTCGCCTACCGTTTCAATCGTCTCTTATCCCGCTCGATGATGATGTGAAAAGCCTCTTCCAAATCGATCACCAAATCCACCGTATCCAAAGAGTCGATGCCCATGCTTTCAAAGGTCGTCTCCCGGGTGATAAGGCTTTCGTCGATATGCTTGTAATTAGCTAACAGCTTTTTAATCGTTTCAACGCCATCGATATCACTCCGCATTCCATCTCAGCACGGCGCTGCCGCTGGTCAGGCCTCCCCGAAGGCAGCCATCGCGATATAATCGCCCTTTTTTCAGCTTTCCGGCCCGGTTGGCCTCATCAGCATCATGGGAATACAGGCCGCCGACGTATTGCCGTAACGGTGATGTTATAAAATATTTCTCCGGCGCAAAGGACAGCTTAGCCTTAGCCGCCTCGATAATCCGCATGTTAGCCTGATGGGGCATCACATGGTCAATGTCGCTTTCCTTCAGCCCCGCGGCGGCCACGCGTTCTGCAGCCCGGTAACCATGGCGTTTACCGCGAATTTATAAACCTCCCGGCCGTTCATGTGGAGCACCGGCCGTTCCGACGGATGCCGGTACATGGGGCAGGCGTTTTCCCCTCTGGGAATTCTAAGATACTCATAATCTCCTGTGGTGGTCAGCTCAATAGACAGCAGATCGCTGCCCTCGGCAGCACTGCCGCGCCGGCGCCGTCGCCAAAGAGCACACAGGTTGCCCGGTCGTTCCAGTCAGAGCAGTTGCTCACGTTGTCAGCACACACGACCAGCACCTTTTCACCCGTTTCCGGGCAAAAAGTAAGCGGCTACATCCATGCAGTAAAGAAAGCCGGAGCAGGCCGCGTTTACGTCAAAGGCCGGACATCTGGCGCCCAGCTTTTTCTGTATCACGCAGGCCTCGGATGGACTGATAAACTCCCCCGGATGGTTCCGCAGATAATCATATCCAGCTCCTCGGGAGCAGCCTTCGCGTCCTCCAAAGCGTTTTTCGCCGCCGTTACCGCCAGATCGGTGATGGTTTCCTTGGTGCAGATTCTTCTTTCCTTAATGCCTGTGCGCGTGCTGATCCATTCGTCGCTGGTCTCCACCATGGTAGAAATTTCCTCGTTGGTCAAAACGTATTCCGAACACAGCGCCCTGTTCCGATGATTCGAAAACTCATTTGCTGGCCTCCATTTTTCAATTCTGTGCTGTAAAAATTGTTCAACCGGCCAATTCCTTCAGCAGCACCTGTTTTCCTCTTCCGAAAAGCCCTCCACCATGTTGTGGGCGAGGCTTTGGTGAAACCTGCGGTAGAGACGGTCCACCCGCTCTCCCTGCTCTGTCAGCCTGGCATATACCACCCGGCCATCCGCTGGGCCTTGGTTTTCAGAACATACCCCTTGCGGGCCAGCTTATTCACCGCGATGGTCACAGAGGACAAGGTGATATAACGCTCTGCCGCCAACTCGCTGATCGTCCTGCCTTTTTCCTTATTTTTCCCAATCGCCTGTAGCATATGAACCTCAGCCAAGGAGAGATCCAGCTTTTGCGTTTTCCACCATTTCCTCCTCCACAACCGTGATGAGGGTGTAGGCTTCCTCCAGCTCCTCAACTAAATTCTGGCAGATCATTACGTCACCTCCTGAGAACAAGCCGATAATTAGTTTGACAATCTAATTATTAATTATAAGGATTTTGTGATAGCCCTTGTCAAGAAAAAATACCTCCCGAACAGCGTTCAGGAGGTATTTAACAAATTGTTCAAGTTATGTTCACAGTTAACCCGCGGCATACTCTGCCCGAATATTTACAGCTTACAGCACGTTTAACCACGGCGTTTTATTTCGATCTTTTCTGCCGCTGGTCCGCCAAAAGCAGATCCACCATACGGCCGTAGCTTTGTACGCCATCCTCCTGGCTGTTGGCCTGCAAATAGGTATTGTTCACCGTTCTGGAAACCTCCGACAGTCTACTTCAAACCGTTCCCAGTAAGCGGAATTGTAAGCCCGGTCCCTGCGGACGCCCTCATCCATGCCGTCGAAAATCTCCTGGGCCGCTTCTGGATCCTGCCGGAAAAGCTGGTTGGTTGCATGGGTGAACGCCAGCATGGCGGCAGAGTACCGCAGATCCGGATGGCTGCTTTCCCGGCAGCAAAGATAGCCCAAAAAGTTAGCTTCGTCCTCCCGCATATAGCCCCGCAGGTGGCTCAGCTCATGGCCCATAGTGGCGGGAATGGAATAATCCGGCACGTCCACGTTCACGTTGGCCTCGAAGGTATAGGCAAAAAACACTCCCGTAATATCTAGATAAGACATTCCCCGTGACGCCAGCACGGCCTTAGAGGCCCAGCAGTCGCTCCGCAAGGTTGGATATTGGCTTTCCAGTCCGTCGTAGGCCTGTCTGACCGTCTCCGCCAGCTCCCGGTCGCTTCCGAAGCTCAGCTTCATCACACCGTTTTCATCCTCCCGCACCAGCTCGGCGCTCTCTGTTCACATCCTCCAGCAGGGTTTGGCACAGGCTGATCAGTTCTTCCTCTGACGAGGGCTCTACCGGCAGTCCGCTGGCCTGAGCAAAGGTATCCCTGTGGTAGTTGATGCCGCAATTCACGGTAAAAAAAAAGCAATACCCCAGCAGGCAGCCCACATTAACAGAAAACCTTTTCAGGAGTTTTCCCCTTCTTCCTTTCCCGCCGATCATACGGGCGGCAAACCGGATCAGGAAAAACAGGGCCCCTTGGCACCGCCAGATAAACCAGGAATTCCGCCAGGGAAAACGGCAGCAGAGAGGTGACAAAATTGACGCCCCTGGACCACACCGGATAAACGGCGGCGGTAGCCCTCGGCAAAACTGGGGACATTTTGTGCCAGAAGCAGGAGCAGCGCCCCTAACGGAATCAGGCACAGCATTACAATAGTAAGAATTTTTTCATAATCTCCTCCAAATGAACTGATAGTCTTTTTTTCTCAACAGCGCCGAAACAAAGCGGATAAAGCCTCCAAACGGAAACGGCTTTACAGCCGATTTCTCAGCCGGAAAACAAGGCTTAGAAAGCCCTAGACCGCCGGTCTCCCTCTGCCGCCGCAGCCGTTCACTGCTCCTTAAATTTTTTGCGATTCTTTTTAGAATTCTTTATCACGCTTAGGAAGCATTGTAAATCTGCGCAAACCAGTTTTTCCGGCCATCTGTAGACTATTTCCGGCGGTTGTGCCAGAAAAAGGATAAAACGGTTGAACTATTGAATTGAGTTTTAGTATACTGCCCCTTTACGGATTCCGCAAGGTATGTTATAATCTTAACACAGCCTAACTATGAGGCGGCGCGCGCTGTGCCCTGCCGAATGGAAAGGCCTTGCCAGAAATCGTACTGAACAATAGGGCGCTTTGGCGTCCCGACTGCAAAAGGCGACGGGAATCAGAATGCTTTTACGCTTTAGCTTTATTGCTTTACAAAGGCTATCCCCGCGCTTTCGCGCGGGGATTTTTATCTTCGCCTTATTTTCAGGTTACAAAAAGCTTCCTGCGGCACTCAAAAGCAACAGGAAAGACAAGCTGAAAATTATTTTGCTTCTATGCCATTGAAGGCTGATAAAAAGCCAAAACGCGCAAAATCGTATTAAAAAAATTGAAACGGAGGCCTTGCCTATGGAAACCAGAATCGCTCTCATCGGCATTATCGTAGAGGATCCGGACTCAGTCCAGCAAATCAACGCTGTTCTGCATGAATACGGCGGCTATATCGTTGGGCGCATGGGGCTTCCCTATCGGGAAAAAAGGTAAACATCATCAGCGTGGTGGTCGATGCGGAAAAACAACGTTATAAGCTCTCTTTCCGGCAAACTGGGGATGCTTCCGGGGATCAGCGTAAAAACCGTTTATTCCAAGGCAGGCAACCAATGAATCGGCGGGATCTGATCGACGCGCTGAAGGCGGAGGATTTTCTCCCTACTACCGCCTGGCGGATAAAATCCGTTTTCAGGAAAAAGGAAATTATGTGGATATCCGGGCGATCCTGGAGTTTTCGAATATCTGCCGTCGAAAATGCGTTTACTGCGGACTAAACTGTAGGAACCAAGCCCTGCACCGTTACCGCATGACGCCTGATGAAATCGTAGACGCGGCTTCTGCCGCCGCCCGTGCCTACTACCGCACCCTGGTGATGCAGTCCGGGGAGGACCCGTGGTTTACGCCGAAAATCCTGGGCGGCCTGGTGAAGGAGATCAAAAACAGGCATGGCCGTCACCTGAGCTGCGGCGAGATGCCGGAGGAGGCTTACGCGTATCAGTGGGAATGCGGCGCCGACCGGTATCTGCTGAAGCACGAAACCGCCGACCCTGAAATTTACTCCGCTCTTCATCCAGATTCCTCTTTACAGCAGCGGATAGCCTGTCTAAAAAGTCTTAAAGCGTCTGGGTTATGAAACCGGCAGCGGATTTATGATCGGCCTGCCCGGTCAAACAGCGGAAACCCTGGCCGACGACCTTCTCCTGCTTCAGGAGATTTATGATATGGCCATGGGACCCTTTATTCCTTATCCCGACATCGCTTTTGCGAGAGCTTTCCAGCGGCAGCACCGAAACCACCAAACGGGTTGTGGCTCTCGCCCGCATCCTGCTTCCCAAGCTGAACCTTCCCGCTACCACTTCTCTTGGCGTTCTGAGCGGCAGTGAAAAAACGATGTGTTCGCCTGCGGAGCCAACGTGGTAATGCGAAAGGTTACCCCACTAAATATAAGCGGTATTACGAGATTTATCCGGCAAAGCTCGGAGAAACCCACGTAATCGAGGACCGCAAGCTTTTAGAACAGCAGATTACAGCGTTGGAACGTGTTCCCCCGCTGACAAATCATATTTCCATCCAAAATATTTTTTGAAAGAAAGAAGATAGAGCGTTATGTATGATGTAAAATCCAGCAAAGCGGAAGAATTTATCAGTGACGAGGAGATTTTAGACACTCTGGACTACGCGGAGAAAAAAAATAAATCCAACAAGGAGCTGATCGAAGCCCCTGCTGCAAAGGCAGCAAGCCTGAAGGGCTTGACCCACCGGGAGGCGGCGGTGCTTCTGGACTGCGATCTGCCGGAGGAAAACGAGAAAATGTATCGTTTGGCGGAACAAATTAAAAAGATTTCTACGGGAACCGTATCGTGATGTTCGCCCCGCTGTATCTGTCCAATTACTGTGTCAACGGCTGCACCTACTGCCCCTACCACTACAAAAAACAAGCATATCTGCCGGAAAAAGCTGACCCAGGATGAAATCCGCCGGGAGGTCATCGCCCTGCAGGATATGGGCCACAAGCGTCTGGCGCTGGAGACTGGCGAGGATCCGGTGAACAATCCCATTGAATACGTGCTGGAAAGCATTAAGACTATCTACTCCATCAAGCACAAAAACGGCGCCATCCGCCGGGTGAACGTGAACATTGCCGCCACCACCGTGGAGAACTACCGCAAGCTGAAAGAGGCCTAGGCATTGGCACCTACATCCTGTTCCAGGAAACCTACAATAAGAAGGCTTACGAGCAGCTTCATCCTACCGGCCCGAAATCCAACTATGCTTACCACACCGAGGCCATGGACCGGGCCATGGAGGGCGGCATCGATGATGTGGGCTGCGGCGTCCTGTTCGGCCTGAACCTCTACCGCTACGACTTCGCCGGCCTTCTCATGCACGCCGAGCACCTGAGGCCGTCCACGGCGTAGGCCCCCACACCATCAGCGTGCCGAGAATCCGCCCTGCCGACGACATCAATCCCGACGAATTTGAAAACGGATCAACGACGATATTTTCGCTAAAATCGTAGCGGTTCTCCGGATCGCCGTCCCCTACACCGGTATTATCATCTCCACCCGGGAAACCAAGAAAACCCGGGAAAGAGTGCTCCATCTGGGCGTTTCCCAAATCAGCGGCGGCTCCCGCACCTCTGTAGGCGGCTACTGCGAGGAGGAGGAAGAGGATTCCGCCCAGTTCGAGGTCAGCGACACCCGTACCCTGGACCAGGTAGTCAACTGGCTGCTGGGGATGGGGTATATTCCCAGCTTCTGCACGGCCTGCTACCGCGCCGGCCGCACGGGCGACCGGTTTATGCGCCTGGTAAAAGCGGGCAGATCGCCAACTGCTGCCAGCCTAACGCTTTAATGACCCTGAAGGAATACTTTTAGAGGGATTACGCGTCGCCCGATACCAAGGAAAAGGGCTTAAAGCTGATCCAAAGCGAAATTCCCAAGATTCCCAGCGAAAAGGTCCGCCAGGTGGTGCTGAAGCACCTGAACGAAATGGAAAACGGCATGCGGGATTTTCCGTTTTTAAGAATATCCCGCAGCTTTCCCGATGCCGCGGTGGTTGAATAATAGCGATAAAATCCCTGCCGGAGGATCAGCTGTTCTTTTCCGAAGGTCCGCCGCCCTTCGGGAAGCTGTAATACCACTAATGCCAAAATTTAATTGCAAATAGCGAAACGCATGAGCAGCGACTTCGCTCTTTTGCCCGCGCACCAAATACACCGTGTATTTTTGAAAGGAGGCTCCAGCCATGAGCCTGTCAAGCACCCCAAGCGCCAACCGCGTCCATATCGGTTTATATGGTAAGCGGAACAGCGGAAATCCTCTCTGATCAACGCCATCACCAACCAAGAGACCGCTTTGGTTTCCGATTACGCAGGCACCACCACGGATCCTGTTTATAAGGCCATGGAGATTCACGGCATCGGCCCCTGCATGCTGATCGATACCGCCGGCTTTGACGACGAGGGCGAACTGGGCAGGCTTAGGTGGAAAAACCCGGCAGGCTTTGGAGAAAACAGACATCGCTGTTCTGGTGTTTGACGGCCGTCCCGTCACCGAGGAAAAAGAGTGGCTTTCTCTTTTGAAACAGAAAAAACGCCGATTCTGGCCGTGGTGAATAAGCTGGATCTTTTAGAGAACCCCAAGCCTATGCGGACGCCCTGAAAAGGGATTACGGCCTTTCCCCCGTACTGGTCAGCACCAAAACCCGGGAAGGCATCGACAAGGTTCGTGAGGAGCTGATCCGGCTTCTGCCCGAGGATTACGAGCAGGAGAGCATCACGGGACATCTGGTGTCTCAGGGGGATTGTTTGCTTCTGGTAATGCCTCAGGATATCCAAGCGCCAAAGGGCCGGCTGATTTTGCCCCAGGTGCAGACTATCCTGGGATCTTTTGGATCACAGATGTCTGGTGATGAGCTGTACCACAGACAAGCTGGATGAGGCCCTTTCCGCTTTGAAGCAGCCGCCGAAATGGATTATCACTGATTCTCAAGTGTTTAAAACCGTTTACGACAAAAGCCAAAAGAGAGCAGGCTCACCTCCTTCTCAGTGCTGTTCGCTAACTACAAAGGAGATCTCTCCGAGTTTGTCCAGGGCGCGGCTGCCATCGAGAGCCTGACGGAACACTCCAAGGTGCTGATCGCTGAGGCCTGCACACACGCTCCTTTATCAGAGGACATTGGCCGTGAAAAGCTTCCGCGGATGCTGCGAAACAAAGGTGGGCCAGGGGCTCGCGGTGGACGTAGTGGGAGGGCCCGCCTTTCCCGAGGATTTATCCGGCTATGACCTGATTATCCACTGCGGCGCCTGCATGTTTAACCGCCGCCATGTCATGTCCCGTATTGACCGGGCTAAAAGCCAAGGCGTGCCTATTACCAATTACGGCGTGGCCATCGCCAAGCTCTCTGGTATTTTGGATAAAAATCGATTTGTAAGCTGAGTCCAAAACAAAAAGCGTAGGGAGGATCAGTAAAAACTGATCCTCCCTACGCTTTTCGCGTACTTTCACCAAAAGGCCTATGGTAATGGTAAAATCGGAGATCTGACTTTATTTCCAGTTATTTGACGATAAACCTCCTGATAATTACAGCATTTTGTTAAACGCATCTTCAAAATTCTAAGCCGCGGGGCGCTACGGCTGCGGACCTGCCTGCCCTCATGGTCCACAAGGTAGGAACCGGACAGCAGCAGCTGGGAAACCGGTACAATTTGATATCCTCTCCTGGATGGCCGCCATCGCGGCGGGCAAGGTTTGAACCGTGGCCTCTGCGCCGTTGTGCAGAAGGATGATGGAGCCTGGTTTTCAACTGGGACGAGAGCCTGTTTTTCATGTTTTCCGAGAAGGATCCTGCCAGTCGTAGCTGTCAATATTCCACTGGATACAGTACATTCCCAGGTCATTGGCGGCTTCCACCACCGAATTATCGTAATCGCCGGGGCGCCCGGAATAAAATAGGACTAAGTCCGGTGATCTCCTTAATTTTTTCATTGCATCCGGTAATTTCCGCCAGCTGCTGTTCCTTTACGACCTGGGAGGCATATGGGATGTGTGTCGGAATAGTTGCATACGTCGTGTCCCTGGCCGCTCATCGCTTTCACCCATTTCCGGATATTCCTGGGCCCATTCCCCTGTGACAAAAAGGTGCTTTTCACTTCGTATTGCTCCAGAATATTCAGGATATCCTCTGTCTGCCCGTTTCCCCAAGCGGTATCGAAGGTAAGGGAAACCACCTTATCCTCTCTTTGTACGGAATAAATCGGGCTTTTTTCCGCGGAGACGCCACCGTCTGCAAAATAGCGCCCGCCCTTGGAATCCGATCATTACCGCCAGCGCTCCTACCAGCACACAGCATCCAAAGGCTAACAGCTTCTTTTTTGGTCAGCACAAAAAATCTCACCGCAATCCCCTTAGTGAAGTTTTTATGCCTTAAGCGGCATTCTTATGTTTTGAAAGGCAAAAAAGCCGCCGGATTCGAACCGGCGGCTTAAGCTTTTTCTAATTTTGTTTTTCATCAACTGGTTTAATTCCTCCAGGAAGGAATTAATATCCTTGAACTGCCGGTAGACTGAAGCAAAACGCACATAGGCTACCTTATCCACCTCTTTCAGCGCCTCCATGGCATACTCCCCAATCAGAGTGGAGGAAACCTCCCGGTCGAGAGAATTTTGAAGCTTCGCCTCAATATCATCCACCATTTTTTCAATGGCGGCAATGGAAATCGGCCGGTTGGCGCAAGCCCTCAGCAGGCCGTTAATCAGCTTATTCCGGTCGAACACTTCCCGGGACTTATCCTTTTTTAATGACAATTACAGGAACCGTCTCGATCACCTCATAGGTGGTGAAGCGCTTGCCGCAGCCCAGGCATTCCCGTCTTCTGCGGATTCTTTTCCCCGTCGTCGGCGGCCTGGAGTCCACACCCTGCTTTCCTCATAACCACAAAACGGACACTTCAAAACTCTTTCCCTCCTTTAATAAAGCGCGTGACAAAAATCAATTTCACGATAAAAGCGAAAAGCATTGCTACAATTGTAGTATAACACACAGTTTCTTTCCCCGCAAGAAAATTTATCCAAAGCAGGACTCAAAGCCAGCGGATTGAAGAAAGCGGTAAGCGTCTGCCAGCTCGGAAATCTGAGCAAAATCCTTCCGATACACCTCGATAATGAAATCCCTCGATAATGGTTCTCTCTGAGAATACTCAGCAGCCCGCGCGTAATCCATTTCCCCGCGTCCCGGCAGCAGGCAGTCGCGTCCGGGCCTGTTGTCATTAATATGGATATGAACTAAGTTTTTCCCATAGCCTCGCACATTTCATAGGGATCCCTTCCCGAGCGGACGGCCTGCTTCACATCCAGCACAAAGCTTGCGTCTTCTTTTAAATATTCCCGCATATTCCGTATAAAGCCGCAGTCCTGGCTGCGGAAGGCGTTTACGTTTTTCCTGAGCCAGCGTGACGCCGTATTCTCTGGCGATCCGGGAAAGGATTCCAAACCGGTCATAGTATTCCCCGGTCATTCAGGCCGCTTTTTTCAAAGCTGCGGTCACCGTGAATCACTAGGATTTTCGCTCCCAGCCGCCGGGCCATTTCAAAATACCTGCGGTAAAAAGGAAGCGCCATCCTGAAACCGCCGCTCGTAATTGGAAAACAACAGATAAGATTCAAACCCTGAGGTAAATGGATGTAAGGACTTCACCCGGCATCCCTGAGGCTTCAGCTTTTCTTCCAGCATGGTCAGAAATTCCGGCTCCATCTCGGAATAGGTATTGATAAAAATTTCGAATTCCCGAAATCCTGAATCGATCAGGGTCTGCAGGCTGTCCTCCATCGCCATAGGATAAAGGCAGGCCGTTGAAATTCCCAGCGCCAAAGCTTTTCCTCCTTTCAAAAAAGGCCATCCCGCGCCGCGAATGGCCTTTTCAAATTCTCTATGTTAGCTTTACCGGATTTATGCTTTTTTTTGCATCCAATTTTTTCGCGCGGTACCGGCGCCATACCACCCAAAGAGGGCCGGTAATACAGGTGCTGGAATAGCAGCCGCAGATGATACCGAACATCAGCGGGAGGGCGAAGGTTACCACAGAAGACAAATTGTATACCAGGCCCACCACGACTACAACGCCTACGGCCATTACAGTAGCCACAGAGGTATTGATGGTACGGGTCAGGGTCTGATTGATGCTGGTATTGACCAGTTCGCCGATCTCGGCTCTGGGGCCCATAATCCTCCTGTTTTCACGAATACGGTCGTAAATGATGATGGTATCGTTCAGCGAGTAGCCCAGTATCGTCAGAACCACGGCGATGAAATTGTCGTCTACCGGCATCCGGAACACCACAAAGGTAAAGTAAATAACCGCCACGTCGTGCAGCAGCGCGATAACAGCTACCACGCCGGCGGACCATCCGCCGATCTTGCGGAACCGGAAAGCGATATAAATAATCATCAGCACGGCGGCTAAGCCTACCGCGCAAAGACATTTCAGCAGGAACTTTTCCCCGTTGACCGGGTCAACCGAGTCAGATTCCAGCTTTTTGAAAGCCGTTATCCGGATATTTTTCCTGAATCGCGTCCTCCATAGCCTTTTTGGCCCTCCAGGGACAAGGCGTCGTTGCCGGCAAACTCGATAGATACGTTATTGTTGATCGACGCCGTCCTCACCAGCCACAATGTCGGTGCTCTCATTGACATTGACGCTTTTTCCGGTAGTTTTCTACCAGAGCTGCCAGTTCGTCGGTATTGATCTCTCCGGTAAAAGGAGTAGTTCACGATCGCGCCGCCGGTAAACTGAATATCCAGCCTCGCGCCGAAGATCACATTAAAGATTACGCCGATCAGCAATACAGCGATAGAAATCCCGAAGAAAAGCTTCCTATTTTCTACAAATCTGATTTTAAACTGATGGAATTTCATTCTGCGCCACCTCCATACCAAAGATTTTTTGCGCATGAACTTATATCCCGACAGGGAAGAAAGCATCAGGCGGGAGGCGGTGACGCCCATGAGGAAGTTGCCGATGACGCCCACCAGCAGGGTATAGCCGAAGGAGTAAATAGTCCCGGTGGTGGAAGCGCCGAAAATGCCGGACAAGATATTGCTGCGGCCCGAACACCAGCATCAGGATCACGGCCACGATGATTACCGTAATATTGCCGTCAAAAATCGCGGCGAAGCTTGTCTTGCTGCCGGTACGGATGCGCCGTCCAGCGTTTTGCCAGCTCTCAGTTCCTCCTTGATGCGCTCGTTGGTAATAATATTGGCGTCCACACCCATACCAATGGAAAGAATCACGCCGGCGATGCCGGGCAGGGTCATCGTAAAGCTGGGCATAAAGATTAAAGAAGCCGGACACAGGCCAGAGACAAGGCGACCTGTCCCAGCAGGGCGATGCAGGCTACAAAGCCCGGACCCTGTATACAATTAACATAAACAGGCAGACCAGCACCAAAGCGATCGCGCCGGCCGAAAGCCATCGCGTTCAGGGCGGAAGCACCCAGGGTCGGGTTAATGGTTCCTCAGTGTTCGTGGTTTCCAGTTTAAAGGGCAAGGCGCCGGCCTGAATCTTGCTGGCTAAAGTGGCTGCCCAGAGGAAGTGAAGCTGCCGGAGATATTACATTTTCCTTCGGTGATCGCTTCCTTTACCGTAGCCTGAGAGATCATCACGTCGTCCATCCAAATGGAGATGGTTTGTCCCACCAGCCGGCTGGTGGCCTCGCCGAACAGTCTCCCTGCCCTCGTCGTTAAATTCCAGATCCACTACGAACTGCTGAGCGCCGTTATCGTCCTGAATCATACCGGCCTTGGCGGACACCACGTCCTTACCGTCCATAATCACGTTCTCAGCGGTAGTTCCCGCAGGCGTCTTATAAAGATCGGCTGTCCGTCCGAGCCCACCTCGGTGGTTTCATATTCCCCGCCCTCCCGGAAGGTCAGCAGGGCGGTTGCGGAAAGCTCCTCTACGGCAGCTTCCGGATCGAAGTCGGTCTCATCCTCTTTCCAAGGAAAGCGGACGATGACCTTTTCCGTTATCGTAATCCGCGTAAAGCTCATAATCGGTGATGTTGTTATTCACCATACGGAGTTCAATAATGGCCTTCGCGGACTCCATATCCTCTCTTGTAGCCTGCACGCCGTCCGCGGGGCTGAAGGTAGCCTCCACGCCGCCTTTGATGTCAATACCCCATCTGATATCGTTAAGCCCTCTTTATGTAGGTAACGGGGATATCTCCGTTCCTGCCGTGGACGCCGAAAACGCCATACAGCTCAGGGCGATGATCAGGAGGGCAACGATAAAAATACCGGTTTTGCTACTCGCTTCATGCGCAAATCCTCCAATGTAGTTTGGTATCCGCGAAGAAATATGAGAAAACGTCCCCCAAAACAGCTTTCGATATCCACTCGCAGACGTAACAAAATTAATTATATGTTTTTAGACGAAAAGTCAATGGAATGTCCTGCCGCAGCAAGGCAGAATTTGGAAATATTTTTACGTACCACGGTTAAATTTCCAGAAAAAACCGCCGCGAATTTTCATATAGAATCGTCCGTCGGGCTTTGCACGGCAACGGGCCTGCCGCAGCAAGAAAATCAGGGTGTTTTATCCCCCGCAGCCCATTAACCGTGAAGCGTTCTGTTTGCCGGAATAAGCCTCCGGCATCCGCTGCCCTGACAGTACCGGCCGGAAGATGGCCTCATAATTCCGCCCGCCTAAAAAAATCCTTCGCCGCCTCCGTTTCCACGCTGCCGCCCGCCGCTTTCCAACGCCCTGTGCTTCCCCTGACAGCCGCCTTGCTGAAGCGGTCAAAAACGGCCGCCGGATGCTCCGGCGGCCGTTTGCAGCGCAAATACCGTGATAATGGATTCTTTCCCTTACATTTTTTTCCAGGCTTTTCCACCGCCGCCAGCTTGACGCAGATGCAGAAAAAGCTGCATCGCTGTCTCCAGCTCGCAGACCGGCGGGTAGGGGGCGCTAAACGGATGTTGCTGTCGTTAGGGTCCTGCCGTAGGGATAGGTAGCCCCGGCATTGGTCAGCGCTACGCCCGCCTCCTGCAAGAGCAACCACCTTGGAAGCGCAGCCGGAAAGCACGTTGACGCTGACAAAATACCGCCGTTCGGCTTTGTCCAGGCGGCTACTCCCCTTCCCAGCAATTCCTCATCAAAATGCTGAGCACAGTCTGAAATTTCGGCTCTAAAATCGCCCGGATGAAGCTGCATATGATCCAAAAGCCCCTGATAATCCCCAAAATAGCGTACATGCTTCAATTGGTTCCAGTTTATCATAGCCAATGGTTTGATATTGGTACTTTCTCTTAAACACCGCCATATTGCTTTCCGATGCCGCCATAGGCTACGCCGGAGCCTGGGAAGGTAATCTTCGACGTGGAGCAGAACAGAATAGGAAGATCCTCGCTGCCATTTTTTCGGCATTCATCCATCAGGTTTAAGAGATGGTCCGGCGTATCATTTAAATCATGAACCGCGTAGGCGTTATCCCACATAATGCGAAAATCCTTAGCCGCAGGCTTCAAGTGCCGCGAAGCGGCGGACGGTTTCATCTGAATAAGTAATTCCCTGGGGATTGGAATACTTTGGCACACACCAGATGCCCTTGATTTTGTCATCAGATGCGGCCAATTCCTCCACGATATTCATATCGGGGCCTAAGTCAGTCATGGGAACATTGATCATCTCGATGCCGAAAAATTCCGTAATTCCAAAATGACGGTCGGTAGCCAGGCACCGGACACAGGAATTTAATGGCGCCCTGACGGTTCCAGGGCTCGCATCCGCCGATTCCCTGGCTCATCATACAGGAAATGGCGTCGAACATCATATTGAGGCTGGAGTTGCCCCCACAAACACATTTTCCGCCGATACTCCCAGCATTTGAGCGAACATCTCGCGCATTTCCGGAATACCCTCCAGCAAACCGTAATTACGGCAGTCCACCCCGCTTTTTGCAGCGAAATCCGAATCCTTATTTAAAATGTCGAACATGCCTCCGGACAAGTCGGTCTGATCCGCTCCCGGCTTGCCTCTGGACATATCCAGCTTTAATCCTTTTGCCTTTAAAATCATCATAGGACTTTTGCAAAAAGCCGCTGCTTCTGCCGCAGCTGCGCTTTATCAAGCGATAAATAATCCAACATGAGAATCCTCCTTGCGGTAATTGCAATCATCAGCCAAACCATAGGTTATTTTAAACCATCCAACGGAAAAATGCAAGTCTTTTTAGTTTTTCCTGCATTTTCAACGTTTTCACAAAGAAAAGGCAGGCCGCCGCCTGCCCTTATACTGATAGGATATGCAAATTCGAAAAAGGTTCTTTCCTCTTAAAACTCCGCTACTCCCGTAGTCCTTGGGAATGGAAGCACGTCCCGGATGTTCTGAATTCCGGTAAGGTACATAATCAGCCGCTCAAAGCCCAGGCCAAATCCCGCGTGCTTGTTGGTTCCGAAGCGGCGCAGATCCAAATACCACCAGTAATCCGCTTCCTTGAGGCCCAGCTCCTTCATCCGCGCGGTCAGCCGATCCAGGCGCTCCCCACGCTGGCTGCCGCCGATGATCTCCCCTGATGCCCGGCACCAGCATGTCCATGGCGGCCACAGTCCTGCCGTCGTCATTCATGCGCATATAGAAGGACTTGATCTCCTTGGGATAATCCATAACAAATACCGGCTTCTGGAACACCTGCTCAGTCAGGTATTTCTCATGCTCAGTCTGCAAATCCACGCCCCAGTCCACCTGGTACTCGAACTGGCTGTTTGCTTTTTCAGGATCTCCACCGCTTCCCGTATAGGTCACATGAGCAAAATCCGATTCCACAATATGGGTCAGCCGGTCGATCAGACCCTTATCCACAAACTGGTTGAAAAACTGCAGATCCTGAGGACAGGTATCCATTACATAGCGGATAACATATTTCATCATATCCCTGGCCAGATCCATGTCGTCGTTTAAATCCGCGAAAGCAATCTCCGGCTCGATCATCCAAAAACTCCGCGGCATGGCGCTGGGTATAGGATTTTTCCGCCCGGAAGGTAGGGCCGAAGGTATAAACCTTTCCGAATGCCATAGCCATACATTCCGCTTCCAGCTGTCCGGATACCGTCAAGGAGGTGTGCTTTTCAAAGAAATCTTGGGAAAATCGATTCTGCCGTCCTCGCCTCTGGGCGGATCCTCCAGATCCAAGGTGGTGGCGGTAAACATTTCGCCGGCTGCCCTCGCAGTCGCTGCCGGTGAGAATCGGCGTATGGGCGTAAATAAAGCCCCTCTCCTGGAAAAACTTGTGGATGCCAAAGGCCGCCGCGGAACGCACCCGGAACGCCGCGGAGAAGGTGTTTGCCCTAGGCCGCAGATGGGCGATGGTTCTCAAGTACTCCAAGCTGTGGCGCTTCTTTTGAAGCGGATATTCCGGAGAAGACGGGCCTTCCACCAGAATTTCACAGGCGTGAAGCTCAAAAGGCTGCTTCGCCTGAGGAGTTTCCACAAACTCACCGTTAACGGTCACCGCCGCCCCTACGTTCAGCTTGGCGATTTCCTTAAAGTTATCAATTTTCTTATCCTCAAAGACCACCTGGACGCCCTTAAAGCAGCTGCCGTCGTTCAGTTCCATAAAGCCTAAGGCCTTGGAATCCCGGATGGTTCGCACCCAGCCGCAGACCGTAACCTTTTTCCGCTGAAAGAGGCTGGACTTTGATACAAGCTCGCGATTTCAGTTCTCGTCATGGTTTCAATCTCCCTCATCGTTTCTCAATCGTAAAGTAGCTTTATTTATACCAATTCCCACCTCCATGCAAGGGGGAAACTTGGCCTTTCTCTCCGATCAAGGGCGATTTCTTTTTGTTTTTCTCCTTGTACCCCTCTTTTTCCTCATGCGGCATAAGATGATACAGGCCCCTATTTTCATGTTTAGAAAGGAGCTGCCATTTTGGCTACTGTCAATTATACGGTGCGCCCAGGGGACACCCTATGGAACATCGCGGAAAAATTTGACACCTCGGTCAACGATATCGCCAGGTATAACGGCATCAGCGACGTAAACCAGATTTATCCCGGACAGGTGCTGCGGATCGCCACCCAATTTCCGGTGGCATCCAAATGGTATATCGTCCGCCAGGGAGATACCCTGTCCTCGATTGCCGACCGGTACAATACCACAGTGGAACGCCTGCTGCAGCTTAACTGCTGCATTTACGACCCCAACCGGATCTATCCTGACAGGTACTGAGGGTCAAGCCATAGCCTCGTGCCATTCATTGCCACAGCTAAAAGGCGTGGCATGAATTTCGGCCTATCAGGCAAAAGAGAAGCCAGCGCCATTTAGGCGCTGGCTTTCAGTTTGTTTAGGCCATGGTGGTAGGACTGCTTTCCTGGAAAAGGGGTATCCTGCCCCTTCTTATTCAAACCGCCTTCTCTCTGATCTTGCCTTTCCGGTTCCTGTATCTATTTATGCACTACCGCCGCATGAAGCCCTTCTGTACTTGCAGCAGCACGCCGCCCAAAATTAACGAGCCTCAAATTTATCATCCTTTAAATTTTGGGGCCTCTCAAAAATATAGCGGGATCAAAGCCCGTCTGGATCATCTGGCTTTAAGCCAATGCTTTTATTTGTTTTCCCTCACAGCATACACCATATAAATCATGCCCCTTGTGGAAAAGATCCCCAACGGCATTACAAAACAGGCAAAGGTCTTCTGCCCAAAAACAATAAAGGCTTCGAAAGATACTTACCGCTATAAACTCACTTGGAACCGAATCATATTGTCCTCCAAAGGATGCCTTGATATTGCCATGATGTTTTTTCTACTATGGCTTTCGCGATAGAAAGGCCTATGCCGAAGCCGCTCCCGTACGTCCTCGCTTTGTCCGCACGATAAAACCGGTCAAGCTCCATGCGTCCTACAGCCATGTAAGAATTATCAACCAGGATGACGGGGTGTTTCCTCCCCGGAGAGTTACTCTTATCATTCCATCCGGATCGCAGTACTTTACAGCATTATCCAGCAGATAGAAATAAGTTTGCCGCATAGCCGCTTCATTTCCGTGATAGCTAATATGGTCAGGAACATCTGTCAGAAGTCTTTTCCGTTGGCTGTTAATATGCTGTGCAAATGCAGATATGGTATCCAAAACGACTTCGCTGGAGTGAAAAAGGCTCTTTAGTGAGTTTTAGTGCCGTCCCTCATCCATTCGAGCGAGAGATACCAGGCGGTTAACCAGTTCCGTCATTATTTCAGCTTCCTCCTGAATATCGGAAAGCCATTCATTTGCTCCGATCTCCGTTTCCATAATATCAAGGTTGGTACAAATCAATGTCAGGGGCGTTTTAAGCTCCGCGATTCGCGTCGGTAATAAATTGTTTTTGCTTTTCATAGCTCTCAGCCGCAGGCTTAACAGCCCTTCGGGAAATGAGAACAATCAAAATAATAATCACAATACTGCTCGCAGCGAAAACCAATGAGGCGGCAAGCATAAACTGTTGATTGCTTTGTTTGGTATTCAGCCCGTTTATGAATACAACAGCCTGTCCCGCCGCCGTGTCGTATCTCTTATAGCAGAAATCGCCTATCCAGCCCCGCTCGTCTGAGTACTCCATCACCTTTTTCAGCATAGGCAATCGCCTCGTCCCGCGATACGCTGGCAATTGATCGAATATCCGCAGACAAAACGTTTGTGCTGCGGTCAGCGCACAGATGAAAAACGGGTGGTAAAAGGAGACTCCGAGTTTAATCCATCAGGCATGGGCGGAGGATTCGGGGCATTACTGAATTGCCCATTCAGGGAAAGTACCGTCATTAGAGGATACAACATCGGCAAGCATATCAAGAGACCGGTTGGTTTGCGCTGTTGTGACTAAAAAGATGGATATAAGCAAGATCACAAAAACCGCTGTAAAGGAAAGAATACAGATCTTTATAAAATTTTTTTCGCAATTTATAAATCATTGGCTTCCTCCAGCTTATAGCCTGCCCCGCGAATAAATCGAATTTCAACGTTTGCCTTCATAGAAGCAAAGCTTTTTGCGGATATTGGAAATATGCACCCAAATCACACTAACATCCATCGCTCTCCCAGCCACAAACGTGGGACATAAAATCATCAATCGGGGATAATGAAGTTTGGACGGTCCATAAGCATTTCCATAATTTGAAACTCCCGGCCGCTCAAAGCTGTTTTTCTTGTCCTCACATTGGAGCTCATAGGTGGAACGGTTTTAGAATGAGTCCTCCAAATTTACATAGATCCGGTACATAGTTGTCACGCCTTCGCAGCATCGCTCTGACACGCGCAAGCAATTCCGGTGTGGAAAAACGGCTTCGGCAGATAATCATCCGCGCCCGCATCCAGGCCCCTCTACCCGCTGGTCGATTTCCGTTTTAGCAGTTAAAACAAAGCAGGCGTACAAACTCCATTCTCTCAGGCGTTTCAACACTTCTCCTTATCCATTCCAGGCATCATAATATCAAAATCAACCCGTCATATTCTTCGCTTTCTGCATAGGCTAGCGCATCCATACCGTTTGAAACGGCATCTACCATATATTGGTTGGCTTCAAAAAATATGCTTCAAGGACTTCAATAATCTTGTACATCCTCCGTGATCAGTAAACGCATACTATATAATCTCCTTTTGCGTGAAATTATTTTATTTTTAGCAGCTCCGCCTTAACATTGGCTAAAGGCGGCGTTTTTTGTTTCCTGTGCTCTTTCATTATAGCACTCCCCATATAATTTTTACGATTCCCTGCTGAAAAGGACGCCAACATTCACCTAGAATTCACAGCTTCTTTAGGGCGATTTTAGTGTGCGCAGCTATTATCTTAGATGGCACAGCCATACAGCCAATATGCCTTCTGTTGTTCTTCAAATCAACCAGCCAAGTCCTGATCAGGGACACAGAACAACGGAACCTAAATCATTTTTCCTCTCCAAAGCGGCTATTGAGCTGCAATCCAAAGCAACGGAGGACGAGTACGTGGATTATGAAACATTTAAAAGAATAAAAAGGAAATGGAAAAGCGCTTGAAGCCCTGATTGACGCCCATCTGAAAAAGCTTGGTTCATCAGCTTCCAGTTAACGGACATGTTTGCAGAGGCGCGCCGCTTCTAATAAAAGCATGGAAAGCCTCTTTGAACAAATTATAAGCGCTCAAACCGCTCAAAAGAGGATTTCAGAGAAATTCTCCATAGCAATCTTTTTAAAGCTGTATTTAATCGGCGTGGAGGATGATCCTGAGTTTGAATCTTACCCGTTGGCCTCAGGTGGCTAAAAAATACCAGCAGTTTGTGGCAGAAAACCGAATTATTGCCAAACGATTTGAAAACCGGCTTATTTAATGAATGTCTATGGAAATCTCAGCACAGCCCGTCTTGCTCAAATTCTTGAATCCCCACCGAATCCGTAGCAGATTCGTGTAAAGCAGGCAGCGGAAAATATTACGAAGGCAAGCGGCGCCTTTACGCCGGATAAGCAGGCGGCAAAAAATTCAGTTATCCGCAGAATTAGGAATCCAAGTGACAGTGGATTTGAAGACATTGTTATTCCGGCTTATCTTAACACAGCTCTTATCCACGAAATCAATCATTTATTGAATAAACCAGTAATTCAGAACCGAAGGGAACAAAACGCTATGACGACGAAAACAAATAATATCAGAGCAAAGGGCAGCACAAAGGCCGTGTCCAAAAGAAGCAATAAAAGGCAAAATCATCGTGATATCCGCCGTTGTTCTTGCTGTGGTGATTCTCGGTGTGATTTTTATTCCAAAGCTGGTTGGCAGAAACACAGGAAAGAACACCAGCATTACCACATATAATGTTGAAACAATTACTACAGGAAATGTGGATACCACGATTAGTGGAAGCGGAACTCTGTCGCCTGTTTCCAAAGAAACGCTTGCAAACAGCAAAGGCGGTACGGTCACGGCTGTAAACTACGAGGTTGGCGACAAGGTGGGAAGAAGGCGCGGTGATCGCAGTGATAAAGAGGAAAATGGCAGCGAAACCGATTTCACAGCGCCTTACGACTGTATTCTGATTGAGCCTTTATCTCTACAGAGGATGAATTAGCCGCGAACAGCCAAATTGCGATGGTAATGGCACAGACGGCTTTACCATGGAATTGCCGTAGATGAGCTTGACATTTCAACTGTTAAAGAAAAGGGTGAGGTAGATTTCACAATTGATGCCGTCGATGGCAGCTATACCGGCAAGGTTACGGCTGTTTCCTATAATGGAAGCTCCAGCGGCGGTACGACGGCTTATCAAATAACCGCACAAGTGACTATGTGGAGGGCGTATACCCTGGCATGAGTGCTTTGGCTGAAATTGTTATTGAATCCAGCGGCGAAGGCTTACTGGTTCCTATTGACGCCGTCCGTACCTCCGGTGATCAAAATTATGTTTATCTTGCGCCAAGCGGCGCTGCTGAAGGGACAGAATATGAAGAGGATCAGCTTGATGTTTCCGACCTCACAAAAGTCACGGTTGAAACCGGAATGAGTGATGGCAGCTATATTCTCATCGAAAGTGATGAGCTTGCCGAGGGCGACTTGATTGTAATTACAAAGATTACTTCTACACAAACCGGTTCAGACAGCGAAAGCCAAGGCGGTTTCTGGCGGTATGAGCGGATTCCCGGAGGCGGCGGAATGAACTTTGCGATTTTTGATTTCGAAAATTTTTGATCCCAAATAATATGCCGCCCAATGGAGAGGGTGGATTTCCGCGGCATGGGCGGCATTAACGGAGGGGCAACATGATAAAGCTAAAACACATTTATAAATCCTATTCTTAGGGCGATGAACAGGTGGATGTTCTTCACGATATTAATCTCCATGTGAAGTCGAAAGAATTTGTATCCATTCTCAAATTATCCGGCAGTGGTAAATCAACGCTGATGAACATTATTGGCTGCTTAGATATCCCTGACTCCGGGGATTATATCCTTGACGGCGAGTATGTGGACAATTGTACGGAAAAATGAGCTTTTGAAATCAGGAGCAAAAAATTGGGTTTATTTTTCAACAGTTTAACCTTCTACCTGAGCTTACTGCGCAACGAAAAATGTAGAGATGCTGCTTTTTTATCATAAGCTTCCTCTCCAGCCGAGAGCGGCGGAGAGAGTGGAAAGGACGCTTGCAATAAGTAGGGACTTGCCGACCGCATGAAACACACACACAGCTTTCGGGCGGGCAGCAGCAAAGGTTGCCATTGCCCGTGTGCTTGCTGCGGAACCGTCTATTATTCTGGCAGACGAGCCAACCGGAAACCTTTGACTCCTCTTCCGGCGCTGAGATCATGGGATTATTAAAGGTTTGCACCAAGCGGGCAATACCATTGTTTTGATTACGCATGACAGCAGTGTCGCCGGGCAGGCACAGCGCAAGGTATATGTTCATGACGGCATATTAACAGAAAGGGGAGGTAAGAACATGACGCTGAAAATCATCATGCTGTTCCTCCGGGCAAATCTATAACAATAAAATGCGTTCCTTTCTTACCATGCTCGGTATTATTATTGGCGTTATGGCGGTTGTCATTTCGTTTCTATTACACAAAATGCAACCAGCGGTATCACGGACAGCATCGCCAGCATGGGCTCAGATCAAATCACCGCTTCGATTACGGGAGAAGACGTATCTGTCAGCCGTGACAGTATTGAGACACTGAACAGCTATGTGCAATTGATAAAACAGCACCGGTTATTACAACCAGCCAAACTGTAAAGCATAAACGGCGAAACCGGTTCCTATTCTATTGTTGGTGTTACAAACGACTATTTTGACGTACAGGATATAGCAATTCAAAAGGCCGTCCATTGCAGATTCCGATATTGAATGGACAACTAAATGTCGCCGTGATAGGCACGGAAGCGGCAACCGATTTATTTGGCACTTGGGACGCTGTGGGTGGCACCATCACAATTGAGAAAGAAATTATAAGGTTATTGGCGTGCTGGAAGAACAGGGCAGCAGTCTTGTCGGATCGATGACAGCAAAATTTTGATTCCATATACAACAGCCGAGCGTATTACAGGCCAAAATCAGTTTCACTTTTTTATATTAAAGCTTCAAGCTCCAATTCTGTAAAATGTGCGATCAATGTGGTAGAGTCTTTTATTGCAAACCACCAGGATGAGGACAGCTTTACTGTAAATAATCAATCTGATGTTCTTGATACAATGGATAGTTAATAAACACCATGTCGCTTCTGCTTTGCAGGGATCGCTGCGATTTCCTGTTAGCAGGCGGTATCGGATTATGAATATCATGCTTGTATCCGTAACCGAGCGAACAAGAGAGATCGGCATCCGTAAAGCCGTCGAGGCCAAAAGGCAGCATATTATGCCGTACTTGTGTGAGTCATGCATCCTTCCGTCCTTGGAGGCTTGATCGGATTAGTTTTATCCGCCGCTGTTGTCAGTGCCTATAATACAGCTGCTGGCAGCAGTGCAGCCATCAACTGGGGGCATCGGTATGGCAGCCATCGCATTTTGCGCGGTGATCGGTATATTGTTTGGCAGTTACCCGGCCGCAAAGGCATCGCGCGTCTGCAGCCACTGACGCGCTGCATACTTCGTAAACCAGTGAATAAGGATAGGTAAAAAGGCAGGCGGATTATGATAGATTTCCGCCTGCCTTTTATTCTGTCGTTTTTCTAAATAAACGCAACAAATCCGAACCCATCACCAATCGGTAAAAGGTTCGGATTTATTTGTTGTGGTGGAGCATAGGGGGATCGAACCGCTGACCTCTACACTGCCAGTGTAGCGCTCTCCCAGCTGAGCTAATATTCCCATTTCACAAAGCTGTGTTTTTCACAGCTTTGTTATAATATCATATTTTCAAATATTTTTGCAAGCCCCTTTTAAAGTTTTTTAATTTTTCTGTCAGCCTGTGCTGAGGCGTAACAAAAAGGGTCTGATAATGCACATAGATAACCATACCGGGCTTTGCTCCTGGGGTTTGCTCACGTAACGGACCTGAGTATAATCCACCGGCACCTGGGAGCTGTCTTTTGCTCTGCTGTGGTACGCCGCCAGCATAGCGGCCTCTTTCAAGGTAACATCGCCTGTTGTCTGCCCCGGTCACAATGATCGTATGGGAACCGGGGATATTCTTGGTATGCAGCCAAATGTCATTGTTATTGGCTTGTTTTAAAGTCAGTTTATCATTCTGCCGATTATTGCGGCCCACTAGAATACGGAATCCCTCGCTAGACACAAACTCCAAAGGAGCCAAAGGCGCCGGCGGCTTTCTTTTTATCCCGCACCGCCTTCAGGTAGCCTTCTTCCCGCAGTTCCTGGCGGATCTCGTTCAGCTCGCTTTCGCTCTGAGCCCGGCTTAGCAGTCGAATACCGAATCGACATACAGAAGCTCCTGCTCCGCCTGCGCGATCTGCTCTCCCAATACCTGCTGAGCGGTTTTGGCCTTGCGGTACCCTTGTAGTATTTCTGCGCATTCTGGGTAGCGTTAAGCGCCGGATCCAGCTTTTAACCCGCATCAGACGATTTTCATCGTAGAAGTTCTCCAAATCCGCAAAAAGCGCTTCCCTTTCGATGCGGTAAAGATTAGCGTTGATCAAATCTCCGCAGACCCGCAGGTGCTCCTGGTCCTCACTTCGGGCAAGCTCTCCTTTGCAGGTTGATCTTTTCGGCTGAGGCGTTCCGACGCATTAGCCAGCAGCCGCTGGGAGATCCTGCGCTTTTACCCCGCATCCGGTCCTGCCGGTCCCGCTCCTCATAAAATTCATCCAGCAGAGAAGAAAAAAATCCTCCCACTGGGCTCACCGACGCCAGAGTGCCGTATTGACGATATTCAAAAAAGGAAAAACTCCATCGGCTTTCCTTTGATTTTGGTTACCATATAAGGCTCTCCTGCCGTATCCCGGACCGTAGTAAACAGCCGCCCCAAAAGAACCGAAGTTGTTCCCTCTGCTCCTGTGTCAGATCTCTAGTAAAAGCTCCTGTCCCCGGCCCACCTGATGCTCTATCTCCTGGCAAACCACCGGAGAAAGCCCTTGCAAAGCGTTTAGGATTCCTTTATTCAGGCTTTGGTTCTTCGGTTGAGCGAACAATAGCCTCGATTAATCTCCTCCGGCTGGCACTCCAGCATACAGGGGGTTTGTTCTGGGCTGGCGGCAGCTCATAGGCGAGGCCGGGCTGCACCAGCCGTTGAGATGACATTTCTTCATCATCCACCCTTTCAAGGCATCCACGATTTTCCCCGGCCATCCACCAGGATAATGTTACTGTATTTCCCATAATCTCGATGACCAGGGATAAGCGAACCTTATCCCCTAATTCGTTGGCAGCGTCAAAATCCAAATACAATAGCCGTTCCAGCCCCGGCTGTCTGACTTCCACCAGCTTAGCGCCAGACAGGCGTTTTCGCAGCAGCATGCATAACATAGGCGGAACCTTAGGTTTTCCGGCGCATATTGGGTAAAGTGAATTCTAGGACTGTTGGTCCTGGCCGATAGCAGCAGCTTAAACGCCTCCTGCCGGGTCCGCAGCAAAAATACCAGCTCCTCTTTGTTCGGCTGGTAGATTTATCCACCCGCGCCCAGCGCCCGGTCTGTGATTTCCTTCTTTAAATGTCTCAAAAACGCTCCGTCAAGCGCCATACAGCTTCCTCCTCATAAGCGGAGCCAATGCGCCGCTTTTTCTTTCCGGCGTACCAGCCGAGGCATACCCGTAGGAGGTTCCAGCCGCGCCCGGCTGGTGAGTCTGCTTTCCCTCCCTTTCTCAGCAGCAGACTGCGCATTTCCGCGCCCGCCAGACGCACCATTCGCCGGCGACGGTATCCAGCCAGCCGGATCCCATTCGGCGCTTTATCGTCGAACATAAATAACGGTGCCGTCGTGGCGTTTTCGCAGGAAAAATTCAATTCCTGAAACGCCGCAAACTCCCCAAGCGTTCCGGCAATATCCTCGATCTTGAAATGCCCGCCGTCCACCCAAGGGTCAAACCAGCTTCCTTCGCGGCAAAATCTCATGATGCTTTACTCGGTGACAAAGAGCATCCGCGCCCCTTCTCCG
>VOFH01003493.1_pt1 | contig 43622 bp, 62 predicted proteins | sample 5384091 | NCBI WGS metagenome assembly VOFH01 (sample SAMN12384727, study PRJNA508395) | human gut metagenome | isolation source: healthy gut G | host: Homo sapiens
GCATCTTTCTTCTGGCTATTTTTCTGCAACCTGCTGATTTACATAGCTGTGGAGGGCTTCAACAGGAATTCCCATGAGCTTGGAAAGTACCTGTCCCTCTTTTTTGGGGGTGATGGTGTTTATTCTGTGCGGCTTTGAGCACTGTGTAGCCAATATGTATTATTTCTCCGTCGCGGGAATGTGGAGCGGAAAGACCCTGCTCTACCTGTTGGTCATGACGCTGGGCAATGCAGTCGGCGGCGTGGTATTCCCTGTCATCCGGAGAGTGATCACGGCAGAGGCAAAATAAATAGGCGAGGGACAGTGCCGTTCGGTACTGTCCCTCCGTGGCAGAGTGGAGTATGGATAATGACTTACGAAGAAGCCCTGCGCTATTACGCGCAGATTGATATGATGGGCAGCCATTTGGGACTGGACCGCATGGCGGAGCTGCTGCGCCGGCTGGGAAATCCGGAGAAGCAGTTAAAATTTGTCCATGTGGCTGGAACCAATGGCAAAGGGTCCACTGCGGCCCTGCTGGACGCCTGCCTGCGTCAGGCAGGATACCGGGTGGGGCTGTATACCTCGCCTCACCTGGTCCGGTATAATGAGCGTTTTCAGGTGAATGGACAGCCGATCTCGGACACAGCCCTGGCGGAAGCCACAGAGCAGGTAAAAACTGCGGCAGACACCATGGAGGATGCACCGACCCAGTTTGAGCTGCTGACCTGTGTGGCATTCTGCTGCTTTTTGTCCGCTGGGTGCGACATTGTCGTGCTGGAGGTGGGACTGGGCGGCCGCCTGGATGCCACCAACAGCATTCCGGTGCCAGAAGCGGCGGTGATCACGCGCATTGGTCTGGAGCACACAGAGATCTTAGGGGGACACCATTGAGAAAATCGCCGCAGAAAAGGGCGGGATTATCAAAGCCGGAGGTACGGTGGTGCTGGGAGATTCCTCAGAGGCCGTGGTATGTGTGACACAGGAATTTGTCATGAGCGGGGGAGCAGCACTGATCTCGGCGCGTTCCGCCGTGCCTCTTTCCAAATCTCTGGAGGGACAGAGATTCTCCTGGGGACCATATCCGGAAATTTGCCTGTCTCTTTTGGGAGAGCATCAGCTTCAAAATGCCGCCACAGCCCTGACAGTTCTGGAGGTCCCTGCGTACAAAAAGGCTGGCAGATTCCAGACGAGGCAATCCTGAAAGGGATGCGCACTGCCGTGTGGCCGGGGCGCTTTGAATGCGTCTCCAGGCACCCGGTTATCATCATTGATGGAGGCCACAACAAGCAGTGCGCAGAGGCCATTGCGGTTTCTCTTCGGTCGTATTTCCCGGGAAAGAAATGCTCCTTTTGATGGGCGTGTTGGCGGACAAGGATTTTCACGGAATCTTTGACGCAATTTTGCCGCTGGCGGCACGCATTTCTGCGGTGACTCCGGACAGCCACAGGGCACTTCCTGCACCGGAGCTGTGCCAGCGCCTGCGGGATGAATATGGCTATGCTGCGGCGGTGCCTTATGCGACAATGACAGATGCCCTGCGGGAGCTGCAGCGCAGCGCCGAAGGCGAGGATGTGATCTGTATCTGTGGGTCGCTCTATATGGTGGGTGAAGCACGCGAATTGTTTAAAATGACATAAAGATGTCTGATGCGCCTGTATATTTAAACAAAACGGATGTTCAATTTTGTTGTATTTCACGATGACTACGGAAGGAATTCAGTTTTTAACGTCTTTTTTTGCACAAATATCTATTGACAATGACAACAAGTCTGCTACAATGGGGATAGCATAATGGTATGACCACTAAGAGGAGATCATACAATGAATGAGACTTTATAGAATTCTTTGTGTGATCTGTGATTTTGGAGCGCCAAAAGGCAAGGTTTAAAAGGGAGGCTTTCATGAAATTTGATTTTTCTTATCTGGACATTGCGTTTAAAAATGGCAGTGTCATTACAGTCAATGATACCGATGAGATCGCAGAGGCTGTCGGTATCAAGGGAAACAAGATTGTGTTTGTCGGTTCCAACGCGGACATCGACCAGCTCATTGACGAGCACACGAAGGTCTATGATCTGGCAGGCCGCACATTGATGCCCGGCATCAATGATACCCACTATCACCCGATTCTCAATGGCATGATTGCACCGGAACTGGATTCTGCCATGGTAGATACCGGCTTGAGCGCCTGCAAAACCATTCCTGAGCTGTTGGACTTGATCCGCAGGATCGCGGCCACCAAAAAGCCTGGCCAGTGGATCTCCACCATGGGATATGAAGCCGGTCTGCTGGCTGAGCAGCGCCACCCCCCACCTTGGAGGAACTGGACGCGGCAGCTCCCAACAATCCGTTGCAGTGTTGCACCTGCAATGGCCACATTAGTACATATAACTCCAAAGCACTGGAATATCTGGGGTTTATGGTCCCGAGGACGCCTCAAGTATCCTGAGGGTGAGGTTGTAGTCGAGAACGGCAAGCTGACTGGTCTGGTGCGGGGGACATACCCACTTCTGGCTGTGGGGCCAGGTGGAATACACCGAGGAGCAGCAGAGAAAGGCCGCTATGCGGTCCCACCAGCAACTGCTGGAAAATGGAATTACCTCCATTGGCGACATGGGCGAGTGCGATCGCCCTTCCTACCACATTATGCAGAAGATGTGCCGCAGCGGTGAGTTCAAGGTTCGCAGCTATATGGCGCTTCACAGCATTTTCGGCAAGCCCTACTCGAAGGAGGACAATGAGCACTGGATGAAGCTGGGCTTTATCACGGGACTTGGCGACGAGCACTTCCGGGTTGGCCCTGCAAGTTCATGATCGACGGCGGCTCCGGCGGCCCTCCTGCTACACTCGGGAGCCCTATTCCCATGATCGGAGCTGCCCAGCAGAGCGGGGCTGGGAGCGAGAAGAGACCTGGGATTATATCAAGCTGATTGACGACGCCGAGTGCCAGGCCACGGCCCACGCCATCGGCGACGGCGCGGTGGAGTTCATGGTGGAGGGCTATGAGAAGGCCTTCGCCGCCTGTGCGGATAAAGAGGCGTTCAAGGCCCGCCGCCACCGGCTTGAGCACTGCACCTTGGTGGATCAGGACCTGATTGACCGGATGGCCAAGATGAATATCTGTCCCTCTGTCAACGCTGGGCTGCAGATCCGCAACGGTAAGAATCTGGCCCGGTTCTATGGTCCTGAGCGCAACAAGTATCTCGGTGCCCTGAAAGAGCATGATGGAGGCCGGAATCAAGTGTTCTCTGCACTCCGACGCTCCCTCCGGCCCTGTGGGCTTTGAGATGATTGACGGCGCTGTGAATCGCTATGACATCCGGCAGGACTACCAGTGCGATATGACCCAGGCGGTCTCCCTCTTGGATGCTATTCGCTGCTGCACCTGGAACGCCGCCTATAGCTCCTATGAGGGGAGAATATCAAGGGCAGCATTGAAAATGGAAAGCTGGCAGATCTGATCGTGCTGGACCGGGATATTCTCAAGATTGACACCACGAGGCTGCACAATGTAAAAGTGGATATGACCATGATTGACGGCGTGGTGGAATACGAACGGTAACAAAGAAACAGGGGCGGCTAGCAACCGCCCCTTCCGTTTGATGCCGGTCCGCACCGGCAGACATGATGAAGGAGAGGCCTGCATGAACTTTGATTTTCTTACCTGGACGTGGCGTTTAAAATGGCAGCGTCATTACGGTGAATGAGACCGATGAGGTGGCACAGGCTGTCGGTATTAAAGGAAACAAGATTGTTTTCGTCGGCTCCAATGCGGACATCGCCCAGCTGCTTGACAGCCATACCAAGGTCTATGACCTGGCGGGGCGCTCACTGCTTCCCGGCTTCAACGACAGCCACTTTCACCCGATTCTCAATGGTATGCTGGGGCCGGACATGTCCTGCGGCATGATCGACACCACCAAGAAGAACTGCCCCTCTCTAGAGGCTATGCTGCAGATGATCCGTAAAACCGCCAGCACGCTTCAGCCCGGGCGCTGGATTTCCATGATGGGTTACGAGCCCACGCTGTTTCCAGAGGACGCCATCCAACCATTGAGGAATTGGATGAGGCCGCTCCCAACCACCCTGTTCACTGTATGCATGGCGGCGGGCATATCTGCATGTATAACCATAAGGCCTTGGAATATCTGGGGTTTACGGTCCGGAGGACGCGGCCAAAATATCCCGCCGACGAGGTGGAGGTTGTAGATGGCAGGCTGACTGGCATGGTGCGGGGCCACACATTTCTGGCTGTGGGGCCAGGTGGAATACACGGAGGAGCAGCAGCGCAAAGCCGCGCTGAAGTCCCAGCAGCAGTGTTTCACTGCTGGTATTACCTCTGTGGGCGATATGGGCGAGTGTGACCGGCCCTCCTATCATACGATGCAGAAACTCTGCCGGGACAGGAGTTCCGGGTTCGCAGCTACATGGCGCTCCACAGCATTTTTGGTAAACCCTACTCTTTGGAGGATAATGACCATTGGCTGAAGCTGGGCTTTCTCACGGGGCTTGAGATGAGCATTTCCGGGTAGGGGCCCTGTAAGTTTATGATTGACGGTGGTACCGGCGGCCCCTCCTGCGCGACCCGGAGAGCCCTATTCTCATGATCCGAGTCTTCCTCGTGAACGGGGCTGGGAGCGGGAAGAGACCTGGGATTATATCAAAAGATCAACGATGCCGGATGCCAGGCCACGGCTCACGCGGTGGGAGATTTGGCCGTTGAGTTTATGGTAGAGGGATATGAGCGCTGTTTTGCTGAAAATCCAGAGAAGGTTAGAGGCTACGCCACCGGATTGAACACTGTGTGATTGTCGATCAGGACCTGATCGACCGGATGGCGAGAATGAATATCTGCCCAGTTCTCCATCCCGGCCTGATTCAGATGCTCGGCAAAAACCTCGCGTCTTTCTATGGCCCGGAGCGCAGCCGCTATCTGGAGGCTGTCCGCAGTATGCTGGATGCTGGGATCAAGGTCTCCTTGCACTCTGACGCGCCCTCCGGGCCTGTCGGCATTCATGTGATCGATGCCGCAGTGAACCGCTATGACCGCTCGAAGGACTATCAGTTTGACCAGACTCAGTGTGTTTCTGTGCTGGATGCCATCCGATGCTATACCCTGCATCCGGCCTATGCCTCTTATCAGGAGAACATCAAGGGGAGTATTGAGGTCGGTAAGTTGGCGGATATGATTGTGCTCTCCGATGATATTTTAAAGATTGCCCCTATGGATATTCACAAGCTGAAAGTGGATATGACTATGATCGATGGCATCGTGGAATATGAGCGCTGAGTGGAAAGGTTCGAGAGAGTGGCCGGCTGATGCCGGCCACTCTCTGAGCAGCGATTAGAAGGTTTTAGGAGAAAAGAAAGCTTGGAAGGTGAAAAAAGACTTGCAAGCGAAAGAAGAATATGGCATAATAACAAAGTGCGATATGGAGATGTACCCAAGTGGCTGAAGGGTTCGGATTCGAAATCCGATAGGCGCCGACAAGGCGTGCGGGGGTTCAAATCCTCCATCTCCGCCACGTCGGAGCAGAGTTCACTTTGCTCCGACGTTTTTATGCCCACGGCAGAAAAGACGTCATCCGTTCACTCTTTTTGAGCCTTCTTTCCCAACCCGTTCCACTGGCTTCGGTTTGCTGCCGCCGCTTTGCGGCGATTCTATTTTATTGAGGAGAAATATTAATTTTAACGGCTCCCTTCAAGGCTGCGTCGCTGTGCCGGGCCTGTCTACCAAAGAGCGGCGTGACCAGAAAAGCGGCGATGACAGCTTATTGAGAGGAGTCTCGTAATTGGGATTGACTTCCTGGGCTCTGATATGGTATAAAGAAGACAAGTCCTAATGGCAAGAGCCGTTGAGGCATCAATTTTCATATGCGAGATATGAATTTGTGGTCAAGTGAATTTGCCCGCCAAGCAGTTTTGCTGTGGCGTTGACTCATTGTCTGCATCTTCGTGTCTTGCGTGCGAAGGTGTTTTTTATTTTACAAAGGTGAAAACCATGTCAGACAAACTGAAAATGCACGCAAGAGAATTTAAAACCATGAGGGATCCAAACCGACTTCCAACGGGGCACATCAAGTATATATGCTATCTGGACACAAAGACCATTCCCAATGAATTGCGGAATTGGATGCGGACGAATCCCCGAGATCAAAAGATGACCACCGAGGTGGCAAAGACCATCGCCAGCAGCCTGATGGAAAATGAGGACTTTCACGAGTTGAATCGGGGTTTGCTGTTTTCAGTGGAGTCCGTGAACTATGATAACCGTACGGAGACGTTGACTGTGGAATTGTCCGACGGCGAAATCCATGGTAATATCGACGGTGGACATACGCTTCACGCTATCTTCGACGCACAGGAGAATGAGACGCTGCCGGAGGCGCGTTATGTCTTTGCTGAATTTTTTGTAGGGCTCTCCTCCCGGTAGAACTGGCTGCTGCGCGCAACACATCTGTTCAAGTGGATTTGAAATCGCAGGAGGAGCTGAAAAAAGAGTTTTGAAACCCTCAAGCAGATTCTGGAAGCCTTTCCCCTTTGAGCGGCGGATTGCATATCACATGAATGAACACTACAGTGAGAATGTTGCCATTATCGATGTGCGCGAAGTTATTACCATCCTGAATATGTTTAACCAGAATCTCTATCCGATTGTCGGCCAGCAGGGACTCTCCGGGGACAGCCAGCCCATCCAGAGCTATACGGGGAAGGAGGCCAGTCTCAAACGTTTTTTAAAACAGGGGGAGGGAGGAACGTGAGGCAGTTCTGGTGAAGATGACCCCTATCATTGATGATATTTTCCACCTGTGGGGAAACGGTGGAAGGCGAGTTCCCTAAAATGGTGCAGAAGAATAAGCATTATTATGGTGCCAAGAAATATGCCAAATTCGACGACGGCAAAGTGGTGGGGCAGACGATGTTCTATCAGGCTGGTTTGAAATACTTGGTTCCCAAAGGGAATTCTCTATCCTGTGGTGGGCGCCTTTCGCGCCTTGGTTGAAGTCGATCCTGGCACCGGAATTTATAGGTGGAAAAAGGACCCATTTATGGTGTGGAATGATCTGGGAGAGCGGATTGCAGGCATTGTCTGGGATGAAAAGGAGGAAAATCCTGAGTACATTGGAAAGAGTAAAAACGTCTGGAGCAATCTTTTTAAGGAGGTTTTGCTCTATACCCTGGTATAAAGGAGATCCAATCAACATGCTTTTGGCGAGGGCGGGGGTGTTAGTCCCTGCCCTCGCCTTATCTGCATAGATGGGAGTGTGGGCCGGCTGCTCCTCCGTTGGGCCGGACATTGTCCCGCAAACCGAGTCTCCACTGGTTTCCCATCATCATTTCATACAGCGGCTGGGGAGGGGAACTGTCGTTGGCTTTTATGGGATTCATTATCATAGGGCGCGGCAAGGGTGTAGCTTTCGCTGATCTTGCTTACACATGGAATCAATTTTGCCTTGGATTCCTATCTTAAAAGCTGTCAATACCGGAAAGAATGACAAGCTGTTTTGCCGCCGTACGGAAAAAAAGGTCTATATCCCTGGTGGTTCAGCGGCTGGTAGAGTATCTTTCGTATCGACAACCATGTACGGAAAACAAACCGTCTAGAAATCCGGCAATTTTCTGTTGCAATTTGTAAACAGCCTGTTATAATAACCGATGGTCCGCCTTACAGTTAGGGAGAAGAGGCCCGGTACACGGCAAGCTCCTGTGGGCTGACCGCTGTGAAAAGATGCTGCCTGTCGGCAGGTCATCAGTAAAGTGAGGAAATCAGCGATGAGACAACCAGCCGCAGGCACTGCCGTTTTGAGGAAAAGAGTGTCTGGAAGGTTTTGATGAAAATTGCGCCTCCGGTGATGCTGGCCCAGCTCATCCAGGCACTTTTACAATATTGTGGACAGCTTTTTTTGTGGGAAAGTACTCAGGAGACGGTCTGACTGCCCTCTCTATTATTTTCCCGGTTCAGCTGGTCATCACGGCCATTGCCGTGGGAACCGGCGTAGGGGTGAATACGCAGATGTCCCGCCAGTACGCCAGGGGGGAGAAGGTGGAGGAAACGGCAGGAACTGGTACAGCCCTGGCGCTGATCAGCTGGGCGGCCTTTGCCCTGACCAGTACTCTGCTGATGCGGCCATATGTGATGACCTCTGCCACGGCGCCTGAAGCCATTGAATATGCTGTTCAATATGGAACCATTGTGTGCGTGGGCAGCATCGGTGTCTTTCTGGAGGGCATCTGGACCAAGGTGCATCAGGCTGCGGGGAACATGCGGCGGCCCATGTTGGCGCAGGTGGCTGGTGCGATGACGAATATTGTCCTGGACCCGATTTTGATTTTCGGAGCAGGACCCATCCCTTCCCTGGGGGTTGCGGGAGCGGCCTATGCCACGGTTGCGGGACAGTTTGTGGCGGCAGCCATTACCTTTGGGCACGGGTTTTACCGTCCGCCCGGAAAGGGACAGATGCTGCCCTGTGTCAAGGCCATTTACCGGCTGGGATACCCCTCTATCCTGATGCAGGCGCTTTATACGGCCTATATCATGGCGCTCAATATCATTTTGGCCGGCTTCTCTGACGAGGCCGTCACAGTGCTGGGACTTTACTACAAGCTTCAGTCGTTCTTTTCATTCCCTTGGGAGGGCTGCAAACCTGTATTGTCCCGCTGCTGAGCTATACATACGCCAAGCAAGACTACGGACGCTGCCAGAAGATTACGAAAGACGCTATGATCTTCGCCGGAATCTTCATGATGGTGGGGACGCTTTGTTTTGAGGGAATCCCAGGTCCCATGATCCGAATTTTCTCCACGGAGCAGGAGGTACTGGACATTGGCATCCATGCTTTTCACATCATAGGCATCAGCTTTGTGCCGTCTGTTGTGTCGCTGATGTTTCCGGTATTTTTTCAGGCCATTGGTGCGGCGGTTCCTAGCGTGTTGCTTTCGCTGACGCGGCAGCTTTTCTGCCTGATTCCCATCTTCTGGGGGAATGTCCCTGCTGGGGCTGGAATACACCTGGCTGGCGTTTCCGCTGGCAGAGGTCATCACCGGGGCACTGGGCGTTGCACTGTATCTCAAACAGATTCACGAATGGAAGGCAGAGAACCATGCCCCGCTGGAGACGACTTGGAAGGGAGAGAGCAAAATGAAGATGATTACCGCAATTATTAACAAGAAGGACGTCAACGAGGTTTGCGGAGCCTTAACCAGAACCAGATTTTACTTCACAAAGATGTCCTCTACAGGCGGCTTTCTGACGGCGGGCAATGCCACGCTGCTCATCGGCACGCAGGCAGAAAAGGTGCAAGAGGCCATCAGTGTCATCCGGGAGCACTGTTCCGCAGGGAGGAAACCGATTCCCTCTACAGTCAAAATGGGAGCCACAGGCCCAGATGTTCCGGCAAAGGTTGTGGTGGGAGGCGCGACGGTTTTTGTCTCCGATGTGGAGGAGTTTGAAAAATCTGAACACCTCTGAAAGCGGCCGGAGCAGGACTGCCTTCTGACGCCGCCTGGGCTTCCAGGCGGCTTTTTTACAAATACCAGATCAGGATATGAACCCCTCTGGGAAATCGAAATAGATGTTGAGGCATCGAAACTGGCGTGTTATAATAAAATAGAATTTTGTCGGCTGGAATACCCTGTGAAGCACAAAGCGCACCGGTGAGGCCCGATATGTTCGGGAAAACAGATGGCGGCGGAGACAGCGTCCCATAGAGCGAGCATTGTAATGAGATATTTAGGAAACAAAGGAATCCATACGGGCGGAAATTGAAAAAATTGCTTGACTCCAAAGCAGCTGCTCTGGCAGGGCTATTTTTTTGACGCCTTCTGCGGCTCTGGTTCTGTGGCGGACTATTTGAAGTCCTACTATGATATCATCATCAACGATAACCTGACCTGGTCTGTGACCTATACCTGGGGGCGTGTATGTGCGCCCAACTGTACCTTTCAAAGACTGGGGTTTGATCCCTTTGCCTACCTGAACAAGAACAAACAGACCATGCACGGATTCATGTACCAAAAACTACGCACCCACAAAGAGCGAACGGATGTATTTCACACCGGAAAATGCCGGGCGAATTGACTATTTCCGTTACCAGATTGAGCAGTGGAAGCAGGCTGGGCAGCTGACGGAGGATGAGTACTGTTTTCTGCTGGCCAGTCTCATCGAATCGGTTTCCTGATGTATCCAATACAGCGGGCGTATATGGGGCGTTTTAAAAAATGGGATAGCAAGAGCTGTTAAAATTTCCTTTTCACCCTGTTGACTTTTGCAACACACCGGTTCAGACGATACAGACCTACAACACAAAATTGAAACTGTGATCGAACAAGTGGACTGTGACATCCTGTATCTGACCCGCCTTTACACCCAGAACCAATACGGAACCCAGTATCACCTGCTGGAGACGCTGGTTCTAGACGACCATCCCGCCATCAGCACTGTCACCGGCTCCAGGAGTACTGCCCCATGCGTTCCGACTGGTCCAAGGCTTACAAGGCCAATATTCTTTGACCGGGTGCTGGCCAAGACCCGGGCAAAAGTATATCATCCTCAGCTATAATAACGACGGCTTCATGTCCAAGGAGTATATTGAGGCCGCCATGAAGCGCTATGGAAAGCCGGAGACCTATGTCTGCAAAAAGATCCCCTATAAGAGATATCAAAACTGGAAATCCCAGAAGGGCAAGAAGCATTTGAATACCTGTTTTCGTGGAAAAACGGGATATGGACAAGGTTGTTTACGAGTCTCCGCTCAATTACATCGGCAGCAGCCAAGGTTGTACCGGACCTCATCCAATACCGGCCCAAGGGCTACACCACATTTATCGATGCCTTTGGCGGAGGCTTCAACGTGGGCATTAACATGCCCGCCGCCAGGACCGTTTATAACGATGTCAACTATCTGGTCACAAGTTTGATCCGTTCTTTTCGGGATTACGACACTTACGAGTATTTGCTCTATGTGCGGCGCATGATCAAAAAGTTCGGCCTGGAAAAGGCAAATGCGGACGCCTATATCCGGGCAAGGGACTCCTACAATTCCCGGCCTGTCAAAAGCGGGACCCAAGGCTGCTGTTTACGATTCTGCTGTACGGCTTTCAGCAGCAGATTCGTTTCAACAGCCAGCACGACTTCAATAATCCAGTGGGAATGCGGTGGTTCAACGACAGGGTTCTGGAGAAGATGATCAGCTTTTCCCGGCAGATCAAAGAGGAAACTTTGAATTTTACAGTAAGAACTACAAAGCACTTCACGCACGGATAACGCCCGGTACCTTTGCATACTTTGATCCGCCCCTACCAGCTTACCACCGGCGCCTATAATGACGGAAAACGGGGGTTTGAGGGTGGAGGAGACGGCAGGAGGCAGAGCTCTTTGCCTTTTGGACCAGCTGCACGGCGCCGGCATTCCATTCATGCTCTCTTATGTGATTGAGCACAAGGGCAGGGTCAATCAGAATCTTTTACGGTGGATCAAACGCGGACACTACCGGGTGATCCGCCTGGGAGAGATTTTGGAATTTCCGGGAGCCGCAGAAAGGAGGTTTTGATTGTCAATTATTAAGCGAGAGGGTTGCCCCACTTTGTTGTTAAGAAGAATCTGCAAAAGTCCGGAACCAGGGGATTTATTTCAGCGATGTGGTCACGGAGGAAGGTGCTCAGGATGTCTGCTTAAAAATCACGGGGCAGATGGAGTTTACCTGTGAATATGTAGACAACAGCTATCACGATCCGTTTTGGATGCCACCTATAACAAGGGACGGCTGGCGATCCTCCATGTTGAGGATACCGTGTGCTATATCAGTTTTTCTGAGGGAGATTGGCGGGAGGAACTCCAGCGTTCAGAGCGTGCCCACCGCATTCAATCTCTTTACCTCAATCCCTATCCAAACAAGCGGCTCTTTTACTATTTCTTAAATGTAGCCGGTAATGCGGAGACGGCTTACCAGCGGCTCATCTACCGCCTGATGCGTACCATCGGCTTTACCTTTCTCAATGCCAGCCCGTCTTTGGAGCAGATTAGCAGCCCGTTTACCTCGGCAGAGGATATCATTTGAACCGAAAGGTCAACGCCGACAGGAACCGCAGCAACAATTCCACGTACCTGACTAAGGGAACGGACGGCGCCCTTGAGGGTCTACGGAAAACCTACAGGGCGAACAAGTATGAGACCAGCCTCATCTGTTATGCGCTGGCCTGTCTCCGGAGACCGGAGCAGCGCATACGGCTCTAATGAGGTGCTAGAGGGAAACCTGAAGGAGCTCCCGGAGGCCAGTCTGGGGTCATCAGGAAAATGGGGGCATTGACGTCGTTCGGACGGGCATGACCCTGGAGAAAAGGGAACTATCAGGAGAACAAAAGCCTGCGCTCCCCGCTCTATATTTATAACCTTCTGCGCAGACTGGGGACAAGCACTGCGCTCTGTGCGGCTGCGAGATTCCGGAAATTATTCAGGGCGCGCATGTCTGGCCGGTTTCAAGATCAAAAAGGCTCCGGGCTTGACGCCGGAACAGCGTTTGGAGTATGCGCTGGATGGAGAAAATGGGCTGTGGCTGTGCGAGAATCACCACAAGCTGTTTGACGAGAATCTTCTCTCCTTTGACCAGGATGGAAGTGTTCGGCTGCGGGAAGGATTGGATGAGAGGTATGCCAACTATATCCAGGAGATCACCAAGATCCAGAGCCTCCCGCAATCCATGCTGACAAAGCGGTTTTTGTGGTATCTGGAGCAGAGAGTCTGTCGGTTTCATAGAGGATTTTATCCAGGCGCGTGCACTTGCAATCTTATGGGGCATGCCGCCTGTCAAAAGGGAACGGAGCCGGCCGGGCGGGGAGAAGCTTCCGCCTGCCGGCTCTTGCTTTGAAAGAAAAACGTTTTATAATAGGGCCGATTTCAGTGAAAGGGGCGCCGCGGACATGCGGGTTCTGGTTGTGGAGGATGAGCGGGACCTCAACCGCATTCTGACCAAGACGCTGAGCAAAAGCGGGCTACAGTGTGGATGGATGCCTGAATGGAGAGGAGATGGCGGACCATCTTCTGGGAGCGGAGTATGACGCCATTTTAATGGATGTGATGATGCCGGGTAAGGATGGCTTCACCTTGGTATCGGAGCTGCGGGCAAAGGGAGTGGACACGCCGATCCTGTTCCTCACCGCCCGGGACAGCGTGGCGGACCGGGTAGCGGGCTGGACCTGGGAGCAGATGATTATCTGGTTAAACCCTTTGACTTTGACGAGCTGCTGGCCCGCATTCGGGCCATGACCCGCAAGCACGTGGGAAGCCGGAGCAACCTCTTCACCGTGGGGGACCTGACGGTAGACACCCGGCGGCAGACGGCGGGCAGGGCGGCAGAGATCGCCCTGCTGCCCAAGGAGTTTGCCATCCTGGAACATCTGGTGCGCAACAAGGGTGTGGTGGTATCACGGGAGCAGCTGGAGGACCGGATCTGGAACTATGAATATACCGGCAGTTCCAATAATGTGGACGTGTACATGAGCCGGCTGCGCAAAAGATTGACGAGGGCTCTTCCACGAAGCTGATTCACACCATCCGGGGAGCTGGCTGGGTCATCCGGGAGGAAAGGCCGTGAGGAAGCGCTCCATCAAAGTTCGGATTACTGTCTGGTACACCGCGCTGATGGTTTTGATGGCAGCCATGGTGTTGGCCTTTGTGGTGGCAATCAGCAGCTCGGTGACTGTGCAGACAGATTTGACGTATCTCTCCCAAACGGTGCGGGGGAATCTGAACCAGGTGTCCTTACAGGATGGGGCGTTAGAGCTGGGGGCAGATTTCAGCTTTGTACAGGGCGGGGTGTACACGGTGGTATACAGTGAGAGCGGGGCTCTGCTGGCGGGTCAGCTTCCCCAGCCCTTTTTAACGGTCTCGGAGCCGTTTCAAAATGGATATACCCGGCCTGTGGAGACTGGACAGGGGAATATTACATTCTGGATTTGTGGGTGCCCTCGGGCTGGGGAGACAGGAATTTGGGTTCGTGGGTTCATGGAGGTCTCCGAGGGCGGCCGGGCCGTACACAGTCTGCTGTTGGCCGCGGCAATTGCCATGCCGGGCTTTATTTTGCTGGCAGCCCTGGGAGGTTACTGGATTGTCCGGCGGGCCTTCCGCCCACTGGATGTGATCAATGCCACGGCCTCTACCATCAATGAAGGGCGGGATTTGTCCGCGCGCATTGGACTGCTGCCAGGATATGGGGAGTTTTCCCAGCCAGCAGGCAGCTTTGACCGGATGCTGGAGCGGCTGGAGCGGGCGTTTGAGGCGGAAGAACGCTTCACTGCAGATGCCTCCCACGAGCTGCGTACGCCGGTGACGGTGATCCTCAGCGCCTGTGAGTACGCTGAGAAATATGATGAGACGCCCGAGGAGCGGCGAGAGACCATTGAGACCATTCAGCGGCAGGGGAAGAAGATGGCAGCTCTGATCAGCCAGCTGCTGCAGATGACCCGCATGGATCAGGAGACAGAGCTGGCACAGTTCAGGAAAACAGACTTATCGGAGCTTGTTCGGACCCTGTGCAGTGAGCAGGGGGAGCGGGAGGAGACCTTGATCCTGGACATTCCAGAGCATATCACAGCTCAAGCGAATGAGGCCCTGCTCTCCCGCCTCTTCCAAAATCTGCTGGATAATGCCTTCAAATATGGCAGACCTGGCGGCAGAGTGTGGGTAACACTGCGCCGGGAAGCAGGAGAGATCCGTCTCACCGTGCGGGATGAGGGACCGGGTATCCCAGAGGATGAGAGGGATAAGATCTGGCAGCGCTTCTACCAGATTGATCCGGCCCGGAGCAGTGATCGGGGGGCGGGACTGGGCCTTGCCATGGTGCAGCAGATCGCCGAGGTTCACGGTGGACGGATGACGCTGGAGAGTTCACCGGCGCCGGAAGCGCCTTTACATTGCACTTGCCGGACCCTGGAAAATAAAATGGAAAAAGTTTTTCCATTTCATGTTCATTTCATATTTTATTGGTAGGATTTCATCAACGACAACAACTGAGGAGGAGTTTTTGAGATGAAGATATGGATGAAGGCATGTGTGCTGGCACTGACGGTGATGCTTTTTTAGCCGGCTGTTCCCAGCAGACCAGCTCGGCGGAGCCCATCGGGATTGACGCGGCGAAAGCCGTGGCGCTGGAAGATGCCGGCGTCAGCGCTGAATCAGTCAGCTTCACCACAGCGGGCCTGGACCGGCGGGGAACACGGAGTACTATGCGGTAGATTTTACCGCCGACGGCAGACCTATGAGTATGATATCGACGCTATCACGGGCGTGATTATAGAGAAGAACACCCCTGGCGGACAAAGCACTGATACCGCGGGCGCTTCCAGTGCCACAGACGGAGCATCCGGCACTACGGGCGCCTCTGCACAGGGAAGCACACCGTCCAACGGCGGGTTTGTCGGTGAAGATGCGGCCAAGCAGGCAGCACTGAAGCATGCGGGACTGGAAGAGAGTCAAGTGACCTTTTTACGCTGCTATCTGGATTGGGACGATGGACGCCAGGTCTATGATGTAGAGTTCTATACCGAGGACCGCAAGGAGTATGACTATGAGATTGACGCCTATACTGGCGATGTGCTCTCTTACGACTATGACGCAGAGGCCAGTCTGATTGGGAATACTGGCTCCGGTAAGGAGATCACTGCGGCAGAGGCTAAGTCCTTGGCGCTTGCTCAGGTGCCTGGGGCCACGGAGTCCGATATTTGGGAGTTCAGCACGGATATTGACGATGGCCGGTTGGAGTATGAGGGCGAGATCCTCTATGACGGTTCCAAGTACGACTTTACGATCGACGGTTACAGCGGGACGATTCGTGAGTGGGAGGTAGAGCGCTACGGCAGATAAACACAGGCATCTTCAAGATCAATTTTCTGGAATATTATTAAGGAGGAACCAATGATGAAGAGACTTTGGAAGCGCCTGAGCACACTTGCTTTGGGCATGGCACTGTTCGTAACCACGCTGACGGTGGCCGCAGGCGCGGTTGAGGCAGCCTCGGTCAGTGTGGAGATGCGGCCAGATGTGGAGATTGTGGTAGACGGCACCGCACGCACATTCTATAACGTCCAGGGACAGGAGGTTCATACCCTGTACTACAACGGCACCCACCTATCTGCCCGTCCGGGCCATTGGAGAGCTGATGGGAAAGAATGTGAACTGGGATCAGTCCACTCGAACCATTTCCCTCGCTGGCAGCCGTACCACCGGCCCGGTCCAGGGAACACCGGACACCAGCGCCAAGACCCAGATGATTACCGCGGAACTGCATCCGGACTTTACCATCACGGTGGACGGTGTCAAGCGTACCTTCACGGATGCTCAGGGCAACGCAGTCTATCCCATGCTGTACCAGGGCACGAATTATCTGCCTGTCCGGGCTATTGGCGAATTGATGGGCAAGTCTGTCAGCTGGAATGGCGCTACTAGGACCATCACTCTGAGCGGCGGCTCCCAGGTGACGGACGCTGACAGCTTCGGACCCAGCGGAATTCCGGCCACCACCAATCCAACGACTCCCAACAGCGGGCTGGTCAGTGAGGAAACCGCCAAGGCCAAAGCTCTGACACGCGGGGCTGACTGCCTCCCAAGTGACCTTCCTGCGTTGCAAGCTGGATTGGGATGATGGCCGTCAGGTTTATGATGTAGAGTTCTATACCAAGGACTACAAGGAGTACGACTATGAGATCGACGCCCGGACCGGGGAGATTCTCTCCTATGATTATGACGCGGAGGCCAGCGTACCCCCAGCAGAACGGCAGTTCCTCCTATATCGGCGAGGCCAAGGCCAAGAGCATCGCGCTGAGTGCAGCTGGCTTCTCCTCCGGTCAGGTCAGCAACATTCGCTGCTATTTGGAGCAGGATGACGGCCGCTGGGAATACACAGTGGAATTCTGGCAGGAACGATGGAGTATGAGTTTGAGATTGATGCTTACTCCGGCACGATCCTCTCCAGAGACGTGGATTCTATTTACGATTGATCAACAAGGCGCGGGCAGCTAAACTGCCCGCGCCTGATCTTTGGCAGCAGCAAGATGTAAGTCAAAAATAATACTTTACAATCCTGAAAGTGAATGGTACAATGACGCTGATAACGGCATAGAAGAACGCCGTTGCACGTGGATGGTATTCCGAAGGCCTTTGGAAACTGTACCAACAAAACGGACACTCACCAGAATGCCGTTGGCAAGACGGCATGATCTCAATCATTGGAAGACCTCACAATATTCCGGTGACCGGCAGTTAGGCGGCATTGAGAATCAGCGTTAGGCTCCAGACGGTTCTGCGATGACCGGATGAGATCTATCGGGGGAGCCCGAAACACATGGTCATGCTGATTGCGCCATCAGTAGCGGGAGTATTCTCCAGCTTTGGCGCTTCCATCCATCTGCGTTTTCCTGCGGGCTGTATTTTGCAGTTTCCAGGAAACAGATGGATGTTTTTTTGTGTTTTCGGCAGAAAAGCGGCAGAAGGAAGACATCCCAGAGACTTGCCCGGAAACTCGGGTGGCAGGAGCGTGAAGCTATGGAAAAGCTACAGGGAAAAAAAATGTGTGGTACTGGGCGTGACGGGCGGGATTGCCGCCTATAAGATGGCGTATGTAGCCAGTGCGCTGCGCAAGACAGGGGCCGATGTACATGTCATCATGACGGAAAACGCAACGCAGTTTATCACACCACTGACCTTTTGAGACTTTGACCAACAACCGCTGCATAGTAGACACGTTTGCGAGGGACTTTCAGCATGATGTGACTCATGTCTCACTGGCGAAGGCGGCGAACCTCATCCTGATTGCCCCTGGCTACAGCTAACGTCATCGCAAAGCTGGCCCATGGGATTGCGGACGATATGCTGACAACCACAGTGCTGGCGGCGGATGTGAAAAATTAGTGGCTCCGGCGATGAACACGGGAATGCTGGAAAACCCGATTACCCAGGATAATTTGAAGACGCTCAGACGCTACGGATTTCAAGTGATCGAGCCGGAGTGCGGCATGTTGGCCTGCCGGGATGTTGGCAGCGGAAAACTGCCAGAGCCGGAGACGCTGTTAAACCATATCGCCCGGTCACTGGCACGGAAAAAGACCCTTCCGGCGTGCGTAACTCCGTAACAGCCGGCCCGACACAGGAGTCCCTGGACCCGGTACGCTATCTCACCAACCACAGTTCCGGACGCATGGGCTATGCCATTGCCAGGGGAAGCCATGCTGCGTGGGGCGCAGGTGACACTGATCTCTGGCCGGACGGCACTTCCACCTGTGCCATTTTGTTGCGCTGCGGCCAGTAACCACTGCAGCGGATATGCTGCGGGAGGTTCAGACAGCGCTGCCGGATACAGATATTTTGATCAAGGCTGCGGCTGTTGCGGATTACCGGCCCACAACAGTGGCAGACGACAAGATCAAAAAACGGGATGGAGATATGGAAATCCCCTTGGAGCGCACAGAGGACATTTTGAGTTGGGTAGCACAAAACCGCAGGAGAGGACAGTTTGTATGCGGATTTTCCATGGAGACCCGGGACCTGCTGGAAAACTCACGGAAAAAGCTGGAGAGCAACCGGTTGGATATGATCGTTGCAAACAACTCGAAGGTGGAGGGGGCCGGCTTTTGGCGTATCGACGAATGTAGCGACACTCATCACAAAGGACGACGTCATGGAATTGCCCCTGATGGGAAAAGATGAGGTAGCCGAAAAACTGTTGGACGCCATTGAACAGAGGAGGTCGGCGCAATGATTTTGACGGTTGATATTGGAAATACCACCGTGTGCGTGTGCGGCGTGGAGAAGCGGGAGGCGGAGGGACATACCGCGGTATTCTGCACAAAGTTGGAGACAGTGCCCGGAAAGGACGGCGCGGCCTACGAAGCGGAGCTTCGGGACGCACTGAGAAAAGCGGATGTGGAGATCGGGCAGATTGAGGGGCTGTGGTGTCCAGTGTGGTGCCATGCCCGAACCGTCCCATCCAGGCCTGTATCCGTGCGGTGCTGGGCAGGGAGCCTGTTTGGATTACCTGCCAGAGCAAGACTGGGCTCAAGATGGATGTGGAGTATCCGGAGAAAGTGGGGGTGGACCGGATTGTGGATGCCGCCTGGGTGGCAGCAAACTGCCCGCTGCCCGCCGTTACAGTGGACTTAGGAACCGCCACAACTTTTAATATGATTGACGAGGGGGTGTCTTCCGGGGCGGAGCCATTGCCGTTGGAATGGCCACAGGGTTGAAAGCCTTGGCCGCCAAGACGGCTCAGCTGCCGGAACTCCGGTTGGACACCGTGGACAGCGCGATTGGAAAAATACGGAAGCGTGCATGGAATCCGGTGCTGTGATCGGTGCGGCTGCCATGATTGACGGCTTGGTTGCCCGCATTGAGCAGGAGCTGGGCAAGCCGGTCACGCTGGTTTTAACCGGGGAATGGCCCGCTATGCCGAACCCTTCTGCACCCATCCACATATCTATGACCCGCAGCTGTTGGCAAAGGGCTTGATGCTGCTCTACGAGTGGAATGTGGAGAGACCAGCACCGGAGAAAATTTGGCTGCTCCTGCCGGCCCTGCGCGCATAGAAGCTTCATGGAAATTGTCGGATGGCACGCGGAGCGGCTTCTCCGATCCACGATATGGTCTCAAAGGAAGCCAGGGATAACCGGTGTAAATATGGCACGGTTTCCCTTTCCTGGGGAGACGATGGAGTTCGACGAAAAAGCAGGCCGGCCGGTCCATATGGACCGGTCGGCCTGCTTTAAAAGGAAGAGACCCCCAAAGAATCAGTCAACAGGAATCTCCACAATGCCGGCGGCGCCGGCGGCGATGCTGTACTCAGGGAAGACCAGGACGGGAGCGCCGGACTCGCTGATATAGAAGGCCGTATCTGCGTCTACAGTGGTAAATCCGCCTTCTTCGGGTGTAAAGAAGAAGGTGAAGCCCTCGCTGTCGGTACTGTTTGCAATATATGCCTCTACAGCGTTGTTGCAGATGTTCACCCAGTCCTCACCCAGCAGATCCTGCAGGGGTAATGTTTCGGTTATCCGCCAGATCCAAATTGTAGCAGAATCGCTGCTGCTGGGCGCTCACCCAGCCCTCGGCAAAGTCTACCACAAAGGAGACGGTGGTTTCGCTCTGGCTTTTGATCTCATAGTCGATGACAACATCCATCTGGCGGCCGCCCCACTCCTCTTCGGTGCCGCCGGTAGCAAAGAAGGCGTCCTGATACTCCGCCCAGTCTGCCTGGGCCTGAGCAAGATGAGCGTCCACACGCTTTTGAATTTCCTCATTGACCTGCTGAGCAAGCTCGCTGCCGGACTCCACGCCGGGGACGGAAACTGCATAGTCAATGCCACCCTCCTCGGTCTCATAATCGCGGACCGTCAGAACCCGGAACAATCCGCCCAAAACAGGGACATCTGCTGCCGCGGAAGCCACGGTGGGGAGAGAGGTTCAGCACCCCCGACCAGCACCGCGAAGCAGGCGGCCGCAGTACCGAGAGATCTGCTCCAGACATGGCGAGAGCGATTCCTCTTGCCCTGGCGGATACCCGCCTGGACACGGTCGTTCAGCTCTTCAGGGACAGAAACTGATTCATAAGCCTTTTTGCTTCATTGAAATCCTTCATTCGTGATAATCTCCTTCCATTGATACACGCTTTTTCAATCGGGCGTACAGCCGTGTTTCACCGTGCTGAGAGGCGCGCCCGTAGCGGCGCTGATCTCCTTCAAAGATAGCTCCTCATAAAACCGCAGGCGGATGATGGTGGCAATTTCAGGAGGGAGAGCATCCACACGCGTTGCCAGATCGCCGTCCAGAGGAAGAGGGTCTTCATAGCTGCCGGCATCCAAGGCGTCCGGCGGAACAAAGGTGACCCGTTTGCGCTGGCGGAGCATATCGGTGCACACATGGATCAGGATGCGGTAAAAACCAGGTTCGCACAGCCTCTGGCTCCCGCAGGCGATCCTGTTGCTCCCAAGCTCTGCAGACAGCGGTTTGTACCGCGTCCAGAGCTTCTTCCGTTTTTCAAGTAGCTGTAGGCCAACCGGTAAAAACGTGCCTGTTCGGTGATGAGGTAGCTTGTTAAAAGAGATTCTTTTGACACATGCAACGGTCCTTTCTGCTGCGTTCTGTTTGATAGACGGTAGAGAGGAGGGAAAAGTTTGGGAAAAAGCAAAAAGTCCGGTGAAAAATTTTCGCCGGACTTTTAAATGCGCAAAGGACATGGAAGCTCCAATGCCTATGGAAGGAAAAGTTTGATATCTGGGATCATCCTATGCAAGCAGCTGGCCGGAAGAGCTTCCGACCAGCCGAGGCTTTCAAGTTTATGCTCGCCGAGGGTTTTTTATTCATAGCGCAGTGCATCAATGGGATTCAGCTTTGCCGCCTTGTTGGCAGGAAGATAGCCGAACAGCACGCCGATCCCCACGCTCACACCAAAGCTCACAGAAATGGCGCCGAAGGTGGGGGGTAGCATTGAAGGTCAGGCCACTGACACCCATTTGAGAGATGAGCATTCCTCCCAGTAAAAGAGCCGATACCCATGGCCATCAGGCAGCCGAAGAGAATCCCAGAATGCCGCCCATGGCGGAAGTGGTGCCAGCTTCGATGATAAACTGCCGGCGGATGTCCTTCCGTTTGGCACCCAGAGATTTTCGGATGCCGATTTCCCGCGTGCGCTCTGTGACGGATACCAGCATGATGTTCATAATTCCGATGCCGCCCACCAGCAGCGAGATAGCGGCGATGGCTACCAGCACCGCCATGGCAACGGCCATCATCGCGTTGATCATATTGACTTGGTCTAGCATGCTCTCAACAAGATAGGCATTATACCAGGCGTCCTCATCCTTATAAAAGTCCTGTAGGAAGTCCCGCAGAAGGATTTGGGCGGACGGCACGATATCACGGGAGGCAGCGGTGATCTGGTAGAGGGAGACGTAACTGGTGCCGGAGAGCTGCATGGCGTTTTGGTAGGGAATGTAAACCGCGTCGTCTCCGCCGCCCTCCTGGAGGCTGTCGCTGTTTTGAGCCAGCACTCCCACCACGGTGTAGGGGATGCCGCCGATCAGCAGCGATTTGCCCAGGGCATCGCCCTGGAAAGCGTTGATCTCCAGATAAGCGCCGATCACGCAGACGTTCTGACGCATGGCTACATCCCATACTGGAGATACCGTCCCCGGGCCAGAGTGGACCCGTCCAGAGTGGTACCGGTCTCGGGGCGATACATGGCTTCGCTGACCCCGTAGATATTCGTCTTTTTGAACTCCGTGTTGCCCTGGCGCACTCCGGTACCGCCAGAGACCCAGGGGTGATGCCGTCAAAGGCCTCCGGGTGCTCCTCCACAAAGGCGAACATCTCATCGGGCGTGATGTTGCTGGTGGTTCCGTCGCCCATGCCCCAGGTGTAGGCGTAGATCTGAGTGACGCCCAACTTATCCACCTGCTGCTGTACCATGCCGGTGAGACCGTTGCCCAGGGAGATGATGACAATCACCGCCCCCACGCCGATGATAATGCCCAGCATGGTCAAAAAGGCCCGCATTTTGCTGGTCCGCAGGGATTTGAGAGCCAGCTTGAAGGATTGAGTGAAATTCATGCCCCGGCCTCCTCTCCGCTCTCTGCAGGACGGACTACGGCCTCTGGTGCCTTTGCGTCGCCGTCATAGATGATGGACCCATCCTGCAGGCGGACGATGCGCTTGGCCTTCACAGCGATGGAGTTGTCATGCGTGATGAGAACGACCGTATCACCCTCCGCGTTGAGCTTTTGCAAAGCCCAGCACCTCCCGGCCCGTCCGGGAGTCCAGCGCGCCGGTGGGCTCGTCTGCCAGAATGACCGAGGGATTACCCGCCAAAGCCCGGGCGATGGACACCCGCTGCTGCTGACCGCCGGAGAGCTGGCTGGGAAGATTTCGCTCCTTGCCGGCAAGGCCCACCCGCTCCAGGGATTCCTCCGCCCGGCGCCGGCGCTCCTCAGCGCCGATGCCGGCATACAGCAGGGGAAGCTCCACATTCTCCCGCACGGTGAGCTTGGGAATCAGATTGTACTGCTGGAAGATAAAGCCCAGCATCTTGTTGCGGATCTCCGCCTGCTGGTCGTCGTTCATGGTGGACACATCCACGCCCCCCAGGCGGTAGGTGCCGGAGGTGGGCACATCCAGACAGCCGATGATGTTCATTGCCGTGGATTTTCCGGAGCCAGACTGGCCCACAATCGCCACAAACTCCCCCCGGTCAATCGTAAGGCTGATGCCGTCCAGCGCGTGGACCTGCTCGCTGCCCATGGGATAGATTTTGTAGACGTCTCTCAGCTCAATGAGATGCTCCACAGCGCTCAGCCTCCTACTTCGGCGGACTGCTCCATGTACGCAACCGTCTCGCCTTCCTCCAGACCGGAGGTGATCTCAATGTACTCCGCATTGCTGCGGCCAAGCACCACCTGCCGCTCCTCCAGCTTAGAAGGGTCCGCCACGCTGGTGCCGTCCTCACTGAGTGCGCCAGCAGCGGGAACCAACACGGTGTTACCCCGAGCCACAGCGTCCACAGGTACGCACAGGGCGTTTTCTGCGGAGTCGCAGAGAATGGTGGCGGAGACGTTCATGCCAGGTTTCAGCTCACCATAGTCCGTGACGGAGATCGTAACGGGATAGTTGGTGAAGCCATTGGTAGTAGTGCCATTGATGCTGACCTTTTCCACGGTACCGGTAAAGACCTCCCCGGGCAGGGCATTGGCGGTGATCTCAACGCGCTGTCCTACCTGGACTTTGCCGATGTCCAGCTCGCTGACGTCCATCTCCATTTTCAGGCAGCTCAAATCATAGATGACCGCCAGCGTACCACTGGAAACGCCGTCCACCTTGTCACCGGCCTTGAAATTTTTCTCAATCACTGTGCCGGAAATCGGGGAGGTGATGTTATAGTCCTCCAGATTGCCGGATGCAGTACTGGCGGAGAGCCGTGCGCTCTCCAGGCTCAGACGGGCATTTTCAATCTGGGAGCGGATGGCCTCGGACTCCACAGTGCAGAGGACCTCCCCTTTGTCACGCTGCTGCCTGCCAACTTGTCAAAGCCGGTGACAGTACCACTGCCGGAGGCGTAAACCGTGGCGGAACTGCCCATGGTGATATGTGAATTTCCATAGCTGGTGTAGGTGCCGATCACGGCGGAGGCGGTGTAAGAGTCCGACACCACGCCGGGGTTATCCAGCTTGACCCGGACACTGCTGCTGGACTTGCCGTTGCTGGTGATGGTAGTGGAGTCGGACACGGAGACCACGGTGCCCTGAACCGGGGCCTCAAATTCCCCGATATATACGGTAGCAGCCTGCCCCATAAAACGCAGAAGGCTCTGCGTAAGGGAAGAGGAAGTCAATAGTCAGATCTGTGCTGCCCATGATGCGGGCCAGCGCTGTGCCGGCGCTGACACTGTCGCCGTCATGGACGAAAACCTCGTTGATGGTGCCGCTGATAGGAGCGGTGGGATGCAGGGCTTCCTGGGCCTGCTGGTAGCTCACCTGGGCCTGCTCTCGGGAGAGATTAGCCCGGTTGACAGAGTCCTGAGCGTCGCTGTGGTCCATGGCGTAGAGCAGGGCGCCCTTTTCCACCATGGCGCCTTCCTCAAAGGGGGCATCCTGGATCGTGCCGGAGATCAGCGTTGTGACCTGATAGGAGTCGGCAGGCTCCAGGGTAGCGGAACCGGAGACGGAAACCGTCAGGTTCTGCCGCGCCGCCTGGTAGAGCTGATACGGCAACACCGCTGCAGCGGTGCCCTGCCCAAGCCTTGGCAGTACCAGCGCCGCCAGGACTACAACAGCCAACGCGCCGGCGGCAATTTTTCCCCCGCTTTCCCAAGCGAGGAAATTTCTTCTTGGGGGTTCCTCAGGGATCAGTGTTTCATTCATCATTCATCTCTCCTTAGCTCTGGATGGATTCCAATGTTCCGCTTCTTCTTATAACGAAATCAGGTGGAGCATTTCTTCATCATTCGAAAAATTTGAGGTCATTGCATTAGCTGCTTAATACAATAGCACATAAATACAATTTGTCAAGACTAAGAATTAATTTTTTGCAGGAACGCTCGCAAAGAGGAGCGTACACCTTCCACCTGATAGAAGGTCAAGCGTTTTTTGTAAAAGCAGGCAATTTTTATCAGCCTACCAGAGATTTGGAGTAAGATTCACGGACCTGTCTGGTGTCCGGGATATGAGCAATGCATAGAACTTTATATGACATAGGAGCACCACGACAAATAGGCGACTGCCCGAACCTTTTACGGTTCGGGCAGCGAAGGAAGAAAGCAAAATTTTTCTAAAGAGAAGCCTGCGTCCACAGGCGTATTTTAGAGCGCGGCAGCCGAGCATCCGGGGCGAAAATCACTGGATCATCGGCAGCACGGGATTCGTTATGGAAGCTCATAGAGAGGGACCGTCCGCTGATAGGGCTGAGGACGATAGGTGACAGAGGCAATTTTCCGACCCGAGAGGCCGTATTTGGGATGAGTACCGAAAAGGTTCAGATAGCGGTCCAAGTCATCCCGCTCCCTGGACATAGCCTCCAGAAGCTGAACAGTAGCCCGGGCGTCGTCTACCGCCCGGTGGCTGTTCACCGCGCTCCTCACCCAGGCCATAGGCTTCAATGGCGTTGCAGAGCTTATGGGGATAATCCCGCCGGTCCCGGTAGACGGTCAACGCATCCAAGAAGTGGGGAGTGCGCAGAATATCCACCCGGCCATAGGGCTTGAGAAAATAGTACAAAAAATTCAGATCAAACTGTGCGTTATAGGCCACCAGCAAAGAACGGCCCGCCCCTTCCAGCAGGCAGCAAAAGGACTCTACAGCCTTGGCCTGTTCCACGCCCTCCTCCTGGAGCTGGCGGTCGGTGATGCCGGTGAGCTCCGTAATAAATGGCGGCAGAAGCTCATTCCCAGGCAGGCGGACCAGACAGTTAAAGCTGCGGGTTTCTGTGCCGGCTTCCAACGCGACCGCGCCGATCTCAATGATACGGTCCCGCTCAAAGATAATCCCAGTAGTCTCGGTATCAAACACAACGATGCGGTCGAAGTGCTTCCATAGACTTTCCATCATGTGTCCTCTCCAATCCAGTTCTCCCCCAGTGGCATAGTCAATCTCCACACCGGGCTGTACGTTGTAGCAGAACACATGAAAGGAGATGCCGTCTCCTGATCCTCCACGGACCAAGCCTCCATTTGAACGCCTTGGGCCAGCAGGTCGGAACCCTCAAACATGGGTGTCACCCGGTAGAGAACATGGTTGCCAGTCTCCTGGATATAGTCTGCCACCATATTCTCAAAGGGGAGCATTCCCTCCACATTCAAATAGCGGGTACCAGTGATCAGGTTGCACGCATTGGCATTTTCCCCGGTCAGCTGATAGCCGATCAGGTGAGAGCGGTTGTATAAGTATTGACCGCTGATAAAGTCGTAGGATTCCTGCACCCATCCGGTGGGGGTCACATCCTGAATAGATTCCCCGATCTTCAGAGGGCATCAAATCCGGACCGATGCAGGCCTCCGCTCTGGTGCAGCGGCCCAGAGCATCCAGAGCGCCATAGATTTCATAGGAATCTGTTGTCCAGTCCTGTTTTGTAAAGGTTGGTACATTGTCAGAGATTGTCACATAAGGAGAGCCGTTGTAAGCGGGAATGTCCTGGATGGATGCCGTGGATGCCGGGACGGCATAGCGGTATAATGCACTGCCCACCAGGGCCAGCAGCAAGAGCGCCATGGCCTGGCTGGATTTGATTTTTTCTGATTTCTTCGTTTTGTCATGGTCTTCTCTCTTTTCGCACATAGATGTTTCGGGTGATGACTGGATGGGAGTTTCCTGGAAACTCTGTAATCTCCGCCAAGGTGAATACGGATAAATCCCAGGTGAAATGAATGTCCGCTGGATAGTCCCGGTTCCAGCGGTAGAGGACGATCTCCGACACCCACTCCGGAGGCGGCAGACGGTCCTCGAAAAAGAAGAGACCGTGAGAGGCCGCTGGAAGCGCCTCAAAAACCCGGACTTGGTCTCCAGCCCAACGGAACAGGGGAGGGAACAGGAGGCCAGCCACAGCGGCTCCCCGGCACACAGGGCCATCAGATTCTCCTGCTGGGCACGGTCCCGGCTGAGACGGCGGTGGTTGAAGGAAAAGCCGTTTCGGTTGTCAACGCAGAGCGCGATACGCATGAAAAGCCTCCTTTCAGCGATTTGTACTGCATTCAAGCTGCCTAAAATATAACCATAGCACATTTCGGCATTTTTTCAACGCGGTATAGGATGGGGGAAAGCTGGGCATCCTAGTGCAAAAAGGAGGGAATGTGCAATGGCTGCTGGAAAACGGATTCTCGCAGGTTGTATGCTGCTGGTGCCCTGCCTGTTTTTGGCGGGGGCGCTCTGGCTGCAGGGGGAGGTGATCGCGTCGTCGGGACAGGCGGCGGTACCGGCGTCTTCAGATAACTGGGGACTCTCCTTCCCGGTGGAGGCGAGCCGCCGGTGGGCAACGCCACCGCGGAGGAGCTGGCACAGTACGATGCCAGCTATGTGGGGGGACACCACGCAGAAAGTGATCTATCTGACCTTTGACTGCGGCTATGAAAACGGCTGTACGGAGAAAATTCTGGATGCGCTGAAAAAACACAACGCCCCGGCGGCGTTTTTTGTAGTGGGGCACATGGTGGAATCGGCCCCGGACATTTGTCAGGAGAATGGCGGCGGAGGGCCACATTGTGGCCAACCACACCTACCATCACCCAGATATGTCCGACATCAGTGACCAGGCGGCTTTTCAGGAAGAGCTGGAGAGCCTGGAGGCGCTGTACCAGGAGACAGTGGGGGAGTCCATGCCAAAATACTACCGACCGCCCCAGGGGAAAGTACAGTGTGGAAAATCTTAAGCAGGCCCAGGCCCTTGGTTACAAGACCATTTTGTGGAGCCTTGCATACGTGGATTGGTACACGGACAATCAGCCCTCAGCGGAGGCCGCCTATGAAAAGCTCCTGCCCAGGATTCATAACGGCGCAATCGTACTGCTGCACTCCACCTCTCAGACCAACGCGGACATTTTGGATGAACTGTTGACCCGGTGGGAGGAGATGGGATATACCTTTGCCTCTCTGGATGAACTGCCCTGAGTAAAACACCCCCGCTGAAATCATCAGATTTCAGCGGGGCGTTTCCATTTAAGCGATCAGCTCTCTCAAATATGCTTGTAGCTCCTGAAAGCCACCCTGTGGATAGGGGGAGAGGTCTGCCCCACTCTGATTGATCAGGCAGTCTGTCAGCAGAAAGACCCGCATCCCCAGCTTTGCCGTCACCATGTCCTCAGTCACATCATTGCCGATCATGAGACACTCCTCTGGCTGGAAGCCGATGTTCTGCAGGATTTCCTCATAGTATTTCAGGTTCGGCTTGCAATAATGGGAGTTTTCATAGGTGGTATACAGGCGGAAAGACTCCGGCTGAAGTCCTGCCCAGCGGATACGGTTCTGGGTGGCCACCGCGGGGAAAATTGGATTTGTGGCGAGGACCACGGTTTTTCCTGCTGTTCTCAGCAGATCAACAGTCTCTGCGGCGGCAGGGGCAAAGCCGCAGGCTGCCTTAGCCTGATTGAACTCCTCGGCGTAAAGGTGTCAATATACGGCTTGTCCTTCAGCGAGGCCTCTCCGTAAATCTGAGAAAAACACGCCAGAAAGCCTCCTCATTGGTACAGGAACCATCGTTTTTCACCATGGCGGCAGTTCCGGCCCAGATGCTGTCCACCAGCTTTGCGGGATCATAGCCAAGAGGCGCCAGTTTGGCCGCCAGCAATTGAAAATAGGTCTTGGTAAAACGCTCCTGATCCATCGGCAGCAGCGTTCCATCCAAATCAAAAAGTACCGCTTTTGTTTCCATGCTGTTCTCCTGTTTCTTTCATCACTTGGATATCCTAGTTTCATCCTGCATTTCAAGGCCGCATTAGCTGCTTTCAGACAGGGAATGTTGTCTGAAAGGCCGCACGAAAGCAGCCTCATTTTTTTAGTATACCAGATTCGGGAAAAAGACAAGTCCAGATGTATGGGGATGACTCCACAGAGTTTCTGCCTTCTTTGCGTTTGGATTCGAAGCAGGAGGTCCGCACGGACTATACATCTACCTGGGTGCCGGTAACAACATTGTGTAGGGGAGAATGGTAGAAAAACAGGCGGGAGTCCAGAGCTCCCGCCTGTACCTGCCGTTCCGGCAGCAAATATACGCTTTTACGGAATCTCCGGGGTAAATCCCAGGTCCTCCAGCTCGCTTACTGCGGTTTTCACGCAGTTTTCACACCCGTCAATGGTGACGGTTTTCTCTTCCAGACTGACCGAGAATTTGAGATCCGCCTCGGTCAGCGCGTTGGTGATCCGCTTGACGCAGTTCTCACACATCATATCAGGGACCGCAATTTTTGTCATAAAATGAGTCCTCCTGTATTTTGATTGATCACATGCAAGGGTACACCCTTGTCATACGAAAGCTGCCTGCATGGAAAAAGAGAGGCATGGAGCCGGAAAATCTTAGATTCATTTGGCTTGCTGGTCACGCTCCCTTCACATACCTGCGATATTCGATGGGCGTGGCCCGCTTCGGCACAGCTGTCATCTCCACCGTGGAAACCAGCGCTTCGATCTGATCCTTGAGAATGGGCTGCAAACAAAACGGCACATGATCTCCATGGTAACGGTGCAGCGCTACGCACTCTCTGCATGTTCCATGCCAATCACAAAGCGTGCTGGGGCAGGGACAGCGGGTCACGGGGTCAGAGCGCGGTTTTCCTGGACAAGCTTATAGGATTCCTCTTTGGTTCGCATATCAAACACCTCTCATGCTGCTTATTTCATCAGCCTCCGGATGGTAGCGAGCAGATCGTCCACCACCTCCAGATGGCCGTTTTGAATATCCGCCACCACACAGGTGTGAATGTGGTTGGACAAAAGCTCCCGGGAAAAGGCGTTCAGGGCCGACTGGATAGCAGAGACCTGCGTGAGAATATCCGTGCAGTAGGCCTCTTTTTCCACCATGCCCCGGACGCCCCGCACCTGTCCTTCAATGCGGTTAAGACGCCTCAGCAGGGAGTCGTATTCCGCAGCATCTCGGTGCTTGTGGCGGCACTCGCCGCTCTCCGGCTCCTGTGAGGCCGGGATGGGCCTTTTTCTGATCTTCCATGGGACCATCTCCTTCTTCCATCGAACTTACAGCCTCGCACGCCCGAGCCGCAGGGCGTTGGCCACCACGCATACCGAGCTCAGGCTCATAGCGGCAGCGGCGAACATGGGGAGAGAAGCGGTCCGCCGAAGAGATACAGCAATCCCGCCGCAATGGGAATGCCGATGGTGTTGTAGCAGAAGGCCCAGAATAGGTTCTGCTTGATGTCCCGCAGCGTCAGCGATGAGAGGCGCAGTGCCCGGGGACATCCTGCAGGTCATCCCGCATCAGCACAATGTCGGCGGACTCAATGGCAATGTCGCTGCCACTGCCGATGGCGCAGCCTACCTCCGCTTGGGTGAGGGCGGGGGCGTCGTTGATGCCGTCGCCCACCATCATCACTTTTCGGCCCTCAGCCTGGGCCGCTGGATGACACCGGCCTTCTCCTCCGGCAACACCTCCGCCACCACCTGGTCCACACCCACCAGACGGCCGATGTGGTCCGCCGCTGCGTGGTTGTCGCCGGTGAGGAGCACCGTCCGGATACCCAGCTCCTTCATGCGGGCAATAGCCGCGGCACTGGTCTCCTTCAGAGAGTCCGCCACGGAAATGAGGCCCAGTAAGACACCACCCTTGGCGAAGAACATGGGGTTTGACCCTGATTGGAAAGGCGCTCCGCTTCCTTAAGCAGGGGGTGACATCCACGCCGGCCTCCTCTAACAGCCGCCGGTTGCCGCCCAATACGGTCTCTCCGTTCAAAACGGCCCGCAGTCCCTTGCCGGAGAGATTCTCAAAGCTCTCTAGCTTGGGGAGTGCTCCCAGTCCTTGGCTGGAGGCGTAGGCCGTAATCGCAGCAGCCAAGGGATGGGCGGAGACAGACTCCACTGCTGCTGCGATAGTCAACAGCGTATCCCCACCGCACTGATAGGGGACTACAGAGGTGACGGCAGGCTCTCCCTGGTGACGGTCCCAGTCTTATCCAGCACCACAGTGTCTACACTGTGAGTGATCTCCAGAATCTCGCCAGAACGAATGAGAATGCCATGTCTGGCACCCAAGCCTGTACCCACCATGATGGCGGTGGGGGTAGCCAGCCCAAGAGCGCAGGGGCAGGCGATCACCAGCACAGAAGTAAACACTCGCAGCACAAAGGCAAAGGGCTGACCTGCAATAGCCCACGCAACAGCCGCCAGCACCGCGATGCCGATGACAACCGGTACAAAGACGCCTGCCACCTTGTCTGCAGTTTTAGAGATCGGGGCCTTTTTGCCTTGGGCGTCTTCCACAAAGCGGATAACCCGGGCCAGGGTGGTGTCCTCTCCGGTGCGTGTAACCTGTACATACAGCGCACCGTTGAGATTGACGCTGCCGCCGATAACCTCGCTGCCTGCAGTTTTCTCCACTGGCAGACTCTCGCCGGTGAGCATCGCCTCATTGACACTGCTCTCACCCTGAGTTACCATCCCGTCGGCAGGGACGCGGGCACCGGGCTTTACCAGCACCACATCACCGTTTTTCAGAGATTTGGTGGGAACCTCGTTTCAGAGTCCGCAAGAATCGCAGTGTCTGGGGACAGGCGCATCAGTGCCGTGATGGCGCCCTTGGTCTTCTGCATGTTCCGGCTCTCCAGGAACTTGCCGAGGGAAACCAAGGTCAGCACCACCGCCGCAGATTCATAGTACAGGTTATGCACATAGGCGTGGGGATCATCAGAGATCAAAAAAGTCATCACCACACTGTAGGCAAGGAGCAGGCGGAACCGATGGCTACCAGAGAATCCATGTTGGGATTTTCCGTGAACCAGCGCCTTGAAGCCGCTGGTGAAGAAATGGCGGCCGCAGTACAGCACCGGGATGGTCAGCAGCAGCTGCAAGATGGCAAAGTTCACCGGATGGGTGTGCATGGAGAAGAGATCCGGCAGCGGCAGCGCCGGCAGTCGAAGGGAAGCATCTGTCCCATGGACACATATAGCAGAAACCAGGGAGAAGACGCCTGCTGTGATCAGCTCCCACTGTTTGTGCCGCAGCTCCGCGGCCTCCGCATCCTGTAAAAGGCTTGTTCTGCGGCCTCCTTCTTTTCCGCATGAGGGGTGCAGCCAAAGCCGGCCTTTTCCACTTTGGCGACAATCTGCTCCGGCGTCACCTTCGTCTCGTCATAACGAATGGTCATCTTCTCCGTGGTCAGATTCACATCGCTTCGCTCCACGCCGGGGAGCTTGCGTGTAACCCGCTCCACCGCGCGCTGCAGGCGGCACAGTGCATGCCGGAGATATCATAGGTTTCCTCGCGCATAGGTCCTCCTTACTGTAGGGAGATTAATACCCTGTGGGGGTATTTTCTGAAAAACAATATATACCCACGGGGTATTTGTCAAAGCCCCTTTTGGTAAAGATAAAACTTTCCAGAATGACCATGTGAGAGACGGACATCCCCCAGAGCTTCCCGGGGACCGCGAAATACCTTACGTATCGTTTTTCCATACAGCATACGCGAGTATTTTGTCTTTTATGGCGCCTCCGGTTTCTGATAAAACCCTTGGCATAATCATAAAAGACCTGAGCGATGGGGAGAGAACACCATTTCTGCGCCGGATCAGATACAGCTTTCGCCGCAGCACGGCACCCTGCATGTCAAAGGCCAGGAGTTTTCCAAACTGGCAGTAGTCCTCACAGGCACTATGAGAGAGAGCACCGCTAGTCCCACACCCTCGCTGACCATTTTCTTCAGGCTCTCTGTAGAGCGAACCTCTACCGCGATCTTCAGCCGGGCGGGATTGACACCCAGCTGCTGCACGAACTGCTCTGTTTCCACTCGGGTACCGCCGCCTGGTTCCCGGCTGATATAGGGTTCCTCCAGTAGCTGCTCCACTGGAAAACCACAGGCCTGGTACGCACGGAAGCGGGGCTGGTTGGGGGTAATTACCACGAGGCGGTCGTCAGCGAATTCCCGACAAAGACATTTGCTGCTTTCCGGAAGGTACCGGTGAATCCGATCTCCGCAGATCGGGAGACTACCTGCGCGACAGCCTCTGCGCTGTCCACTAGGCGGATGTCAAAGGAAATGTCGGACACAGTTCCCGAAAGGCATGGAGGAGCCTGGGGAGGAAATATTGCCCGGGGACGGTAGAAGCTGCCACAGAGACCGTTCCCCGCATCTCACGGGAGAACCCCTGTAAGGCATCCAGTGCCTGGGTCCGCAGGGCGAGCATCTGCCCAGCGTAATGGTACAGAAGCTCCCCGGCCTCTGACGGGATAGCGGAGGGCGCTGAAGAAGCTGAATTTGCAGCTCCTGCTCCAAAGAGGCCACCCGTGCGCTGACAGTGGGCTGGGTCAGGTGCAGCAGCCTTGCGGCTTTAGTGAAAAGCTGCGCTGTTCGGCCACACAGGCGAAGGCTTCCAACTGTTTCATATCCATAGGGTTCCGCCTCCTTGCATTTTCGGGGAAAAACGGGTATAATTGATTTGCAATCCAGGAGAGTGAGGTGATCAGGATGGCCAAGGACCTGCCCTTGACGCAGATGACCCGAGCTGCTGGCTGAGCGGCTAAGCTGGGGCCGGGTGCCCTGACGAACATCCTGGCGGGACTGCCCAACCTGCGGGATGAAAACCTGCTAGTGGGGTATGACAGCAGCGATGATGCCTGTGTCTACCAAATTAGCGACGAGCTGGCGGTGATCGAGACTGTGGACTTCTTCACGCCTATCGTAGATGATCCCTATACCTTTGGGCAGATTGCGGCAGCCAACGCACTCAGCGATATCTATGCCATGGGGGAAAACCGCGGCTTGCCATGAACCTGCTCTGCGTCCCCAACTGCCTTCCTCCGGAGAGCATCAAAAATTCTGGAGGGTGGGCACGATAAGGCAATGGAAGCTGGCTGCGTAGTGGCCGGAGGACACACCATTGAGGACCAGGAGCCCAAATATGGCCTTTGTGTGACCGGCTTCGTCCATCCGGACAAAATTTTGAAAAACATAGGAGCAAAGCCCGGTGACGTGCTGGTTTTTGACAAAGGCGCTGGGCACTGGAGTTTTGACCACAGGAGCGAAGGCTGGGCTGGTGTCGGAGGAGAACTATGCCGCTTTGATCGCCAGCATGACCACGCTCAATAACCGCACTGGTGAAGAGATTGTAAATGCAGGCGCGCACGCCTGCACAGACGTCACCGGCTTTGGACTGCTGGGCCACGCGCTGGAGATGGCTGTGGGCAGCAGCGTGACGCTCCGGCTGTACACGCAAGCGCTGCCGCTGCTTCCAGGGGCCAGGGAGCTGGCGGAGATGGGAATCATCCTGCTGGAGCATATCGGAACCTGGACCATGTCCGACCAGATCTACAGGGGCTGGAGGAGACGGAGCAGGCTCTTGCCGACCTGTGCGCCGATCCTCAAACCTCGGGTGGTCTTCTGGCAGCTTTGCCTGCAGAGCGGGCAGAGCCGCTTCTGGCAGCGCTGCGGGAATTTGCACCCCACAGTGTGATTGTGGGCCGGGTGGAACCGTTGCAAGCATCGTATCTTGTTTTAGAATGAGAGAGGAAAACGCCGCTTATGCGGCGTTTTTCTCTGCCCACACGAAGAACAGCGCGGAGAGCGGAGAATTGTATAAGAAATAGGGGAGGGCCACGAGGCTGATGGTTGCATAAGGAAAAAGAGGCGCAAAGGGAAGCGGGCGGAAAGTCTGTTCGGTCTGATGGAGAGAACAGACGTGGAGCTTTGCGCCGACGATGTGGCGGGGGTATGTGGGAATCGAACCCACCCGGGCGGCCGCTCGCCGCCCACACTGGTTTTGAAGACCAGGGGGCACACCAGCACCCAGCTACTCCCATGTAAAAAGGAATCTGATGCCAGACGGCGGGCATTGCCTTCTCGCTGGGTGAGACCCTGGCGGTCCCAGAACTCCAGCACCAGCAGGGCGTAATCCCGAGAGGAGCCTAGCAGGTCCCGGAAATTGGGCCAGCGTCAAAGTCTCGTGAGCAGTAAACCACGCCTCCGCCGTTTGGCGGCAGCGCCACATCTCCGCGGCAGAGCAGAGAAGTCCCTGGGTCAGCGGGATCAACTCTCCACCGGTGAGGAGGCTTTCCAGCACTTGGCGGCAGTCCGCTTGATCCCGCAGGGAAAATCCCCGCAGCAAGTCCTCTGACTTGACAGCCTTTGCGCTGCTTTTTTTCACATAGGGCCAGCAGCGTTTCACGGATCGTGCTCTGACGGCGGGTCAGACGCACCTGAAACCCTGGCAGCGCATAGCGCTCTCCGGCGCGCTGAAGTTCTCCCAACTGTACCAACATGGACAAGACGGCATTGGCTGCGTCCGCATCAAGAGAGGCGAGCGCCTTTTGGCGCAGTTCTGCGGGGCGAATGCCGGAGTGGAGCGGTTGAGCGGTGTGGTAACGCTCCAGAATGCCGCAGCAGCGAATACGAAACTGCTCCAAAGCAGCGGCGGAGAGGTAGCGGCGTGGCAGCGGTTCCAGAACCTCTCCCCGGCTGAGCAGGGCCGCAGCTCGAGTTCAGGGAATCGGAGGCAGAGCAAGAGCCTTGGAAAGCTCCGCCAGGGCTGGCATCCCACCGGCTGCCAGGACCTGCAGAATGCGCTGCGCTCCATCGCCTTTCTCCAGAACCGTCAGGGCAGAGAGCACCGCCGGGTCTCCGCGCTTGTGGCGGCATGGCAACGGGTCCAGAATCACTCCGCCGCCAATGGTCTCCAGTGGCGAGAGAAAGCGGATGACAAAGCGATCCCCGCATCTTGCGGCGAAGGGTTCCGCAAGGCGAAGCTGGGCATAGGCGCTCTCGCCAGGATGCAGCACCCCACACTCCAAAGGACCACTCGAGCAAGATATGCGGAGGCTCCGTGGTATAGATGAACCTGAGTGCCTGTGCGGATCGTTCGGCGGGAGGAGGGGAGAAGCTGGAGACGCATACATCCGCCATCAAGCTTGCAGGGAGGAGCCAGGAGCAACCAGTATATCGCCCCGATGGAGCTCTCTTTTTTTGACACCTGCCAGATTCACCGCCACTCGCTGGCCAGCCTCGGCCTCCCAAACATCCCGGCCATGAACCTGCAGTCCCCTCACTCGGGTGGCACGGCCAGAGGGCGCGAGCTCTGCCACGCCGCGACAGCGGATACGGCCTTCTAACAGCGTGCCAGTCACTACAGTGCCAAACCCCTCCACGGTAAAGACCCGATCAATCGGCAGCCGAAAGGAAAGAAGGGGGTTCCGCTCCTGGACACGTTGAACCATGTTTTGAAGCAGGCTCCTTAAACCAGGGATTCCGTGACCTGTCCGGGCGGAGACTGCCGTGACCGGCTTTCCGTCAAGAAAGGTGCCACGGACCTGCTCCCGGGCCTCTCTCTCTGCCGCTAACAACCGGTCGGCATTTACCAGGTCTGCCTTGGTGAGGACCACCAGCCCTTCTCGCAGCCCCAGGAGAGAGAGAATTTCCAGATGTTCGGCGGTCTGAGGCATCCAACCCTCGTCCGCAGCTACCACCAGCATGACAAAGTCCATGCCAGCGGCACCGCAGAGCATGTGGTGGATGAATTTTCATGTCCTGGGACGTCTACGATGCCGGATTGAGAGCCGTCCTCGAAATCCAGATGGGCAAAACCCGGCTCAATGGTGAGCCCTCGGGCCTTTTCCTCCGGCAATCGGTCCGTATCGATGCCGGTCAGGGCTCGGATCAACTCCGTTTTCCCGTGGTCCACATGTCCGGCAGTACCAATGACCACGTGTTTCATAAAAGTACCCCCCGGATGGTTCTGGCAAGATAGGCAAAATCTTCATCCCATAGGGTCCGCAGGTGGAGCAGACAGCGCTCCCGCTGGACATGGACAATAATAGGGCGCTCTGCTGCCCGCAGACTCCGCGCCAACTCCGCAGCGGAACAGGCGGCAGGAGCAATCGCCACGGCAAAGCCCGGCAATGCCGTATCAGGAAGGCTCCCACCACCGGCTGGCTCCTCCGTCTCCACAATCTCCGCAGGAAGGCCCGCCAGCAGCTCCGCCAGGGCCTCCGCGCGGCGGCGCAGCGTATCTGGAGGGACGGTCAGCATCCGTAACGCTGGAATTTCATCCGCAGCCCGCCGGGGTCCCGATAGGCCTCCAGTGTGGCCTCTAATGCCGCCAGGGTCAGCTTGTCTACTCGCAGTGCCCGGGTCAGGGGGTGGCGCTTCAAAGGCTCCAGCCATTGGACGCGGCCTACCAGAATTCCGGCCTGGGGGCCGCCCAGCAGCTTGTCACCGCTGAAGGTGACGATGTCTGCGCCATATTTTACGCTTTCCTCCACGGTGGGCTGCCGCCGAGGAGGGGCAGCAGGCACCCGGACCCCAGGTCCTCAATAACTGGCAGGCCCCGCTCATGGGCCAGCTCCACCAGATCGGACAAAGACACGCTTCCGCTGAAACCCACAATGCGGTAATTGCTGGTATGGACCTTCAAAAGAGCTCGGGTCTCTGGTTGGATGGCGTCCCGGTAGTCCCTCAGATGGGTTTTATTGGTGGCGCCCACCTCCCGCAGGCGGCAGCCGCACTGGGCCACGATTTCCGGAATCCGGAAGGAGCCGCCGATCTCCACCAGTTCTCCCCGGGAGATCACTACCTCGCCGCCGTTGCCGATGGCACTGAGAGCCAATAGCACTGCAGCGGCATTGTTGTTCACCACCAGAGCACTCTCTGCGCCGGTAAGGGTGCGCAGCAGCGCCTCTACCCGGCTGTGGCGGGAGCCTCGGCCACCGGTGTCCAGGTCGTACTCCAAAGTGGAATAGCGGCGGGCCGCGTCCCAGGCGGCTTGGGCGGCGGATTCCGAGAGACACGCACGGCCCAGGTTCGTATGCAGCGGAACGCCGGTGGCGTTGAGGACCTCCCGCAGGCGGGGACGGTTTTCGGCCCGCATCAGGATGGTCCGGCAGAAGTCCGCCTCCGAGGGGACAGTCCGCAGCTCGCCAGAGAGAAGACCCTCGCGCACCTCCTTCGCCGTTTGGCGGGCAAGGTCCACAGCCACGGTAGGAGAGAGGGACGCCAGTTCTGGACGGCGCAGCAGATCGTCAATTTTCGGGATGCTCCTCAAGAGCATATTGGTATCCATGCTCCGCCTCCTTGTTGCGTTCTATCCATTCCATTATAGCAAATTTTAATAGATGTACAAGACAAAAAAATAAAATAATATAACTCTATTTAAAAATACAATGATAAAACCGCCCCCCAGCCTAGGAGAGGCGGTTTCTGTCTATTTATAAATTAGATTGAAGCTCCATGTAACTGTTTCCCGCCTGACAGAACAGGCACTCCCAATCTCCTTCGGCTGGCAGAGGCGGAGGGGGCTTTGCAGTGAAGCGGACACAGGTGCCGCAGGAGGAACTGATCTGCCGGGGGACAGGCATCAGGGCGCAGTCGATCCCCGCCTCCCGCAGCTGCCGGCAAAGCGCACCGCTCAAAGTGGGAGAAAAAGGTTGCGATATAGGTCTCCATGCCTTACTCCGCGCTCAGCGTCACGCTGTCGCCGCTCTCGGAGACCGTCACCGTTTTCCCCGCCTTTTGGAATAGCGGGTGACATTCTGCTGGGCGGTGTGGTCGTCTACCAGAATCTCATAGCGGGCTGCGTCCTGCTTCAAAGCCTCCATTGTCAAAAAAGAACCGGCTGGGGACAGGAGAGCCCTCGGGCATCTACTTTGATGGTTTCCATCCAGATATGACTCCTTTCGCAATCATCACTGATAAAAGAGGATGTTACGCCTTTCTCGGCATGTTGCACAGGGCGATGATGACCATCACGGCAAGTGCGGCCACGCAGGCGATCCCACCTGCCGGCGTTGCGCCGGCGGTGGAGGAAGCCAGACCGAAGTTGTGACAGCAGGCGGCTCCCACCAGCATGCCAAGCACGGCCATGGCGGAGTCCGTATTGCCCTCTCCGGTCAGAATCAGCTGGCGGAGAGGGCAGCCGCCCAGAAGGACGGAGCCGAGGCCGACAGCGGCCAGACCCAGGAAGTTCCAGAGACCGTCCGTGTGGGCCACTGGCTGATCAGCCAGGAGAGAGGGAAGTTTCAAGCGCCGTGTTGCCGATCAGAGTCACCACAAAAATGGCCAGAAAACCAGAGAGAGGGTCCAGTCTCGGAAGAGCACCACATCCCGGATACCACCCACCATGCAAAGGCGTGTGCGCTGTGCGGCGGCACCCACGGCAAGACCGGCGATCAGAGAGACGAGAAGGGGGGCATGAAGAGAGCCAGGACCCTCCGCACTGAAAAAGAGAAAGGAAGGAGTGGCGAGCAGCAGGACCAAAAGCAGAACGTTGGCAATCGGAAGGCCCAGTCCCTCGTCCTTGTTTTGGCGGTAGCTGCGCCCTAGAGAAAAGCCCTTTTTCAAAAATACCACACCGGCCAGGATACCGGCCACAAAGCCAACAAGCCCCACCAGCGCGTTGACGTCGCCGCCGGCCAGACGCAGCACCATTCGCAAAGGGCAGCCTAAGAACACCAGCGCGCCCACCATCACACCGAACCCCAGTACAAAACGCAGAACAGGAGAAGAGCCGCCGCGGGGAGAGAAGTCGCCCTTTACAAGGGCCATCATACAGGCGCCGCAGACAATGCCGATGATCTCCGGGCGGATGTATTGCACAGCCTCTGCACGGTGCAGTCCCAGGCTGCCGGCGATGTCTCGTATAAAGCAGGCGATGCAAAAGCCCATATTAGCCGGGTTGCCCAAATAGGTCAGGAGGATTGCACACAGTCCCACCAGAGCGCCGGATGCCAGAAGCGTTTTCTTTCCACCCATGATGAAAGGCCTCCTAATCATGATGTTTCTTCTACTTTACTAAATCTGGCGGGCTTTGTAAAATTGCTTTTCCCAATAGATGGATGCGCTATTAAAAAAATTAATAGGAGGCGGTTTGCCTCCAGGGGACATCCCTGCTATAATGTTCATCAATACACCACAGGAGGTGCCGGATGGAGCATATTTACCTGGATTATGGCAGCACCGCTTTCCCCAAAGCCCCTGGTGTGGGGCAGGCTATGGCGGACTATATCGACCAAGTAGGGGTCAATATCGGCCGTGGAGGTTACGAGGCTGCCTATCACACCGCGGAAGTGGTGTTGGACACCAGGGAGCGGCTTTGCCGCCTGTTTGGATGGAACAGGCCAGAGAGTGTGATTTTCACGAGCGGCGTCACCGCGTCGCTGAACATATTGCTCAAGGGCTTTCTGCGGTCCGGTGATCGGGTGGCGGCCACCTCCATGGAGCATAATGCGGTTCTGCGCCCTTTGGCACAGCTGGCGCAGTCGGGAGTGGAGGTGGAGATCATCTCCTGTGAGCGGGACGGCTCCCTGCCGCCGGAGCGGCTGGAGGAGGCTTTGCGGAGGAGGCCGCGGGCGCTGGTGATGACTCATGCCTCCAATGTCTGCGGCACGCTGCTTCCGGTGGAGGAAGTAGCGGCGCTCTGCAGGCGGTACGGCGTCCGGATGATTCTGGACTGCGCCCAAACCGGAGGCGTTTTCCCAGTGGATATGCTTAGCTGGGGGGTGGACGCCCTGGCCTTTGCAGGGCATAAGGGACTTCTGGGACCTCAGGGGATCGGCGGCTTTCTGATTACCGGGGAGATGGCAATGGAGGTAACGCCCCTGCTGGCAGGCGGCACCGGCAGCCAGTCCCACCTGGAGACGATGCCGGACTTTCTGCCGGACCGCTTTGAGGCTGGGGACGCTGAATCTGCCGGGAATTTTCGGCCTCCGGGCAGCGCTGGACTATGTAGAACGGCAGGGGATTCATACTCTGCGCCAGAGGTCCATAGCCAGAACGGATCAGCTTCTGCGTGGGCTGGCCCGCATCCGGGATATCCGCGTGGTGGGCAGGCCCGGCACGGAGGGACGAGGCGCAGTGGTGTCCGTGGACTTTCTGCACCTGGACAACGCACAGGCGGCTTACGAACTAGAGAACCGCTGGGGGATCGAGACCCGCTGCGGGCTGCACTGCGCGCCTAAGGCGCATCAGACCCTGGGGACTTATCCTCAGGGAACTGTACGGTTCACACCGGGGCACGCCACCACGGAGGAGGAAATCGACCGTGCGGTGTCGGCTATCGAAGAGATTGCGAAGGAGAGGGAAGGATTTACCTTGCACTTTTAAAGAAAATTTGATAAAATGAAAGAAAATGTTACTGGAAGCCTTGAATGGAGCGGATGGGTCAAGGAGGTGGCTGAGCTGGTCATTCATGAATCTGCAGAGGACTATTTGGAGTCGATTCTGATCCTGCAGGAGCAGCGGGGAGAGGTACATTCCATTGATATCGTCAATCGCTTGGGGTATTCCAAGCCCAGCGTCAGCATTGCCATGAAAAAGCTGCGTGGAAAACGGTTATATTTCCATGGCACCGGATGGCGCCATTACGCTCATGACAGCGGGCTGGAGATTGCCAGCCGGGTATATACGCGGCACAAGGTCCTTACAGAGCTGTTTGTGCGGTTGGGCGTGAGTGGGGAACAAGCTGCTGAAGATGCCTGCCGTGTGGAGCACGATCTGAGTCAGGAGACCTTTGCGCGAATCCAGGAATTTGTGCAGCAGAAAACCCTGTAAGGCGATAGGCCGCTCACGGACGGTTCGTAGGTGGTCTTCTATCCATCTTCACATCATCACGGACGCGCAGGACCGTCACGTGCTCTGATCATTTGCCTTTGGATGGATCAGTGGCGGGACTCCTTTGAAAGATACTACCTTTTTCACAAAGAATCCGCCATCAGGCGGATTTTTTTTGGCTTTCCCTCTATTGACCCGACTTTCAACGCGGCCCTATAATAAAATTACCAAGTTATCGAGTTGTATCATAGCCCCGTTTGATATGGAGGAAACGTCATGTATCAGATCAAAATCTTGAATAAAATCTCCCCCGTTGGGCTGGAACGGTTCGAGTCGGATCGATATACTGTTGGCAGCGAGGTGGCTGGAGAGGACGGCATCGTGGTCCGGTCTGCACCTTTGCTGGATTATGAATTTCCTGAGAGCCTGCTGGCCATTGCCAGGGCGGGAGTAGGCGTCAATAATATTCCCATTGACCGCTGCTCCGAGGCCGGCGTGGCGGTGTTTTCCACCCCCGGTGCCAACGCGAATGCCGTGAAGGAGCTGGTGCTGTGTGCTATGCTGATGAGCTCCCGCGATGTAGATGGCTCTATCCAGTGGGTTCGGGAGCAGGTAAAAGACGGCGTGGAGGTCTCCACGGTGGTGGAAAAGGGAAAATCCGCGTTTGTAGGTCCGGAGCTGTATCGAAAGACGCTGGGGATTATTGGCTTGGGCGCCATCGGTTCCTTGGTGGCGAACATGGCCATTGCCCTTTGGCATGGACGTCTACGGATATGATCCGTATCTTTCGGTAAACGCTGCCCTGCGTTTGGACCGCCATGTTCATGTGGTACAGGATATCCGAGAGCTGTACAAGCGTGCGGACTATATTACGGTCCACATTCACTATACGCCTCAGACCAAACAGATGATTGATGAAAAGGCCATTGCTGCGATGAAGCGGGGGGTACGGTTTATCAATTTGGCCAGAGGAGAAATTGTGGACGATGAGGCGATGATAGCAGCGCTGGATTCTGGTTGGGTCGCGGCTTATATGACAGATTTCCCCAATAACGCACTGGTACAGACGCCCCATGTGGTGGCGATGTCTCACTTGGGCGCTTCTACGCCGGAGAGTGAACAGAACTGCGCCGCCATGGCAGTAGACGAACTGAAGGACTATTTGGAAAACGGCAACATCCACAATTCTGTGAACTTGCCGGAGGTGGTCATGGAGCGCAGCGGCCTGATGCGGCTTTGCGTGATCCATAAGAATGTACCGGCCATGCTGGCCAATATCACGGCGCTGCTGAGCAGAGACGGGATCAATGTCGAAAACCTCAGCAACAAGTCCAAGGGAGACCTGGCTTACACGATGGTTGATCTGGGGGCACCGCTGGAACAATGCGTGGTGGACGAGGTGCGCCAGCTAGCAAATGTCATTCGGGTTCGGGCTATCTTATGATCGCCCAGGTTCCTGAGGGATAGAAATCAGGAGAAGCAAGGCGGCCGATTTCGCTGTCGGCCACCTTGCTTTGCATAGAATTTCTTCTGAGAAGCATTGCCTCCGACAAGGAAGGGCGGCAGAAGAAAGCCCCATTGCCTGATAAATTAAAATTTATCTCTTTATTTACCTTATCATATGTTCCTGTTCGTATGAATGCTTGGTGAAATCGACAGAGTTAGAAACCAAGAGTCCAAAGGGAAAAAGAGAAGAAAATGAAATTGCGTTGACAGGGACATAAAAATCAGTTACAATAAATGCCGCCTGGATATCAGAACAACATGGCTTCCTATGTACTCCAACCTTCTTGTAGAGGAGATTTCCTTTGTAATTATTGGATTTAAGGGGCATGCCTCCGTTGCTCAGCTGGATAGCAGTGTTCGCCTCCCTAGGTAGGGAACAGAGCGCCCCACTCCGAGGGCGCAGGTGTACGGAAACCAGTTTTAGTCCCG
>VOFH01003606.1_pt1 | contig 43593 bp, 70 predicted proteins | sample 5384091 | NCBI WGS metagenome assembly VOFH01 (sample SAMN12384727, study PRJNA508395) | human gut metagenome | isolation source: healthy gut G | host: Homo sapiens
CACGATTTTAAAGCCTTTATACAAAAGGCCTTTTTTCCCAAATCTGCTTTAGCGCCCACCATTCAGACTCAATAAAATCGTTGTCATAAGTTACATAGGGGTGTTCCATATCCGCCCAAAAGCCGACAGTGCTGGAAAAATCCTCCCACATGCTTTTATATTTCCAAACACTCTCCTTTTTTTTTCTATAAAAGGCTCCAGACCATATTCTTCGATTTTGCTCTTTTCCCGTCAAGCCCCAGCAACTTTTCTACTTCCAGTTCGACCGGGAGACCGTGCGTATCCCATCCCGCCTTCCGCGGCACCTGATGTCCTTTTCATCGTTTGTAACGGGAATCATGTCCTTAATCGCACGAGTCAGCACATGGCCGATGTGCGGTTTTCCGTTGGCAGTAGGCGGGCCGTCATAAAAGGTATAGGTCGTCCCATCCTTATGAGTATCGAGGCTTTTTTTCAAAATCTGGTTTTCTTTCCAGAATTTTTCCACTTCTTTTCCTGATCTACAAAATTCATATCCGTAGATACTTTTTTTTCATACTTGCTCATCCTGTAACCTCCCAAATCGTCCTTCATTTGATACGAAAAAAGCCTTGTCCTGCAAACAGGACGAAGGCAAGTCTTCGCTTAAACCACCTATTGCTCCATACCAACATATGTGCTTTCGATAACGGTGAAATACCGGCAAAGCTTAATTGATTGCTCTTTCAGCCTGCAACTCAAGAGGGATCTTCCACCAAAAGCGACTCGTCCCGGGCTTTCACTCTCCCGGTTCGCTTTGCCTTTTGCTTAAGGTGTACTGTCTCTGTCAACGTCTTTTTATACTTCTATTCTATAACACATCTGATTCAAAAGTCAATGAAAAAGCTATCCTTTGCCTTCTTTCAGACAATCTACCGCTATATGCTCTATTTATGTTAGAATCTGCGCAGTCCGTTGGCCATATGCTGTTCAATTTTAACCAACTCCTCCGAAATTTCAATGCTTTCCCGGTCGGCGTTTCTATACTGGTTCTGATATTTACTGATTGCTTTGACCCCCATATTGCAGCCGTCGATCATCAAGTTGGCAATTTGTGACGCAGAATGATCCGCAAACAGCTTAACGCCGGTAACCATTTTAGCCATTGTCTTTGCAGAGGTTTTCGGTTCTTCCACAGGCGCGTTGTTGGCTGATAGCAGAGCATGAAGCTCCTCTCCATATTCCTCATGTTTATGAATATAGTTTTTAGCAAGCGCTTAAGCTTTTCTTCCTTAATATCATTCAGAACGTCGCGGATACTGCTAACCGCCATTTTGCTTCCGCTGTTACATTCTGCAGCAATGCAATGGAATCTGAATTTTTCACAAAATCATCTCCTTTAAGCTTGATTATTTTTCTATTTTTCTGCTCTGTGTGGTCGAAAATATTTTTCCCCTTTTGATGAAAAACAAAAGAAAAATTTTTCCGCTCCTCCTCCAAATATATGACAAAATCTTACATAAATTTCTTCAAAAATTGATTCCAGATTTTACCTTGGCTGTTATAATAATTTTTACAAAACTTTTTATTTTTAATACTTGATCTTTTCTTCGAATGGGGCAAAATATTTTTGTTTGTAGAACAGCTTTTCACTGCCATTTATCAAAACCATATAGCTTGCTAATTTCGAATGTTATGTTTATCAAGATCCACTGAAACATTGCTTGACAGGAGGAATGCGTTTATGCAGTGCGCGGTGATCGACATTGATCCAATTCCATGCGTCTAACCGTATATGATGCAGAAAAAAACAGTTTTAAAATTTTATTCAAAGAAAAATCATGGCCGGTCTAGCCGGTTATGTTGAAAATGGGATGCTTAGTCACGAGGGGATCGAATGCGCCTGCCAAGGCTTAATAGAGTTTAAAGAGCGGCTTCGCCTTTTAAATATTCAAAACGTTTCCGTTTTTTGCCACTGCTTCGCTACGGAATATCAGCAATACACAAGAAGCACTCCTGCAGATTTACTCCGCTACCGGGTTTCCTTAGAGGTAATTTCGGGAAAGGATGAAGCCTTTTATGGCTATACCGGCGCTATGCTGGATCTTTCTTTGTCTGACGGAATTTTTGTAGATATTGAGGAGCCAGCACAGAAATCGCATCCTTTGCTGAAGGGAGGCTTATGGAATCGGAAAGTTATCCAATTGGATCTTTGCGGTTGTATGAAGATTGTGTCAAAAATATTCTGCCAGGAAAAGGATCCCGAGAGCGGATGAAAAACGCATCGAAGCCGAACTGGGACATTGTAAAATTTCATCCTGCGGCTCTTCGCTTGTTTGCGTGGGGGGAACTGCCCGGGCTGTTTTGAAACTGGGACGCCGGCGGTACCATCTGCCCGACTCCTGCCGCACCCTATCAACCGAACAGTTGGAATCCCTTTACGATGATCTTTGCCGTGGAGACCGGCGTGCGGCAGAACTGATTTTAAAAATCGCGCCGGAACGAATCCATACGCTGTTGCCCGGCATGTCAATTCTTTGTTTCATCGCGCAAAATACAAAAGTTTCACAGATGACCGTCAGCAAATACGGGGTACGGGAGGGCTTTTTGTGCCAGAGAATTCAAACGCAATTGTAAATCCATATGCGTATACACAGAACCGGGAACTCAGTTGGCTGCGTTTTAACCGCCGGGTACTGGAAGAAGCGGCGGATGAAACCGTTCCTTTGCTGGAGAGATTGAAATTTATCGCGATTTTACCAGCAACCTAGATGAGTTTTTTATGGTGCGGGTGGGGAGCTTATTCGATCTCTCACAGATTTCTCCTGACAAGATCGACAACCGCACCGGCATGACGCCAATGCAGCAGCTACAAAAAATTTATCAGGTGATTCCAGAACTGATTGCCAGAAAAAATGAAATTTATGAAGACGTTTCGGAAAAGTTAAACCGCTGCGGCATTTTTGATCTCACGTTTGATCAGCTGACGGTACCGGAGCAAAAATATATTCACCAATATTTTAAACGGTATATCCTTCCGGTTTTATCTCCCCAAATTGTGGACAGCCATCATCCCTTTCCCCATTTGGCGAATAAAGCGCTGTATATCGCCGTTTTGCTGAAAAGCAAAAAAGGAAGGTCCTCTCTGGGTTTTCTTCCTGTCCCCTCTTCCCCTACCAGCCTTTGTTTCCATGCCGGACAACCCAGGGAGGTTAATCCGCATGGAAAATATTTTGCTGCATTGGGCACCCAGTCTGTTCGGCGGGTATTTGCCCGAAGAGCTTTGCTGCCTTTGTGTGACGCGAAATGCAGATATTAGCTATGACGAAGAAAAAATTTGAGGATCAGGATGAGGACTTTCGAAACCATATGAGCAGGTTGCTCAAAAAACGGGCACGGCTATCCGTCATGCGGCTGGAAATTTCAAAGCATATCGGTGAGGATTTTCAAATGCTTTTGGAAAACCGCATCCATATCAAAAAGCCACCAGATTTATTTTTGCCAAGCGCCATTGGTGATGAAATACGTTTATGCCCTGGTAGACCAGCTTCCTCCGGAGACCGCTCAGCCATTGCTGTTTTCCCCATACCATCCCCGGTGGCCGGAGGATTTGGATGAAAAAGAAGTATTATTGAACAAATACAGGAAAAGGACCGTCTTTTATTTTTTCCTTTTGACCAAATCGATCCCTTTCTGCAGCTGCTTTCGGAAGCGGCAGAACGACCGGATGTAGTTTCCATTAAAATAACCATCTATCGATTAGCCTCCTCCTCTAAAATCGTTCGCACCCTTTGCCGTGCGGCAGAAAACCAAAAAAGAGGTCACTGTTCTGATGGAACTGCGGGCCCGGTTTGACGAAGCCAATAATATTTTCTGGTCCAAAGCGCTGGAGGAAGCCGGCTGCCAGGTCATCTACGGGGTAGAAGATTATAAATGCCATAGTAAAAATTTGCCTGATTACACTGCGCAGAAGAGGGCAACTGCACTATATTACCCAAATTGGAACCGGCAATTACAATGAGAAAACCAGTACCATGTATACCGATTTAAGCTTCATGACCGCCGATGAAAAAATCGGTTTGGATGGAGCCGCATTTTTCCGTAATATGCTGACTGGCAATCTCAACGGAAACTATGAGCGGCTTTTTGTTTTCTCCCTCCGGCATCAAATCCCTTTTGCTGGATCGAATCAGCAAGGAGGCCGCGAAAAGGATCCAACGGATCTATTCGAATCAAGGCCAATTCTCTGACAGAACGAGATATTATTGACAAACTGGCCGAAGCCTCTGCAGCCGGTACAAAAATACAGTTAATCCTACGCGGTATATGCTGTCTGTGCCCTGGAATCCCACAAATGACAGAAAACATCCAGGTGACGAGCATTGTAGGGCGCTATCTGGAACACGCTCGAATCTACTGCTTTGGACAGGGGAGTCTGCTGAATTTTACCTTTCATCCGCCGATTTAATGTCTCGCAACCTGAATCGGAGAGTCGAAATTGCCTGCCCTGTTCAAGACAAAGAAATCAAAGGCAGTTGGACTGGATTTTACATACTCAGTTAGAGGATAATGTAAAAGCCAGCATCCTTCTGCCGGATGGTTCCTATCTGAAAAACAAAACGGAAAGCCACCGTTGGATAGTCAGGTCTATTTTATGGAGCATTCGTCCCACCGCAGGCCTTCTGCAGAAAAATTACAAAGCAGATCCAAATTCCCCTTTTCACTGATTCAAGCATGGCGCACTGGTAAAAGGACAATAAACCGCAGACGGCACTCTTGTATGGAAAACCCGGATTATATTGACAACCTCATTTTCCTTTGCTATAATTTAAAAAATAATGAATATGTGGCTTATTTTGCCGCCGGGTAAAATAAAAACGCCAGACTTTCTATCGTAGGCCTTTGAAGATAGAAAGATCTGGCGTTTTTTGTTTTTGCGTTTGCGGAAGGATCTCAAAAATGATTGAGGAGGAAGTCATGAACAACAAATCACTTTTAAAAAATTTTTTCGCTACACTCTTTTAAATATCCTGGGCACGGTCAGCCTTTCTTGTTATATTTTAGCGGATACATTTTTGTGTCCCGCCGTCTTGGCTCGAACGGCCTTGCCGCATTAAATTTGGCCATTCCTGTCAGCAATTTTATTAATGGCGTGGGATTGATGCTCGGAGTTGGCGGGGCGGTTAAATTTGCCATTTGTAAAAAGTCAGCAGAAAGAAGAAGAAGCGAATCGAATTTTTTCCCATTCTGTGATGGGAGCTATTGGCTTTTCCTGCCTTTTTGGTTCGCCGGCCTTTTCCTCTCTGCCCCCATCGCCCGCTTGCTAGGAGCCGACGCACAGATTTTTGATATGACGCAAACCTATTTAAAAGTTCTGTTGTTGTTTGCGCCGGCCTTTCTTTTTAACAATTTGCTGATCAGTTTTCCAGAAACGATGGAAATCCGGGTTTATCCATGTTCGCCATGGTAGCAGGAAGCTTTTCTAATATTTTTCTGGACTATTTTTCATGTTTCCGCTTGGAATGGGAATGTTCGGCGCCGTTTTCGCTACCGGGCTGGCTCCCATCATCAGCATGATGATCATTCTTCCTTTTCTTCTCCGGAAAAAGCTGTCTTTTCATTTGGTCAAAACTAAAATCCATTTTTCTTATCTAAAATGATCTTTTTATTGGGCTTTCCTTCTCTGGTTTCTGAATTTTCTTCCGGCATTGTTATCATCGTTTTTAATTTTTAATTCTACAGTTGCTGGGAAATATCGGAGTTGCGGCCTATGGCATTATTGCCAACCTTTCACTCGTTGTCGTCGCTATTTTTACCGGGCTTGCTCAAGGGACACAACCTTTGGCCAGCCGCGCATATGGCCAAAACAACTGGAGATATCAGACAAACGCTGCGCTATGCCTTGGCAATGCTGACGGTATTGTCCGTTGTTTTATATGGCATTATTTTTTCATTCGCCGGGCCGCTCGCCGATCTGTTTAACAGTGAGCAGAACAGCCAGCTGCATCAAATTGCGGTCAGCGGGCTGCGATACTATTTTACGGCAACCTTTTTGCTGGGCTCAATATCATTTTGCTAGCTTTTTGTGTCTGTAGAACAAACTGTTCCTGCTCATCTTACCACTTTGTGCCATGGACTGTTTTTCATCGTGCCGATCGCTTTCCTTCTGGCTTTTTGTTTCGGCGTGACCGGCGTATGGCTGGCTTTTCCTGTCACGGAGCTTTTGGTTTGCTTAATGAGTTTGATTTTTTCCGGAAATGGACAAAAACACGCGAGGCAGCCAAGGAATAAACTTTTTCAAAAAATGATAAGGATCGTTTGATAAAACCTTATACAAAGCGGGCAGAAAATCTTCTGCCCGCTTTCTTAAAAATAATCAGTTATCCTGCCCGCTGACGTTCCATCCGGTCCAAAAGGTAGTCCAACGGCTTAAATAAAGCCAGGCAAACCAGAAAATTACCGACGCCATGGGCAATATCAAACGGGATCCCGCTACAAACCAGGCGAACGCCGCCTGCGGGCCGCTTAAAAAAGATACAAAATCGACCCAAGCGCCCCAAAAAAAGTCCGAATCCGCCTGAAATCATCGCCCACCCGATCAGCGATTGGTTCTTTTGGGCCAGCATTGTCAAGGCAAATAAAATCGCCCAGATATACAAATATATAATCCACCAAATACCAAACCCGAAAATCAATCCTTCCAAAAGAACAAAGACATAAATCACTGGCAATGCACGATATTTGAGATGCCTGGTATATAAAATGATCAGCAGCGAAACCAGCTCGATGTTCGGCAGAAAGGCAAACGCCAGCTGTACTCCCAGCAAGATCGCGCTGAACAGCCCCATCAGCGCCAAATCCCGGATCGAAAGAGGCGTTTTTTTTCTTACCATTTGCTCAAAGTTAACTCATAATGTTCGCCATCGGCAATCGGCGTTAAATCTGCACTGGTGTTGAGCATTTCGCCATCTTTGGTAATACACCACCACTCCTGGTTGGCAGCGTCTGCCGTTACTCCGTCCACCGTTTCAATATACAACCCATATTCTCCTTGCGTACCTTCCACCAATTTTTCTTCCTTCAAAGGCGTCTCCCAGGTTTTCCGCATCGGTATGGATGGTATATTCCTTTTGATTATCCTGTGCAAACGTTACTGTAAGGCCGATGGTTTTGGCCCCTCCTGCCCTTTGGGCATAAAAAACGCCATAAATTACGGCAAACACCACAACAAGCACTGCCAAGCAGCTTCCTGCAATAATCAAAAGCTTTCGATTGTTTTTTCTGCTTTCCAATATCATTCTCTCCTTTTTTTCCTTTTCCGTAAAAAATGTATCACATCCTTTTTCTCTTGTCAATGAACGAGGTATTTTCCTTGACAAGGCATCCTTTTTTCCGATAGTTTAATAATGTACCATTCAGTTGCGGGGAGAGCGATTGCATGAATTTTTCCATTGATAAAAACAGCACAGTGTCTATTTATCAGCAGCTGGTCAACCAGGTCACACGTAGAGTCCAAAACGGAGAGCTTACCTCTGGGAAAAAGCTCCCCACTGTGCGGGAACTGGCAGATCGGCTCGGCATTGCTCGCGGCACAGTAAAGCATGCTTATGAAGAACTGGAGCGCAAAGGAATTATCAAAATGACACGCGGTAAAGGCACCTTTGTCCGGGAGCAGGCCAGACAGGAAAGCAGCGCAAAGGTTCGCGCCATGTCGGCGATCGAAAGGCTGCTGGATGAAATGGAAGCTCTCTTTTCCCCTCAGGAAATACAAATGTTTTTTAATCTGAAGTTACGCGAACGTATGGAACACGATGATAACGTATGCATCATTTTTATCGACTGTAACCCCTGAAACGTTAACGAACATTATCAATCAGATTTCTGTTCTGCCCAATATTGAAGCTCATAAGCTGCTTTTGAACGACGCTTTAAAAGAGCCTTTTTGTTATGGATGATTTTGCCGATTTGGTTATTACCACTTCAACTCATATGAATCAACTAAGCGGCGTTGTCTCCAACAAGGAAAAGCTGGTGCAGGTGGTGACAGCGCCTAGCGGCCCTACTGTCGCCAAAATGGCCATGATCAGCGGAAAGTCTGTCGGAATCCTCTGCGCCAGCGAAACCTATTCCCATATTATCCGCCGAAGCATGCAAAATCTGGAATTATCCTGTAAAGATGTGGAAACTTTTTTGTTTGGCAGCAATCCGCACTTGGAAACTTTTCTGCGCCATAAAGACGCCTTGGTCGTTCCCAATGATTTTTGCTGTTCTGCAGCCGCACAGAAGGAGATCTGATTCGACAAGCGGATCGGCAGGGAAAAACCGTGATACGCTATAATTATCAAATCGATGGCGGTTCTTTTCTAAATGTGCAGGAAAGAATTGAAAGCATCAGAGCTTCTAAATATTTAAAGCATATCCGGATGCCATTGTACCATCCGGATGTTTTATTATCTAATAATTGTATTATAACAAATTTACCATTCCATTTTGTATACAATTATCCGTTTAAAATCATTGTATTTAAAGGATCCGGCAACTTTTTACAAATTTTTTCTGAAAACCAGTTGACAGTTCCTACTCGCAGATTAATATATAGACATAGTTCAATATTTCCTAATCATACAAAAAACAAGTAAGAGGTGCATTATGGAAAAGAAAACTTTGGTCATGGGCGTCATCGGTGCTGATGTCCATGCGGTTGGAAGCAAAAGCCTCTATCACGCGTTTACCGCCGCCGGCTTTAACTGCGTTAACCTGGGCGTAATGGTATCACAAGAGGAATACATCAATGCGGCGATTGAGTCCAATGCCGACGCGATTGTCGTCTCCTCCTTTACGGGCATGGGGAACTGGATTGCCGCGGTATGCGTGAAAAAAAAAAAAAAAAATGCGACGAGGCCGGCCTGAAAGGAATCTTGCTGTATGTGGGCGGTAATATCGTCGTTGGCAAGCAGCCTTTTGACGAGGTGGAAAAACGATTCAAAGCCATGGGCTTCGACCGTGTGTTTGGACCTGGCACGCCGCCTGAAACTACTATCGCAGCCTTATATGAAGATTTGGGTGTACAACCGCCTGAAGAGACCGAAGAATAAGGAGCACTTGCCATGAAACCAGTATTGCTTATTGCTTTTGGCAGTACATACACAAAGGTGACCGCTGTCGATGTGGAAAGCGAAACGCTACTTGGTACCGCCAGCAGTTACACCACCGTCCAGACAGACATTGGAGAAGGCCTTCAGAATGCGTTGGATATTCTGGAACAGAAAACCGGCAAGCTAAATTTTGCGGAACGCTATGCCTGTTCCTCTGCGGCAGGTGGTTTGCGGATGATCACCAGCGGCTTGGTTCCGGAACTCACCGCGGAAGCTGCAAAGCAAGCTTCTCTGGCGCCGGCGCCAAGGTGATCAGGGTCTATTCCTATGAGCTGACAAAAAAGATGGCTGAAATCGTTGCCAGCCATCCAGATATGCTTCTGCTTGTGGGCGGCACCGACGGAGGAAACAGCGAGTGTATTTTGGCCAATGCTAAAAAAGCTTTCGCAGGTAGAACCCATCTGCCCTATCGTCATCGCCGGCAACCGCAACTGCGCGGATGAATGCGAAGAGCTCTTGGACAAATGGGAAACCCATGTCTGCGAGAATGTCATGCCCAAATTTAATGAATTGAATATCGAGCCTGCCCAGCGAGAGATCCGGCAGATTTTCTTAAACCGGATCATTCAAGCCAAAGGCCTGAGAAAAGCGGCTGAATTGATTTCCGGCATTCTGATGCCCACGCCCGCCGCTATGATGGCTGCCATGCAGCTGCTGGCCGAGGAACCAAGACTGAATCCGGTATTGGCGAACTGGTAGCGGTGGATCTGGGAGGCGCAACAACCGACGTTTACTCCATTGCGGATGGCATGCCCACCCAGCCCAACACTATTGTCAAAGGGTTGATGGAGCCCTATGCAAAACGGACAGTAGAAGGCGACATTGGAATGCGCTACAGCATTTGGGGCATTGTAGACGCTGCCGGGATCGACCGGGTCAGCCAGTTGTCCGGCATCGCACCGGAACGGGCAAAGGAAATGATACAGTTCCTTTCGGAAAATACCGAAACCCTGCCGAAAGATCAGGAGTGGGAAAACTTGGATTTCGCACTGGCATCCCTCGCGGTAGAAACAGCTGTCATTCGGCATGCAGGCACCATTGAGCAGGTGTATACTCCTATGGGGGCTTGCTTACTCTCAGATAGGCAAGGATTTGGACGTCTGTCCGCCGCTTTGTCGTCACCGGAGGAGCAATCATCCATACAAAGCGCACCGGTGAAATTGCATCGCACGGCCTGCGAAACCCTAGCCAACCCGGTTCTCTGCGTCCGGCCGATGCAAAATTTTTGTAGATCGAAAATATATTCTGGCTGCAATGGGGCTGTTGGGACAATATTACCCGGACACTGCCCTTCGCATTATGAAAAAAGAACTGACGGAAGCAACCGAATAATAATATGGAGGTAACCCCATGGATATCAAAACAAACGTCTGACGGATGACGAATTTTACGAAATCCGCAAAACTGTCCTCAACCAGTGGCCCACCGGCAAAGATGTAGATTTGGAGGAAGCCTTTGCGTTCCATAAATCCCTGCCGGATAGCAAAATTTTCAGCAAAAAGCTCAATGAAGCAAAAGCTGCTCGTACGACTCTGGTCCAACCGCGGGCCGGCGTTGCGCTGGTGCAAAAACATATTGAGCTTTTGACCTATCTGCAGGATAAAGGCGGCGCAGAATCTATTGCCTACTACCATCGATAGCTATACCCGCCAAAATCGCTACAAGGAAGCAGAAGTTGGGATTGAAGAATCCATCAAAACCGGGAAATCCATGCTCAACGGCTTCCCCGCCGTCAACCACGGTGTAGCAGCAGTCCGCCAGGTTGTAAACGCCATCGATGTACCGCTGCAGATCCGCCATGGTACCCCCGATGCGCGGTTGCTGACGGAAATTGTTTTTGCTGGCGGATATACCAGCTATGAAGGCGGCGGTATCTCCTACAATATCCCTTATGCAAAGAGTGTTCCGCTGGAGCGAACCATTGCGGACTGGCAGTACTGCGACCGCTTGACTGGTATTTACGAGGAGGCGGGTATCTCCATTAACCGTGAGCCGTACGGCCCGCTGACCGGGACTCTGGTTCCTCCGAGCATCTCCCCATGCAGTGGCCGTCATCGAAGCGTTGCTGGCTGCTGAACAGGGCGTAAAAACATTACCGTCGGCTATGGCCAATGCGGTAATTTAGTTCAAGATGTGGCTGCCATCCACACATTGGAAAGCTTGACGGAAGAATACCTGCACAAATATGGCTATGACGATGTAGTGGTTACCACTGTACTTCATCAGTGGATGGGAGGTTTTCCACAGGATGAGGCGCAGGCTTTTGGCGTTATTTCCTGGGGCAGTGCCGTAGCGGCTCTCGCCCATGCAACCAAAGTCATTGTCAAAACCCCTCATGAAGCAATGGGCGTTCCTACCGCAGAAGCCAATGCACAGGGCCTTCGCTGTACCAAACAGGTCATTTCCATGCTTCGTGACCAATCTGTGGATGAGAACTCTCTCAAAGAAGAAAAAGAAATTATCGTCGCCGAAACCAAATGCCTGCTGGATAAATGCTTTGAGTTGGGCGGCGGAGATATCGCGTTGGGTACCGTACGCGCTTTCCAGGCCGGTGTGTTAGATATTCCCTTTGCACCTTCCCGATACAATGCGGGCCAAATGTTGCCAGTGCGGGATAATAACGGTGCGGTTCGTATCCTGACCATGGGCAACCTGCCCTTCACCAAAGACCTGATCGACTTTAACCACAACAAAATCAACGAGCGGGCCAAATTTGAAAACCGCAAGGCTTCCTTCCAGATGGCTATTGATGACGTTTATGCCATCAGCAAGGGCAGACTGGTCGGCAGACCAAGAGGCTAACAGTAAAAGGAGTGTCATATTATGAAAATTACCAAAGTCATTTGCTCGAAAGGCAGAACCGGATTTTTCTTCGACGACCAACGCGCCATTAAAAAGGGAGCGGTTGCAGACGGCGCCGCTTTATGGGCCAGCCGGTAACCGATGGCTTCACCTCTATCCGCCAGGCAGGAGAAGCAATTTCCGTTATGCTGATCCTGGAAGATGGGCAGATTGCTTACGGCGACTGCGCTGCTGTTCAGTACTCTGGCGCAGGCGGCCGCGACCCGCTGTTTTTGGCAGAGGATTTTATTCCGGTAATTGAAAGCGAAATCGCCCCCATGCTGGTGGGTCAGGAGGCCGACAGCTTCCGTCGCCTGGCCGAGATGATTGATCATCCTGAAAAGGCGGGAAAAAATTCCATACTGCCATCCGCTACGGTGTAACGCAGGCTATTCTGGATGCGGTTGCCAAAGCCAAGCACAAAATGATGTGCGAAGTAATCGCCGAAGAATACGGTACCACTGTTTCTGAGAAGGAAATTCCGATCTTTACGCAATCCGGGGATAACCGCTATGAGAACTCCGACAAAATGATCATCAAGCAGGCCGACGTTCTCCCCATGCGCTGATTAACAATGTGAAAACAAAATTAGAGAACATGGTGAACTGTTAGAAGAGTATGTCGCCTGGTTGCGCGACCGTATTTTGAAGCTGCGCACTCGTGACGACTACCTGCCGATTTTCCATATCGATGTATATGGCACCATCGGCGCCGCTTTCGGCAATGACAATTTCGAGGCGATGGCTGATTACCCAGCCAAGCTGGAAAAATTGCAAAGCCTTTCCATCTGCGCATCGAAGGACCGATGGATATGGAAGATCGTGAGTTGCAGATGAAAGCGCTGGCAGAGCTGACCCGCGTAGTAGATGAACGCGGTATTGGAGTCGAGCTGGTTGCCGATGAGTGGTGCAATACCCTGGATGATATTAAATATTTTGCCGATCATAAAGCGGGTCACATGGTTCAGATCAAAACTCCTGACTTGGGCGGTATCAACAATATTGTTGAAGCCGTGCTGTACTGCAAAGAAAAAAGGCATTGAGCGTATCAGGGCGGCACCTGCAACGAAACCGACCGCTCTGCACAAGTCTGCGTCAATATTGCCATGGCTGTGCAGCCGGATCAAATTCTGGCCAAACCTGGTATGGGCGTCGACGAAGGATATATGATCGTTTACAATGAAATGCAGCGTATTCTCGCTGTGCGCAAAGCGCTGAAATAAGGGGGTACTCACTGTGAAAGAGGAATTCCGTATTTTATCAACTACTGCTATTCTGGGATATGGTTTCCCGCTGGAATCTTTTGAAGAAGGCATGAAACGTAAGCCCGATCTGATCGCTGTAGATGCCGGTTCCACCGATCCCGGTCCTTTCTATCTGGGAGAGGGCGTTTTTTACCGACCGGGGAGCGGTAAAACGCGATCTGGAAATTATGATCTGCGCCGGTATCAAAGAAAATATTCCCGTCGTCATTGGTACTGCCGGTGGTTCTGGTGCAAAGCCCCATCTGGAGTGGTGTGCAGAGATTATCCGTGAAATCGCCAAAGAACACGATCTTCATTTTAAAATGGCAATGATCCATGCGGATATGGATAAGGAAGAAATGAAAAAGCATTGGCTGATGGCAAAATCACTCCGTTGGATCCTGCGCCACAGCTGACTGCTGAAGATATTGATGCCACGACCCACATTGTTGGACAAATGGGGATTGAGCCGATCATGAAAGCTCTGGACAACGGCGTACAGGTTGTTTTGGCAGGACGCGCTTATGATCCTACCGTATTTGCGGCTCCTGCGATTCGCAAAGGCTATGATAAGGGCCTTGCTATCCATTTGGGAAAGATTCTGGAGTGTGCTTCTATCTGTGCAACTCCGGGCAGCGGGGTCTGACTGCATGTTCGGTTATTTGGGCGAGGATTATTTCCGCGTAGAACCCCTGTCTTCCGTACGCAAATGCACGACTTTATCTGTAGCAGCTCACACGTTGTATGAAAAACCAATCCTTATATCCTGCCCGGCCCCGGCGGCCATTTGGATTTGACCAACACCACCTTCGAACAGGATTCAGAAAACACCGTAAAGGTGAAGGGCAGTCGCTATGTCACTGCACCCCAATATACGATTAAGCTGGAAGGGGCAAAATGCATTGGCTATCGCACCGTTTCAGTTGCTGGTACCCGTGATCCAATTATGATCAGTAAAATCGACGATATCGTAGAAGGTGTTCGTGCCCGCGTTGCGGATAATTATCGTGATAAAGGTTACAAATACAACTTGAACTTTACCATTTATGGTAAAAAAACGGCGTAATGGGTAATTTGGAGCCGGTTAAAAATGCCCATCCACACGAGCTTGGCATCGTAATTGAGGTCGTAGCCGATACACAGGAACAGGCCGATACCATTTGTGCCTCTGCCCGTTCCACAATGCTGCACTACGGCTATGAGGGCCGCCGGGCTACGGCGGGCAACCTTGCTTTCCCTTTCTCTCCCAGTGATTTCCACGCTGGCCGAGTTTATGTATTCAGCATATACCATATCATTGAGGTAGAGGATCCTACCAAGCTGTTCCCTATCGATATCGTCACATTGTAAGGAGGAGAGATTGCTATGAAAACCAAACTGACCGATATCACTGACGTTGTCCGCAGCAAAAACTCCGGCCCTTATGAGCTAACGCTGGATATTATGTTCAAAACCTTTGAAGATTTTGAAAAGGTATGCGCCGCGAAAGCGATCAACGAAAAATTGATTTGCGATCTTTATAAAATTACCCCGGATAAAATCATCAATATCATTGAGTTTAAACCCGCAAAATCTATCAAAGTTACCATCAAACGTCCTATTTGCTCTGGTGATTTGGGCGAGACTGACGTATATGGCGCACAGCAGCATGCGCCTCTGCTGGACGCCGTGTTGGACATTTAATGGATTTTTCTGGACATGATCTGGTTTTTCCTCTAAAATAAAGGTGGGCGCTTTGCCCACTTTTTTCATTTGCCAGGCTGTCTTTTGCTTTTTTCTTACCGTCAACCGATCGAAAAGGAGGTTTCTTATGCCATATTCCGCACGCATGCAGCAAAGCCATTTATACAGCGTTTATTTTGCTCCCCGAGGGCTTACCAGAATGGCGGATCTTGGTATGCAGATTGCACAACAGTATCTTAGTCCGTTCGATAAGCTTATCGGCATCATCGGCGAAGCTGGTTCCGGCAAAAGTATGTTGGTCAAGGGCATGTTTCCCGGGTTGGAACTGACCAACGACGACGAGGGTGTAAACGTCCGGCCTCTGCCCATCCTGCATCTGGATACCGGAGCATTTTACAGTCCCCACACTTATCATCTGGATATCCGTTTTGAATCTGCTTTTACCCAAATGTGGCAGCTGAAAGATGCCATTTTGGAAGCGATTGATGCTGGAAAAAGGGTTGTAGTAGAGCATTTCGATTTGATCTATCCCCTTCTCGGTATTAACGCCCATCTGCTGATCGGCGTGGGAAGTGAAATTATTGTCACCCGCCCCAATATGTTTGGCCCAGAACCCCAGGACATTGCCGACAGCGTGTTCCACACCATTCACGACCGGAAGATGGCTCATTCCGCCGAAGATTTGTGTGGCCACATTTTAGAATCTCATGGGATCAGACGATTTGCCCATCGAGCTGTAAAACATGGGTTCATCCTAGTATTTGACGAAAAACCCGATATCGACCTGATGGCGCTGGAGATGGATGCGAAAGCGGCAATTCAAATGGATCTGCCAATTTCATACGTGGACGACAAGCATATTTCCATCGGCGATGATATCTACCACTGCACTGGGCCGCGTATGCACGTCAACTCTACCGGTGAAATTAAAAATTTTGCTTTACTTCATGAGTTCATGGAAGACCCAATCACCAAAGAATATTATCTGGTCGGGGTCGTCAGTTCTAAAGGAGAGCTGCGCGCTAATGATCTAAACCGAATTCACGTGGAAGATTAGGAGGAAAAATGGAACAGAAAATGATAGTTTCGGCTTGATTCACATCTACTGCGGCGACGGAAAAGGAAAACCACGGCGGCAGTAGGGCTTTGCGTTCGGGCCCAGGGACGTGGACGTAAATGCCTTTGGACTTTTTTTAAAAGATTATGATTCAGGTGAATTTATAGGGCAAACCCCTTTCACGCTTTATCAAGGAGAGCCTGTGCGGCAATTTGTTTTACTATGACCGAAGAACAAAAACAGGCTACTGCCAATGAACACACACAAAGGCTCAAAACGGTATTCGCCAAAGCGGCACAAGAAGGATTTGACCTGCTAGTATTGGATGAAGTTATTGCTTCCTGCAATTTGGATCTGATTCCAGTCAATCTGTTGATTCAACTCCTGCACAATAAACCTTCCCACCTGGAAGTTATCCTTACCGGGCGCGATCCCAAACCTGAACTAGTGGAATTGGCTCATTACGTCAGTGAAATCCATCCGGTCAAACATCCTTATGACAACGGCGTTCCCAGTCGGGAAGGGATCGAAAACTGAAAAATAGAATCCAAATAAAACTGTCTCCGCCCTTTTGGACGGAGACAGTTTTATTTAACATAAATCCAGTTGTACATCATTTCATCAATCGTCTAAGCTGGCAAAAGCTTCTTCATCTACCTTGTGATGTAGCGTTTCCGGTAGGCTGAAAAGCAAAGGCAGGCGAATACAAATTTCACAAGCAATGTAAAGAATGAATATCCACTGCCCCCCAGCTGATCATAGATGATACCGGCAAGGGCCGCCATCAAAGCGCTGAACATGGAACTAAAGAAGCGGACAACACCAACCCAACGCCCCATCACTTTATGCGGTACCAGCTCATTCTGGATAGATGCAGCCAAAGGCCCGCCGATTTCCTGGAAGCCCTGCAGGATACCGACAGTCAACAGCATGAACGGACTTTTGGTCGTTACCAGTAACACCAGCCCAACCAGGTATAAGCCAATCGTTAAGGACAATATTTTCTTCCTGCCAAACCGGTCTCCCAGAATACCAAAGAAATAGCCACACACAACAGAGGTCAATGCAGTCGCTGTAACCATACCAGACAGCGTAGTCACACTGGCATTTTTTAGTTTCAGCAACAAAAATCTGCACATATGGAACGACCATGGCAACTGGCATATTGCCAACAATCGCCATAAAAATCCATTTCACACAGTTTTTATCCGCCTTTAAAATCGCTACTGCATCCTTAAAAACATTACGCTTTACGGCAGAATTGCTGGTGGTCCAACGGGAAAAAGACAGTTTAAATACTACAATAAGCAGAGATATGATGGTAATGACCAGTGTAATTAAGAACAACGGGCGGATACTATTAGGATCCGTAGGCGTATCTTTAACCCCATAATGTTCACCAAAACCAGCCTGAAATCATTGGGCCGACCATTCCCAAAACGCCGGCTGCTAGTGATTCGCAAACGAGCATTCCTTTTGCCCTATCACAGTTTGCAAGGCAGTTCCCGCAGATTGTGGCACAGCTTTGCCCACCGACGCCTCCGCCTAATTGATGCAAAAACATACCCAATGCCGCAACCTGCCAGACCGGTGCAGAAGCAAAAGCCAGATATCCTCCAGCTAAAATCAGGATACCGACTATGTAAACCTTTTTCGGCCCATGTCGGTCAATAACCTGTCCAATATAAGGTCCAATCAATCCGCTGGCAATTAACCCCAGACTCGTCACCAGACCCAACTGCGTCTTTGTCGCACCTAACAGGACGATATAAAGCGTTAAATAAGGAAGGATTATTTTGTATCCCAATCGCTCCAGCGAAGTTCGGATAACAGTGATCCTCCAGTCCTTTTGCTGCGCTTTCCAAAACGCGGGATGTTAAGCGCAGCCGCTTGATTTTTGTGTCGTCTCAGTTTCCATCTTTCTCCTCTTTTCCTTTTTGATTTACCTTTCCTCTCCTAAAAAGAAAGAAAAGACTAGAACATATTGACCTATAATATATTATGATAAGTGCTTTTCTATCATTGTCAATTATAGTTGCATATTTATTCTATTTTAAATTTTTTGAAAATAATACCTGATAATCTAAAACCTCTGATTCCATATTTATCTGATGGGAATTGTTTTTGTTAAAATGCAAATCATTACTTTCACAAAAAAAAGCCGCCGATTCAATATTTTCAGCGGCTTTTTGGTTTTCCGTTATAGACGGATTGCCGTCTGCAAAGCAATCTCCATCATCTGTGTAAATGAAGTCTGCCGTTCTTCCGACGGGCTGCTTTCGCCAGTCAACGGACAATCGGAAATGGTGCAGATCGCCAACGCCTCTTTTCCCGTTAAGGCGGCGTTCATATACAGTGCGGCAGCCTCCATTTCTATCGCCAGCACTCCCATTTTCTGCCAGCGAAGAAGGCCGTCTTCCCTTTCGTCATAAAAAGTATCAGAAGAATACAAATTTCCCACGATAAGATCTATCCCCAGCTGCTTTGCTGTATCTACAGCGGTTTTCAGCATCCGATAGCTGGCAATGGGAGCATAATCTCCCGGCAGCTGATACTGTTGGGCAAAGGAAGAATTTGTACAGGCGCCCATCCCGGCGACAACATCGCGCAGCTTTAGGTCTGCCCGAATCGCTCCAGCCGTTCCGATACGGATGATATGATCCACCTCATAAAATCGGAATAGCTCATGGCTGTAAATTCCCATGGACGGCATGCCCATACCGCTTGCCATGACTGAGACTCTTTTCCCTGATAAAAACCCGTATAACCGCCGATTCCCCGGACGTTATTGACCAGTCTGGCCTCTTCCAAAAAGTTTCTGCAATAAATTTCGCCCGCAGTGGATCTCCCGGCATCAGAACCGTTTTGGCAAAATCCCCTTTTGAGCACTGATATGTGGTGTTGGCACTGACATTTTCATTCCTCCATTCGGCTGACTATCCTATCACTTTCTCAAATACTGATACCACTTCAATCCGTAAACTGGTTCCAAGCCCAAATCAACTTTTCCCCGTTCCTGAAGCCACATTTTTCATAAAGCCGGACAGCCGGCAAATTTTCTTCATAAGTATCCAGCCGGATCGCTTTCTTTTCCCTGCTTTTTTCCAAAATACACCGCGTAATCCAACAGCGCCTTTTCCTACCCCTGCAGCCAAAATAATCCGGATGGACAGCCAATATGTGAATCACAATCACGGGCACATCGAAATCAATCTGCCAGTCCACATCTTGATAGGCCTGCCCCTGCTCAGACAAATAGATCACCGTACCTATGATTTTCCCTTCATATGTAGCTACATACAGGCTTTTGGTACGAATCCTCCTCTGCATGCTCCGCAGCGGGTATATCCCTTTTTCCAGCGGGGATAATTTTCATGAACCGCCAAATAGTCATTTAACGCATTATACAGGGATTCTACTTCGTCCAAATCCTCCTGTTTTGCTGCTCTAACAACAATATCGATATCCATAAGTTCCAATCCTCCTTCTCCCAATAAGCATGCCGGTTCATCTGCACCGCCTGCAACCGCTCAGCATCTGGCCGACATAACTAATAACCGATGGGAAATCTTCCTATGGAGCTTATTTTTCCACCCACATTTTAGTATATCCTTTTTTCCTTTTTTCGTTTGCAATATCCCCGTCTATCACAAATCATTCCACAAAAAAGAAAACGGAATCGATTCCTTTTAACCGTTAAAAGATTCCTGTCCAATTTTTTCTTCGACTTCCTTCATCGCTTCCAAAGTATCTGCCAATAGGCGGTCTAATTCCCATCCCAGCATATCGGCGCCGCGCGCGATAACCTCTCTGGAGCATCCGGCTGCAAAGCTGGTGGACTTGTATTTTTTCTTCAGCGATTTTAGCTCCATATCCCGACAGCTTTTTGACGGACGCATCAATGCCGCCGCGCCAATCAGGCCTGTAAGTTCATCTACGGCATACAAAACTTTTTCCATTTCATGCTCCGGCTTAATATCTACCGTCAGTCCGTATCCATGGCTGGCCGTCGCATGGATAATGGCTGGATCAACTCCCTTTTCCGCCATAATTTGCTGTGATTTGATGCAGTGTTCTTCCGGGAACTGTTCAAAATCCAGATCATGTAAAAGACCCACTACTTTCCAAAATTCTGCCTCCTCCCCATAACCTAATTTCTGTGCATACCATTCCATTACACAAGCCACTGTTTTGGCATGCTGCAGATGAAATGGTTCTTTATTGTATTCACATAATAGTTTCAGGCATCTTCGTAAGTCATTTTTTTCGTCCCTTTCCTGCCGCATGCATTCGTTTACCACCGGCGTTTTCTTTTGAATATAGCATACCAGGAAAAATTGTCAATATTTCCGCACCGATCCGGCCCTGCTGCATAGGATGAAACAAATACATTTTGCGAGGTGGGTCCTATGATGAATACCCAGTACACATCGGACGCCTTTCCGGGAACTAACCTGCAGATTGGATCCCGCGGCAGCGACGTTCTAAAAATGCAGCGTTACTTAAATGCCATTGGGCAGTATTATCCGTCTATTCCACAAATCAATGAAGACGGAATTTTCGGATACCAGACCGATCAAGCGGTCCGAGCATTTCAGAGACTTTTTTCCCTTCAGGACGACGGGATTATCGGCCCCGCAACCTGGAATAAAATTGTAGAGGTCTATAATGGTCTTCCTTCCGCTCCTGATGGAACAATGCCTTATCCGGGAACACCGTTGATTGTCGGTTCCAGCGGGAATCCGTCCTCCACATCCAACGCCAGCTCAACCGCATTCGGCAGAGCTATCCCTCTATCCCGCAACTGCAGGAAGATGGGTTTTTGGAGATGAAACCCGCAATGCAGTCATGGAATTCCAGCGTCTGTTTTTGCTCCCCGCCCATGGTGCGGTGGAAGAGAGCACTTGGAATGCCATTGAGAACGCAGCCAAAAATCTTCCTAGCGATCCATTGGTCCCTTGGGATGGAAATATTCTCTCCTATGGCTCTATCGGTGAGCGGGTTGGCATTCTGCAGCAATACCTAAATGACGTGGGAGACGCTTACCCGTCCATCCCATTATTGGCGGTAGATGGAAAAATTTGGCGTGCAGACGCAAAATGCCGTCATGATGTTTCAGCATTTGTTCGATCTGAAGGTAGATGGGGTTGTAGGCGAAAAACCTGGAACCGTCTTCTTCAGGTAAAAAGTTATTTGATGCGACAGGAGTAATCCTAAGAGCCGGTATCTAAGGATGCCGGCTCTTCTTTTTCATTTTTCGTACTTCCTCAAAACAAGCACAGTTTTAAGCGTAATCATTAGAAATATCCGGTAAAAATGACATCGCTTTACAAAGCTACTTGTATTTCTTTTGTCCGCATGATAGGATAAGAAAAATAGAAAAGGATGCGACAGGCCATGAGAAAGATACTGGTTGTGATCGATATGCAAAACGATTTTATTACCGGCTCCCTCGGTTCCGTCGAAGCGCAAAAATTTTTGCCTTCTGTAGTAAAGTATGCCGAAACTTTTTCCGGTTCCGGCGAAATCCTCTTTACCAAAGACACACATCAGCCGAACTATTTGAACAGCAGGGAGGGAAAAAAAGCTCCCCGTAATTCACTGTGCGGAAAACACCTCTGGCTGGGAGCTGGCAGCACCCTTGGACGTTTTTTCAGAAAAACACGGATATCCCGTGTTTTGCAAAAGACCTTTGGCAGTACAGAACTTGCCCAATATTTATTCAATGAGAATAAAAGAATCCATTGATGAAATTCAGCTTGTCGGTGTTTGTACAGATATCTGCGTCATATCTAACGCTTTGACTCTGCGTTCCTTTCTGCCAGAAACACCAATTTGTGTAGTTGCCTCCTGCTGTGCCGGTGTGACGCCACAAAGCCATCAAATCGCGCTGGATGCCATGGCTGGTTGCCAAATCGATATTCTTTGATACGAATTGGGGCCGCTGCTTGACAAAGGGCTTTTATTTTTCTACAATAAAAGCAGTCATTAGTCATTTTCACTGAAAAGCATTAAAATGGAATTTCTGCAATTTTCCCCTACAAAAAAGAAACCGCTGATGGTAGCTACTCATAAAACAGCATCAACAATCAACTGAAACAGGGTAGCTGCCATACGGATTGCCACAAAAAAGCGGGTAAGAGGTCAAAGACTTCTTGCCCGCTTTTTTTTCTGTGCCGCGTGGAACGATAGAAAGGCATTTTGCGCTTTCAAGGGATACGATACTACTTGTTCTGTTTCCGTTCTCTGCAAGTCGCATAAATCAAGGCTTTTCGCCTGCCTAAATGTCCACGCTGGCATGGCAAAATGTTACGCAGTAGACCGCCATTTTTGAGGGTGGGGATATAAACACTCAACTCTTGTGTTTTCAAGTCTGCAAAACCGCGTTGTGTAAGGCGCTCTCGCCTCTATTGCGTAACACATCATCATAGATTGAGGGCGCAAGCGGTCTATCCGTTTGCGCCCTCTTGATTATTCGACAGCAAAGACGGGCAAAGCCGTCAAGGACGCGAAGCGCGAAGTTTATCCTTGACGGCTTTTTTTCTGCCTTTTGCTACTTGTCATCTGTCAAAGCGGAACTTGGGTAGTGCTTCCATTAAGGACGCTTTGAGATAATCTTGAATATCGTCGTTGATACTCCCTTGAAAGTAGGACAGATATTTGATGTAGCCGGTATAGGTTTGAATGACGGTGTTCACCGCTTCCGGCTCCCCCGGCGGTTGCCTTTACAATCGTTTCATAGGGCAGCAAATTGTACTTCCTATTCTTCATTCTCTAACGCCTCCATTTCTTTTCGCAGCAAGCGCAATGCCCTTTTTCGTCTACGAAAGATTGTGCTTCTGCAAACCCGAATAGCCTTCCGATTTCCGCATCGCTGTAACCGAGGTAGTACCGTAAAAATAGGACTTCCCGCCGCTTTTCCGGCAGACGCAAAAGCGCGGCTGCTAACTGTTCACTTTCCACAATGACCGTTTTTCCGCGAACGATAAAAGCGGTGGGCACATCGTATTTCACGAAACACTCATCTGTTGTCGTAACAGGCTCAAAATCAAACTCACGAAGATAGTCAAGGGACACTTCAAACTGCTGCTTTTTCCGTATTTTCTTGTAAGCGCCCAGCGCCGCATGGTAAAGGACAATCTTGCAAAAGGCGTTGAAAGTGCGCTCGATATGTTCCCGATACTGCTCACTATTCATCATTTTTCTCACCCCTTTCTTCCCAAGCAGGGGGAAAAACAACAAACGCCCATGCAGCATAAAACCGCATGGGCGTTGGAAACAGGAATTATAAGAGATAACTATATGACTTGTGTGTTCATACTCATAAGCGCAAAATCCCATGCAAGCGCAAGGGCTTTTTTGACCGCAGGTTATGAGAAGAAAGATAATGAAATACAGACATATTGACACATCCCCAATACTGCTAAACGATAAACTTTCTATGGCAGCAACGATTTTCTTGATTTCTGTATTGGTGGTGTTGATACATAAATCGTAGTTTGCTTTATTGCCCCAATCTTGTTCTGTATAAAATTGGTAGTAACGTGCTCTTTTCTTATCAATAGATATAATTTTTTGCTGCAATTCTTTATCCGTCATCGCCGCTGCGTCGGCTCCCTTTTTCCCTGCAACGGGCAATTTTAGAACTTATATCCGCATATACAAACAAGCGAAAAGGGTTCAAATCTTGCAAAACATAGTCTGCACATGGTCCTACAATGATATACAATCCGATTTCTCTGCCATTTCGCGGATTATTTCGCTTTTCTGCTTATAAATGGACAGACGATTTTCCAATGTATAGTTGGTAGGAATACCAAAAGTGCGAGCAGTTGTTATTGGTAACAGCGGCAGGGGCCTGCTTTCCTCCACTTGCAACACATAACTTTCCGCTAATTGAGTTCGTTTCATCAATTCATCAATAATCTCTCGGTCGTAATAGGCAATATTCAGTCTTTCGGCTAAACGCCTGCCAACTTCTCTTCCACCGCTTCCAAATTCACGGCCTATGGTAAAGCTGCCTTTCAAACGGGATATTGAGTGAGAGAAAGTAAAGGGTTTGGGAAACTCCCAACAAGCCAAAAGGGCAAATGGGTACTCATTTGCTGTGCTTGCTCCCTACTCAAAACAAAGGAAAGGACGGGAAAGGAATGGAAAGGAAGCGAAAAATCAAAGACGGGCAAATCGTTGTAAAAATCCACTCTATCAAGAGTTGCCCACACACGAAGTTACAATTCAATCCGGCAGGACGTTCTATCGTTTTACGGGAAGCTACGACGGAAGCCGAAGCCTACCCCCATAAAGTTTTGCGTCTTATGGAGCAATCCGCCTATTGATGAGAAAGACAAGGAGCGTTAAAATGAGTATAACCCCATTAAGCAATCCTGTATTGGCAGACTGCCCGCCGATGAAAGGAGCAGAAACGATGTTAAGGCAGTCTGGCAAGATTACCGCCCTCTATTGCCGCCTATCCCGCGACGATGAACTAACGGGCGACAGCAACAGCATTGTAAATCAAAAGGCGATTTTAAGTAAGTACGCAAAGGAAAATCATTTTTCAAATCCATTGTTTTTCGTGGACGATGGATATTCCGGGACAAACTTCAACCGTCCAAGTTGGAGCGAACTTTTGGAAAAAATCGAAAACGGCGAAGTGTCCACCTTGATCGTCAAGGATATGTCGCGGCTTGGGCGTGATTATCTGAAAGTGGGATTTTATACCGAAGTCCTGTTCGTGGAAAAAGGGCGTGCGTTTTATAGCTATTAACAACGGCATAGACAGCGCAAAACCAGCAGGACAGCGACTTTACCCCCTTTCTCAATATCATCAACGAGTGGTATGCGAAAGACACCAGCAAGAAGATACGCGCGGTGATGAAGTCAAAAGGCGAAGCGGGGAACACCTCTGCACCAACCCGCCATACGGCTACAGGAAAGACCCGGAAAACAAAAAGCGGTGGATTATCGACCCCGAAGCTGCCGAAGTTGTCAAGCGGATATTCGCCCTTTGTCTGGACGGTTACGGGCCGTCGCAGATTGCCCGTATTCTGAAAGATGATAAAGTCATAACGCCGACAATCCATTTTCAGCAGACAGGCAGGGCGACAAGGAACGCGCCGCCGGATAATCCCTTTAACTGGACGGGCGATACAATAGCCGACATTTTGGAGCGTCCGGAATATCAAGGGCATACAGTAAACTTCAAAACCTACAAGCAGTCCTACAAGAGCAAAAAGACCTGCAATAATCCCGAAGAAAAATGGCTTGTTTTTGAGAATACCCATGAAGCCATTATAGATGCTGACACATGGGCGCGGGTGCAGGAGTTACGGAAAAGCAAACGCCGACCGACGAAAACAGGAAAGACAAATATGTTTTCCGGCATTGTGCGCTGCGCCGATTGCGGTGAAAAGCTGTATTACTGCACAAGCAGGAACTTTGAAGCAAGGCAAGACCACTTTGTCTGCTCTACTTCAAGGCTCAAAGGAAAGAGGTTTGCGCGACGCATTTTATCCGCGCCGTTGTCTTGGAACGGGGCGTACTCGCCCACATGAGAATGACGATTGCCTGTGTTGCGAACCATGAAGAACAATTCCGCAAGGCTATGGGTGCGAAGCAGAAAGCCGAAGCAAAAAGAGAACTCGCGGCGAAGCGTCGGCAACTGACGCAGGCAGAACGACGGATAGAAGAACTTGACCGACTATTCAAGCGTATTTATGAGGACAACGTAGGCGGAAAACTATCTGACAGCAGATTTCAAATGCTCTCTGACGACTACGAGCAGGAGCAGAAAGAACTGCGGGAAAAGCTGTTGCGGTTGAATGAAGAAATTACAGAACAAGAGGAACAGGCAGAGAATATCGACAGGTTTATCGGCAAGGTGCGGAAGTATCTCGACTTGGACGAACTAACGCCCGCTATACTCAACGACATGGTAAAGGCGGTATATGTTCACGCGCCGGATAAGTCAAAGGGTTATCGGGAACAGCAGATTGACATTTCCTATGACCTTGTAGGAATACTCCCGCGTCTTTACTGATTGACCTGCAAAACGGAGAAACGGTATAGCCGAAGCTACGCCGTTTCCTGAAAACATTCTTATGCTGTTTTATGCGTGCCGCCCCGATCAGCGGTTTCTTTTCAACCCAATAGTTAGCAGTAAGTAACTTTCTATTTTCTCATCTGAAAGGAAGCGTCGCATTATGAAACAGATTATCCTTCAAGTCGATGGTATGATGTGCGGTATGTGCGAGAGCCATGTGAACGATGCCATTCGCCGGGCTTTCCCGGTAAAAAGGTTTCTTCCTCTCATACGAAAGGGAAAACCGTTATTCTAACGGAAGAAGATTTATCCGAAGAGGAAATTCGAAAAACAGTTGAAGATACCGGTTACCGCGTGTTGTCCATTTCGTGCGAACCTTATATAAAAAAGGGCTTTTTCTCGTTTTTTAACAGTTGAATAGGGCTCTATTGCTTTTTTATCGCTAGTAGGCCCTCTAATCCATTTTATATTGATAGAATGGTAGCCGCGCCGCAAAAGGACGGATCAACTTAAAGTTGGATCCGTCCTTTTGCGGTAAGTCATGTAACTGATATCCAATAGAAAAATAGATGAAAATGTAGTAAGCTCAAATTTAGGGGAAGTATTGGCACGCTCCTCCTTTTTATATACCCATTGTTTTTTCATTGGCCGGTTTTCTGCACAGTAAAATGCTCCCATTTAATACAAAATTTCTGTTTTCATTATAAGATAGAGAATAATTTTGCACCATTTCCGTAGTCGATTCCTATTCTCCCTTTTCCTGTATACTGTTAATTTGCTTGACGAAAACATTCTATTATGATAGAATGTTTTCGTCAAATTCTATGTTCATAGAAGGAAGTGCTATTATGCGCAAAATATTAAAGAAACTAGGAGACGCCGAGCTGGAAATGATGTGCGCTGTTTGGGAACTAGACCGCCCTTTTCAGCGCAGTGAACTAAATCCACGGCTGAATAAGAACTGGGCGGATACGACTGTTTTGACCATTCTTTCCCATCTATGCGACAAACAGTATCTGGCAGTAGAAAAAGGGGACGCAGCAACATTTATACTCCTTTAATATCCCGGCAGGAGTACCAGCGGTTTTCCAACCATAATTTTTAGGGAAATTGTACGGCGGTGCTTTTTCCCGTATGACAGCGGCACTTTTCGAAAGCGGAGATCTCACCTCAGACGACATTGAAGAACCCAGGCACTATTAGACCGGCACCGGGAGGAAACGAAAGATGTTTGAAGAAGCTTTGCGCACCACAATCGAAATTTCCCTGGGGGTATCAGCTGTCATTTTACTTCTTCTTGTCACCAAGCCGCTGCTGGACAAACGTTATGCGGCAAAATGGCGCTACTGGGTCTGGCTGATTTTAGCGCTGAGGCTCATTTTTCCCTTTCGCCTGCCCCTAATGCAAACGCCGCTTTCTCTTCCTGTGCCAGAACAGGAAATCGTCTATCAGGTAGATGAAAACCAAATTCCAGAAATTCCCATGCCCACGGTACCAAGAGAGAATGATGGGCAGACGGTTTCCCAAAGTGCAACGGCTCCGCAAATAGAAAATGATGAAATCAAACAGAGAAATCGCAAAAAGCTGGTGTGAGGACCATCTCCATAGCCGCACTGGCAGCAGCTGTCTGGTGCGGGGCGTTGTTTTGTTCCTCATCTGGAATATTGCCGTTTACCTTTCCTTTCGCGGGCAAATCCGCCGGCGCGGGAAAATGGTAACCGCCCTGCCTTCCCTTTTGATTCTTCGAAAAATTCGCTCCGAACTAAAGATCAAAAAGGAAAATCCGTTTGATGATTTTTTCCGGTCTGGACAGTCCGGTCATGACCGGTATGATTTCTCCAGTTATTTTACTGCCGGATATGGCTTTCACCGAAGAAGAGTTGTCCATGATCCTCCGGCACGAACTCGTCCATTGGAAAAGGCGGGACATTTGGTATAAGTTCGTTTTGCTGCTGGCAAACGCAGTTCATTGGTTCAATCCACTGGTCTGGGTCATGGCACGGCAGGCGGATCAGGATATTGAAATTTCTTGTGACGGCGCCGTATTGGCCGGAAAAATGAACTTTTCCGGCAACAGTATGGGCAGGCGCTGCTTCATGTCCTCCGAACAGGTGTGACCCGGCGAAACACAATTTTCTCTACCCGGTTTTCAGCAAGCAGAAAAACGTTAAAACGCCGTTTTTCCAACCTGTTGAAAGCAAGCCGAAAACGCTCCGGCAAAATCGCGTTGTGCGTGGTGCTTGTCGCCGCAATTTTTGCGGGAAGTCTGGTTGCCTGCCAGCAAACAGACTCTGCATCAAAGCAGCCTGATTTAGCTGCTTCATCTTTTGGTCCGCCGGCATCTACAGCCAATAACCGACCCGGTGAAAAATAGATCCTTCGGAATATTCATCTCTTTCCCACACCTACCTATTCCCTTTGCAAGCTTGTCAGATTCCATCTGGTCTAACCCAGACGAAATCCATTTCAGCCTGTTTGATTTTGCCATACAGGGGTTGTACGGTTTCTATGACTATTCACCTTCCATGGATGGTGAAACCGAAACCTATTTGGATTTTTTCTGTGCTGTTTGACACGGAAAACCGGCAGGATGTGCTGGACGATTGCATCGATCAGGATTTGATTCAGGAAGAAGAGGATCAACAGGGAACGCCTTATGGCAGGGGTGGACAGCCGATGGCGTTTTCCCGCTCAGGATATTGAAAACTATATTACCCAATATTTTGATCTGCCGCCGGAATATTGGGAAGAAATCCTCCGGGTGGATGAAGCATACGATGCGCAAAATCATACCTACGCATATAATACGAGGTATCTTTCTTCCTGTCTTCCTTATCTGACTGAAGCCCGGCAAGAAGGGGGATTTCCTGTTCTTGTATTACGATATCATCAATTTTTATGGGTTTACCCAGGAACAGCTGGATCAATTTCTGGACACCCCTTTCATGAGCGGTAACAGGCGCGTTCTCACCATTCGTCTGATGGAAGACGGTTCTTTCCGTTATGAAAGCTGTGAGGTCGATGAAGGGTATCAGCCGGTAGATGAAAATCAATTTTATTTTCTCCTCTCCCAGTACCTGTTGCCCTACGGTGGCCTTGTTTATGAAGACGACTGGACTAACGTGACACAGCTTTCGGATACGGCGTTTTTGCAAATTGCCCTGCAAAGCCGTTATCATCGTTATGCCGACGGTTTAGATCATGTCGCCCTATTCGGCGACAGTATGGCTCCGTTGACGCGGGATATCCATGCCTCCAGCGATGATATGGTTGCGGATTTAATCATCCTGCCGGACGGGCGCCCCGTCTGTCCAGGCGCTGGCATACACAATAGCTGGCGATATTTTGAAAACTCCTATGATGCGGAAACCGGCGACTATCTGGATCAGGAAAAATTGCTTTGGAAAAAGCCGGCGTGCAGTATGGCGAAGGGTATCTTTCTGAATACGGCGAATATGGCTACACGTTTCCAGAAGGGTTCTCTCTTCCTCATCCGCCCTTGCTGCCGCGCATCACCGCAGCAGCTCGCCAAGGGAGCATCTGGCGGTTTGGTTTGATCTATTGGATGCCTCCACAGCACAGAACCAGACTTATGAAGAGTTTCTTGCCGGTGAACCACCTCTTGTCTGCAAAAAAAGAAACTGATGATGAAAATTTCCGGAACAGGGCCTGCCGGTATATTTATCCTGCGTGGAGTATGATCATTCACTGGCTGCCAATGGAATGGAACCAGTACCTGTCTCTATCCTGCAGGGGAGAAAAGCCGGTGAGCCGGATTCAGACTTTCTCTTTCTATGTACAAAGCGCTGTTACGGGCGAAATTTTATCCCCAACAAATTTACTTCAATATGGCGCCCCAACGGAAGGCCGGGTCATTGCAGCACAGGAAGGTGGATCAGAAGGCTATGTAATCGGCAGCTTTTCTTTCCCCTATGAGCGCCAGGGATGGGGCAGTATCAGCGATTTGCCGGACGGCACTTTTTGCTACACCAACGGAAAGCAGCTTTTTTTACTATGACGCCGCGACGCTGGAACCTTTGGAGCAAAAGCTGGATTTTCAAACTCCCACTGAGCCCTATTGGCATATCGCATCGGTTTACTATGACCAAAGTCTTCATCATTATGCTGTTTTGTATCATGTTTCCTCTTTCACTCCTTCCAAACCGGCGGAAGCGGTTCCCTGGAAGATTTGGGATGAGCTTAATCCAGAATCGAATGTCCATCTGGAAATCCAGCAGTTTGACCATAATGGAAAATTCCTTGGGCTCTTTCAAACCAATCTGCCATCCTATGAAGCAAACGCCCTTTCCGTCTGTCAGCCAGGATGGTATGACAATGGGGTTCTTGGCTTTCAAAACCAAACCTGGGGTGGATACGCTGCTTATGACTTTTCTGCAGAAAAGCTGGCCAGTTTCTCCGGAAAGCCGATTTTGAAAGATGGTGTGGTCCTGCTCTACCGCGCAGAATACAACAATGATTCTGAGATCTATACTTATGAATGGATCGAAGGACAGCAGTCTCTCTATCAGACAAGCTCGACCCGAACGCTATCTTCTCTGACTGAGGAAAATGCAGACGGAGAGCTCCTTTCCCTTGACGCCTCCCGGAAAACTGCATCGATAAGATTTGGCAATATCCAGCATGACATTGATTTTTTTGTCAGGCACTGTTGAAGAATCCTACATCATTGACGAAAATCAGCTCACAAAGGAAAATCTGACCCATACCAGCCCGGACGGCCGCTATGAGGTCTATCGCATTGCGCACTCTGCAGGAGGAGACGGATGGGCCGACGAATTCCTTTGCAGGGATTGCGTTTCCGGACAGGTTCAGCAGCTGGGCATTCTCTCTGCTATGAAAATTGGGGGAATCACCAGCAAGAACGAATTAATTTATCATGAAGGGCATGCGCTTTACAGCATAGATCTGGCTACCTGTGAACGTCGTCAGCCGATAAAAGCCCTATCCGCTCCTGTGGACTGGCAATATCAACCCGGCGATCCTTACCTGCTCGATTTTGTTTACGATGCAGAAAATCATGTTATCATTGCCGAATGCGTCGATTGGTTCGACATTTATGCCGAAGATTTTGACATCAATGCGATCGAAGAAACACTGTATCTTTTGGTGTTCGACGAAGATGGGAACCAGCAAAAGCGAATCGATACAACCGTTCCAGCCGGAGCCAACCTCAAAGCCTATGGTCCCACTGGCTGCGATTTGATTTTGCAATCGGACGGGTTGTATTTGGAAAAAGGCACCTATGGACCGATTCCTTACCTGGAATAATCCTGTACTCAGAAAAGGCGAGGGTGTTTTGGAATGCTCTTGACTGCATAAAAAATATGTGGGCAGAAAAAATAAGGAGGAAGGAAAATGAAGAAAAACGCGCTGTTTCTTACTTTTATCATATTGGCGTCTTCCATGGTCGGATGCCAAGGGAGCACGCTTTCAAGCAAGGAAGAAAACTTGGATGGCAATATCACGATGTCTTCAAAGGAATCCTTCTCATCGTCGTCAAGCGATGGAGCTTTACTGATTCCGGATCAAGATATGGCAACTAGTGCAGATACAAATATGCCTTTTGAGTTGACAGAAGCAGACTTGGAGGAAATGCGGGAATATGCAAGATCATTTGCCGAGTTTTTCGACACACCCTTTGCTTCACCGGACGAGCTTGATTATGAGGAAATCGGCCGAAATTCGTTATATTGGATTATCGTCGACTTTGGTTATGATTCCTTTGAAAAGGCTGACAACGGATATCCGCTTGTTCCAAAACAGCTTTTGCAATCTTATGTGTGGGAGCATTTTGGAATGGATGACTATGAGTTTCCTGTTTCCGAAAATCCAAATATCTTGCCCCAATATAATGCGGAAAAGGATGCATATTGCTTCTATGAGGGAAGAGGCGGTCCTGAAGCCAAAGTTTCTGTCGTTGAAGAGAGTATTCTTAACCGAACCGCCACTTATATCATGCAACTGGAATACCTGGATTTTGAAACTGGGGCAACAACCAAAACCATTCAAATGTCTTATACTTTTTCTATCATTTCAACTAATACAGGCTATTCTCTTCAAGCTGTTTCGGCAAGCTTAGAAAATAATTCTGTCGAATTCTATTCTATTGAAAAATCTCCCATGTTTGACGTTTCTTTTGAAGATGTCGAAAAATCTTTTTTTATGATGCATCGATGGGAGAATACCAAACGATAACCGACACAGCCAAAATAGAAGAAATGGTAAATCAATGGCAAAAATTTGAGTTTTTATGACAAGAAGGCTCCTGTTGATCCAACTATTGAAGGCTTGACCCATCAATGCCTGTACTGGTTCGAATTTTATAACGATATGAATGACGACTCGCCGGATTTTGGGTTGGGATTATCTCCCTTTTACGTTCTGATTGGAGAAAATCCATATGGCCCATTTTCACTCGTTTCTGATCAAACTGTTTCTGATATTCTGTCTGCCGTACATAAATAAGCATCTCACGGCATCTACCCTGACGGCTCAATCATCGATATGAGTTTGCAATCAGATGGGGTGCGCCTGGAAAAAGGCAATGATGAGCCAGCCTCTTATCTGAAACAATCCTGATTTTTGCGATAAAAATAAAACCGGGAGGAAATTTATGAAAACCAGATTTCTTGTCATAACAGCCCTGTTCGTTTGCCTGCTGCTGGGCGGATGTGCGTGGACCCAGGAGGTACGTCCCCGTCCTCTGACCCTTTGATTTACCATCCTGATCTTTTAAACTGAGGACTGCTAAGAGACGGACCGGAGGAAAATAAAACTCCTGTTATAAGATGCGACGGTTTATAACAAGAAGAAGTATCACATTCCTTCTGTTTTCCCTGAAATAGAAAAAAATATCATAAAACGGAAGTTACTTTTTGCAGAAAAACGGTTGACAAAGAGAAGGGAAAAACATATGATAAGGGTAGAATAAAAAGAACCCGGTAGGTAAGGCTACCACAGGGATACGGATTGCTGCCGCGAAATAGTGGAGACACTATGAGAAGGTCAACAGGCCATGTCGAAACCAAGGCATTGTCTAATGTAATTTCATCGCCCTGCGAAGCTGAAGCTCAAACGGTGGCTGGATTTGATCGCGTAGTTGAATGCGCAGGTATCATCACCGCTGAGGCGAATGCTTCAGCGGTTTTTATTCGTAAACAGACTCTGTGTCGAAAGATCTGCGGAACGATCATTCGACAGCGAAAAGCAAAGTGAGGTGACACCGCATGGACGCAGGAAGTACCGGCGATACAAGGATCGGCGTACGAAGTTCTTTGAAAAGGAGGTTTCCCCGTGTTTGTGCGGAAGCCTTTTTCCAACAGATCACTTCTCCCGGTCTGATGTTCCCGCTTCCTACCTAACGAAGCAAAAACATTTAGGAGGAATGAACATGACTGAAAAAGCCCTGACCTTGCTGGGCGAGAAAAAATTTTTCTCAGTTAAAACAGCTGTTAAGCGAAATGAACCCGGTGGATATCGCCGGGATTTTGGAAGAAATGCCGCAGGAAAGCCTTCCTTTGGTATACCGGCTGCTTCTAAAAGAATTAGCCGCAGAAGCGTTTGCCGAAATGGACAAGGATCTGCAGGAAATTTTGATCCAGGCATTCAGCGACAAGGAATTGCAGGAAGTTTTGGACGAACTGTATCTTGATGATGCGGTGGACATCATTGAGGAAATGCCCGCCAATGTAGTCAAGCGAATTCTACGCCAAACCAAGCCGGAGGTACGCAAAAAAAATCAACGAGATTCTCCATTATCCGGAGGACAGTGCCGGCAGCATTATGACCATCGAATATGTGGATCTAAAAAGGATATGACGGTGGAAGACGCTTTCTCCCGTATCCGGGCAATCGGAGTAGATAAGGAAACCATCTACACCTGTTATGTGACGAATCAGGATCGAAAGCTGGAAGGGCTCGTTACAATAAGAGAGCTTTTGCTTTCTCCCAAAACGGCGGTCATTGGAGATATCATGCAGACCCACGTCATTGCCGCCTCTACCCTGGACGATAAAGGAAGCGGTCGCCAATCAGCTGCAAAAATATGATTTTTTAGCGCTGCCAGTGGTGGATCAGGAATACCGGCTGGTCGGAATCGTAACCTTTGACGACGCTATGGATGTTTTGCAGGAAGAAAACACTGAGGACATGGAAATGATGGCGGCCATCACCCCCACCGGCAAACCATATCTGAAAACCAATACAATAGAGCTTTGGAAAAAAAGAGTACCATGGCTGTTACTGCTTATGGTATCTGCCACTTTACTGGAAAAATTATTCAGGCATATGAAAGCGCGCTAGCTGCTCAAGTGGTACTGACCGCCTTTAACCCCATGTTGATGGATACTGGCGGAAATGCAGGCAGCCAAACGTCGGTAACGATCATTCGCGGCCTGTCTCTGGGAGAAATCCGCATGTCTGACCTTTTCAAAATTATTTGGAAGGAGACTCGGGTCGCTATCTTATGCGGCCTGACCCTTTCTTTGGCCAACTTTGCCAAAATGATGCTGCTGGACCGGGTGGGTCTCTCTGTATCATTGGTTGTCAGCTTAACCCTGGTTGTCACCGTGGCCATCGCAAAAATAACCGGCTGCGTGCTTCCCATTGCAGCAAAGCGCATCGGTTTTGATCCAGCGGTAATGGCAAGTCCTTTTTATTACAACGATTGTTGACGCTTTGTCGTTGATCGTTTATTTTAACTTCGCCTCTATGCTGTTGCACTTGGGATAAATCCTTTCCAAAGCCCCGGCCGGGACATCTTGGCCGCGGCTTTTTGATGGATTTGAAATCCAAGATTTGTGCTTCTGCCATGAGCCGTTTGAAAGGAAAAATGGCATAGAACAATCCATTTCACTCTAAAAATACCAGATTGCTTTGGTTGCAAGCCTTTTCCTTTTTGCTTTTCGGCTTTTGGGGAATCATGTTGCGTGCTGGATTTACTGCCTATCGAAATATATGGCCTTTGGATCGTTTCTCTCCGCCTATGAGTATGCCAAATAGATAAGATGCTTATTGTTCTATTCCATATTCTCTTGGGCCCATTACTGCTGCCTGCACTCCGGCACTCGCTGCTCCGACCTGGCGCACAACACAAAAGAAGGGTATTATCCATTTTCCGCATAGCAATCACAGATTTTATGGTTTTGACCATCTTCCGATTGAGCAGAAACACTTACATCCCAGATCCAATACTGTCTTTGATCATGATAATGCTTTTTTCCAAAAGGCCTTCTTTCAGTAGAAAAACGTCTAGTTGACAGATAACTTTTCCAAAATATACTTGTATCAATTTTCACCGATTGCGTTTATACTGAAAAGCAGAAATGCAAAAAGGGAAAGGATGCAAAAACCGTGGAAATTTGTGTGCTACATATGGGATGGAAATCGGACGAAGAAAAATACTTCCGGTGCGGTTACGCACTACTGGAATATCGGGAAGCGGATAAAATGGAATACGCTGTCCGCTGTTTTTCGGAAGAAGATGAAACGAATATGGCTCTTTGTTGGATGAATCCGTATCTGGCGCAGAATTTCGAAAAGGCCTATCAAGTGCTTTATCGCCTTGCTTTGCGGCAGGTATCTCCCATTCACTTGGAGGATGTGTTGGGAGACATGGAACTGTAAACCTTGAAAAAAAGAAGAAAAAATGCTATGATTATTATAATTTTTCGAAAATGGTAGTTATGGTGGCCATCATAGAAAAATACGCCGCCATAGTTTGACAGCAGGAGGGCATCACCGTGAAACGGTATCAGGAAAAAATGGAGAAGGTTTCTGCTGAAAAACAGCAGAACTCCTGTCTCAAAATCCGCAGGCACTTTTTGCAGCAGAAGAAACTGCTTTCGACAGTAAAATGCGGGAGGTCTGTAACTATGTGATTGAAAAACAGACTGCCATCATTCTGCTGGCGGGCCCTTCTGCTTCCGGGAAAACGACAACAGCTAAAAAAGCTGATCACTCATTTGAGGAAATCCGGAAAAAATGCGGAACGCATTTCCCTGGACAATTTTATAAGCCCAGAGAGCAACTGCCGTTCTGGAAAGATGGCAGCACGAATTTTGAAAGCATCGAAGGGCTGGACATCGAGCATTTCCACCGTTTAATGCAGCAACTGTGGACGCAGCGGGAAGCCGATTTTCCAATCTTTGATTTTCATGAGGGCCGCAGGCGTGAAAAAACTTTTTTCATATTTCGTATTCGTCCGATACATTTTTGATTTTGAGGGGATACATGCCCTCAACCCACTTTTTTAGCGGCGATGGACGGGCATCCTTGTACAGGAATTTATGTCAGCGTGCACAGCGATTTTGTATCGGCAGACGGCAAAGTTTTGCTTCCGGCAAGGCAGCTTCGCCTGACGCGGCGGATTATTCGAGACTTGGTCTCCCGCAACTCAACAGCAGCCAACACGCTGTCAATGTGGGACAATGTTTTGAAAGGTGAAAGGCTGTATATCAGCCCTATCGCCCGTCAGCCGATATTCATATCAACACCGTTCATAAATTTGAACCATTTTTATATCGTAAGAAAATAGAAGCGGCACTGGCTGACTACCCTGCGGATGCACTTCACCAGGGTACTGTCCAGAGCCTGATCGAACGGTACCTACAGTTTTCTTCCTGTTCCGGGGAATACCTGAGCCAGGACTCTTTGATCCGTGAATTTTACCAAGACTCAAAATAACAGTTAAAGTCTGGCCCGCCTGCAGAAAAATTCTGCAGGCGGGATTTTTTTTGAGCTTTTCCTCCCCGGGCAAATCTTATGCGGCTGTTTTTTACAAACACGGCACCTTTATATGAATTTTCTCCATATGGGCAATTTATTTCCACTTTTGTCCAGCCTTTTCCGTATTGTATCACTGAACTTTTGGAAAATATCCTTTGTCCCCGATCCTTTTTTTACTTCCAAATTACTGCTTTTCCTCGACTTAGAGCTTGCCTTTCATAATATTTTCATATTATACTGATAAATTAAAAGAGATTTTTTCTATATTGCCAATCTGAAACGGCATGCCGCACAAAAACAGCCGTAAAACAAGGAGGAATATTTTATGACCATCGCAGAGGTCAGCCGAAAATATGATATTACCGCTGATACTTTACGCTATTATGAGCGCATCGGCCTCATTCCAAATGTTCCCCGCAACAAAAGCGGGATTCGGGATTACGATGAAGAGTCCTGCCGCTGGATTGAACTGATGAAATGCATGAGAAAGGCGGGTGTGCAGATCGAGGCACTGATCGAATATGTTGCGCTGTTTCAAAAGGAGATTCTACGTTGGAGGCCCGAAAGCAAATTTTAATCGAACAACGCAAGCAGTTAATTCAGCGAATGGAAGATATGCAGGCTTCTCTGGATCGCCTAAACCAAAAGATCGACCATTATGAGCAATGGTCTTCCCTTCTGGAGAAAAAAAGCTCTCCTTCTCTGCGCGTTTCATTATGAAAGCCAGCAACCAAATGGCAGGATTTCATTTTATTTCCTTTTGTTTGTAGCATAATCCGCGCATGAAAGTAGCTGCTCATCTAAGTTTTATCGTGTAATGGTCCATAGTGGTTTAAAAATTGGAGGTTTTGGTTAGCGGCGCAAACTCCCCTTGCCCTTCTCTATAATTATGACTTTATTGCAAACAAATCAAATATTTATTGTAAATTCCCCCGATAAATATTGCCATTTTATTTCTACTTGATATAATGGTTTTACGTTACCATGTCTATGGAAATACGGTATGATAAATAAAGGTAGAGTTCGCGGATAAAAAGCGAAAAATGGTCTTGTAAAATGGATATTATAGGGCATTTTAAACGGATATATCTTCGTAGAGTCTTTTCTTTTTATGGAATAGCTGCGTTTTTACACAAAAAGCACCTCAATATTAGTTGAGGTGCTTTTATCGCATATTTTGAAAAAGAGACCAAACAGCCTGATGCTTTTGCAGCAGGCATGTTTATAAACACTGCAAAACAAGAAGGAGATTCTAAATTGATCTTTTACCATGAAACTGGTGAAAATGTGCTCAAAGAACTGGGTTCCGATGCTTCTTACGGTCTTACCGATGAGCAGGTTCTTCAGCGAAAGCAGCAATACGGCGAAAATCGGCTGCGGGAAAAGAAAAAGAAAACCAACCTGCAGCGATTTTTAGACCAATTTAAGGATGTTATGATCCTCATATTGATTGGTGCCGCATTGATTTCTTTTGTCGTTGCTTGTGTGGAAGGAAACCCAAAAGAATTTTTTTGAACCCGCTTTGATTCTGCTTATCGTTGTGGTAAATGCTATTATGGGCGTTATGCAGGAAAGCAAAGCTGAAAAAAGCCTTAGACGCTCTCAAAGGCCTGTCTGCCCCTCATGCTAGGGCCATCCGCAATGGGGTGGAAACGATTCTAAACGCTTCGGAATTGGTACCGGGTGATATCATCCGTCTGGAAGCAGGCGATTTTTATCCCTGCCGATGCCCGGCTGCTGCACAGCGTCAGCCTAAAAAAGCGAAGAATCCGCGTTGACTGGCGAATCGGTTCCTTCTGAAAAGGACGCACGGTCGATTGTCGATCAGAATGCCCCTCTGGGAGATCGCAACAATATGATCTTTTCCGGTTGCAGCGTTACTTATGGTACCGCCACCGCAGTGGTTACCGCCACTGGTATGGACACTGAAATGGGCAAATTGCCAATCTTTTTGGAAAATGAGGAAGAAGGGCAAACTCCTCTCCAGAAAAAAGCTGGCACAGCTGGGCAAATATTTGGGAATTCTTGCGATTGCCGCCTGCGCCATTATTTTTATTGTTGGCATTGTAAATGGCATCCCGGTTATGGAAATTTTCATGACAGCGGTTTCTCTGGCCGTATCTGCCATTCCGGAGGGCCTTCCGGCTATCGTTACTATTGTCCTCTCCATCGGCGTGCAGAGAATGGTCAAAAAAGAACGCCATTATCCGCCGGCTCCCGCAGTGGAAACACTTGGCAGCGCTTCGATCATCTGCTCGGATAAAACCGGTACCCTTACCCAAAACCGTATGACTCTTGTAGAAGCTTACTGGGACGGTGGCAAGACGGAAAAAGTCAGCACGCAAAATTCCGCAGAAATCCGACGCCTGCTTCAATATGCCACCCTTTGCTGTGACGGTTCTATTGTCTTTCATGGCAGTGAACAGCAACATATCGGAGATCCAACCGAAACAGCAATTATTCTTGCGGCGCACCAAAACGGTATAACGCAGGAATCTCTCAGCCGGGAATATCCTCGTTTGGCAGAAATTCCCTTTGATTCTGACCGCAAACTTATGTCCACCGTTAATCGAATTGACGGCCAAAATATCGTAATTGTCAAAGGTGCATTCGATATGATGGCTCAGCGGTGCATCCAGGGCGATTTAGATACCGCCAAGCGCATTACAGAAGAAATGAGTTCTTCCGCGCTCCGTGTACTCGCTGTTGCTTATAAGAAAATCGACGAGGTACCGGACTCCCCTACCTCCGATGAATTGGAAAACGGGCTGACCTTCCTGGGCCTTGTGGGAATGATCGATCCACCCCGTCCGGAAGCTAAGGAGGCTGTGGCGACCTGCCGTAAAGCGGGGATCAAGCCGGTGATGATCACAGGCGACCATGTGGTTACAGCTTCCGCCATCGCCAAAGAGCTGGGAATCCTGCAACCCTCCGACCGGGCAATTACCGGCTCTGAACTTGACGCAATGACCGATTCGCAGCTGGACGAACAGGTGGAGAACATTGCCGTATACGCCCGTGTTTCGCCGGAAAATAAAATCCGCATTGTAAAGCCTGGCAGCGGAAAGGGCAGGTCGTATCCATGACCGGCGACGGCGTTAACGATGCGCCGGCATTGAAGGCAACCGATATTGGCTGCGCAATGGGCATTACCGGTACCGATGTGGCAAAGGGTGCTGCCGATATGACGCTGACAGATGATAACTTCGCAACGATTGTTGATGCGGTTCGAGAGGGCGCGGCATTTACGCCAATATTAAAAGGTAGTAGGGTTCTTACTCGGTACGAATATAGGCGAGATTATCACTGTCTTTGCAGCTATGCTGTTGTGGCACAAAACGCCGCTTTTGTCCATGCAGCTTTTGTGGATCAACCTGGTAACCGACAGTATGCCTGCTATTGCGTTGGGTATGGAAGCGGTAGAACCAGATATTATGGAGCAAAAACCCAAACCGAAAATGAGGATCTTTGCCCATGGCCTCGGCGTTCGGGTTGTCCTGCAAGGGTTTATGTTCGGTATTTTTAACTCTGATCGGCTTCCAGGTTGGAGAACAAGTCACTGGAACGCTGGCTGGCGGACAGACAATGGCTTTTATGGTGCTTGCCCTTTCCCAAGTAGTGCAGGCGTTTAATATGCGCTCTGTTCATTCTTTGTTCCAGATCGGATTTTCGGGAATCATAAACTGAATTGGGCGGCGCTGCTCTCCATCGTATTGGTCGCAATCGTGCTGTTCACCCTGTAAAGGTAGCGTTCGGCCTGGTTATTCTTCCTGAAATTATATCTGCTCACTTTGGGCCTGATCCTGACTCCGCTTGTCGTGATGGAGATTTCCAAAGCATTGGGGCTTTAAAGCATCAAAAGTAATCAAAAAGTCAATCCTGTGCTTTGTAAACGCCTTTCCCGGCAGTAAATTCCGTTTTCTGCACAAAAAGCAGCTGTGAAATATTTTTACAGCTGCTTTTTCTTGTGTCCATTCCAATAAAGCTTTTCTATTTTGAAATCTTTGGTACAATAAAGTTACAAAATCCGACGGCGAAGGAAAGACAGAATATGACAGCAAACCACGTGGACAATCACGAAAAATTCACAAAGCTCTATGAGCTGTATTCTCACGACCTGCTCTGTTTTGCCATCTCTATCGTCAAGTCTCCTTTGACGGCAGAAGACCTGGTGCATGACGCATATGTGAAAATCTTAAAAACATATCGACGAAATTGAAGAGCCGGACTCTCCCCGCACCAAGCGGTATCTGGTTGTCACCGTTCGCAACACCTGTTTTCGATTATCTGTTAAGATCCGTCCCCACCGAAGAACTGGCGGGATATAAGGCGGTTCAGGACAATCCGCTGAATACGGTCTGGGATGATTTCAGCGCAAACGAAATCAAAGAAAAATTAATCCTGTTTTTAGAAAGATTATCCGATACAGACCGTAATTTATTTATAGACGCTGTCATCCGGGGATACCGGCACAAAGAGTTGGCAGAGAAATACCATTTATCCGGAACAAACATATCTGTCAAAATTTTCCGGCTTCGCGACAGGTTTCGAAAATTTCTGGAACGGGAGGATTAAGAGATGGAGCATCAAAAGAACTTTTTATACAATTTATGGAAAATAACATGCCGTCAGAGCCATTTGACCCCGACAAAGGTGTTGGCCGCGGCGCGCGAGGCGGTACCGGATTATCAGCCGTCCGAACAATTTACAAAGGCATGGACAAGCTGCTGCAAAAGTCCAAACGGCGGGCGAGGAAGGATACTGTCAAGAGGTTCTTCTCCAGAAGAGGGGTGCCTCAAGTTGCCGTTGCGTCTTTAGTGATGGTGTGTTGCCTGGTGGCTGTACAAGCCAGTAACGGCCTGCTTTTTGACTTTTTTGTTCCAAACCCATCAAACGCATACTGGAGTGGAGTTGACCGAACAGGTTCGTGAGGAACTGCTGGTCGATAAGCTGGAAGAAATAGACATGCAGGTTTACTTCCCCTAAATATCTTCCCAAAGGATATACAATTTCTAATATAGAAACTTCCGTCCAAAAGTTTCTTTTCGACTGGAAAATGAAAACAATTTTATTTTGATTGTTGAAAGACCTTTGAATGGATACAGTGCCAAAATCGCATTGGATTCTGAGGACACTACACTGGAGGAAATAACAATAAATGGACATACTGGTTTTTATAAAGTAAAGATGGTGTTCATACCCTGTATTTTTTGACAATCACAACTATTACAAAATTAAAGGCAATAATCTTTCCAAAAAGAAATCATGCGAATTGCCGAAAGTTTCGAGATGATCGTTTGATTTAGGTGTAAGATTTTTCGTTTTTGTCGTATGTTGTATAAATATATAAAAAAGGTGGTAAAAAAATGAAAAAGTTCTTTCAGTCGTTCTGGCGCTTTTCATGCTCTGCTCTCTTGCCCTCATCGCTTCCGCTGAGCCCCGCCGGTTTTCCGTCATTGATGACACCTACGCTAACGCGACAAGAACAATTGTTGAAGCAGATTTGGGCACTCGTTATAATACCAGCTTAAAAATTACGGCTCAGGTTTACAGATACAGCAGCGCAGCCGACGATTACATGAGATCGGTTAAGTTCGAAAGAGCGCATCTAGCGCTATGGAGTTGGGATTACACGAGTATTACAGCCTGAACCAAAACGATAAGGTTGTGTTTACCTTTACCGCCGGCGGCGAAAGTTATGTCGAAACCTGTTATGTCCATTAGTTTTCATGATCTCCCTCTGAAATAGAGAATCGCCCCTACCATCGTAGCAGGGCGGGATTCTTTCCGATAGAAATCTTTAAAAGTTCCCAAACCCCTTCCTCTTATGCGCCGCCCCGGCATGCTGGATGCTTTGAGGCGCTGCTGCGAGAAAAGAATATGGACAGCATTCATAAGAAAAAGGCGTATCCTCCTTCCTTCCTTCCGCATAAAATAATCTGAGCCTCTATAAAATAACAGGCTCAGAGAGGAATGAATGTATGGGAATAACCAATTGAATAAAGAACTAAGCACAACACAGATTGGCTGTGGCGGTTCTTTTCAGGTAAAGCTGTCTTTGACCGCGGCGCCTGATATTGTGACAAATCCCACCGATATTGTGCTGATCCTCGACCGTTCGGGAAGCATGGCGGGAAAGCGCGCTGGCAAATTTGAAAAACGGCGCTAAAGGCGTTTATCGATATTATAGATGAGGCCACCGACGGCACACAGGACGGCAAATCGGATCGGGAAGCCGGATTGCCATCGTCAGTTTTTGCCAGACACGGCGAGCGTGGACACTCAGCTGATTACCTCTGTCGCCGATTTTAAAATCCGCGGTAGATGCTCTGTCAGCCGGCTTGGGAGAACCAACCACGCTGACGCTTTTACCAAAGCGTCGAACTGCTGGAAGCTCCTTCCACGAACGCCCGTGTAATGGTAATGTTCACTGACGGCCGGACCACTGCTGGACCCGATCCCAGCCCTATTGCAGCTGCGGCTAGAGCGGCGGGCGTCGTCATTTATGCCATCAGGCTATCCGGTAACAACGGTGTGGATCCTTCCGCTCTGGAAGACTGGGCCTCAAAACCTTCCTCCTATGTAGCAATCAGCACCGGATGATGCGGAATTGGGAAGAACTTTAAGGACTTGGCCAGAAACATTGCAAATCCCGGCGCGACTAACATTGTTATTACCGATAAGGTGACTTCCTGCTTCCAGATTACTTCTGTCGCGATGCCACAAGGGCACCGCCACCAACAGACGCCAATACGGTACAATGGAAAATCGACGAGGTTGGGCGTAACGCAAAGCGAAGGCGCCCGTACTGGAATTTACGGTTGAGCATGTTGGCTCCTGTTCTGGAACGGTCGAAGTAAATGAGTTA
>VOFH01001976.1_pt1 | contig 43578 bp, 72 predicted proteins | sample 5384091 | NCBI WGS metagenome assembly VOFH01 (sample SAMN12384727, study PRJNA508395) | human gut metagenome | isolation source: healthy gut G | host: Homo sapiens
GGCGCTCTCATCTTCTGTCCACATCCGGGGCATTTGAAGAAAGTATATATTTTACGTTCGTAACGCCACTGTTTAGAGTTTTACCTTTTGTGATTTTATATTTCAGAGCTAAATACTTGTTATTTTCCATTTCTCTCTTATAAATATTTCTTGAAAAGGCCCTGAAATACGCATAAATAAATGAAAACACTCAATGTAGTAAGCCACTCTGTATACTGCTGGAAACTTGATGAGGAACATAGATACGATCATTAAAATCATTGCTGCCATGATCAGAAATCTGCCTAGATTGTCAAGACCTCGTCTGCCCTGCATAAATCTGTATAGTTGTATTTTAAACCGTTCATTCTCTAACCTCTAATGGAGTTGCCCCACTTGCGCAGTAAATTGCTGAGAACTCCCTTATGCTGAAAATCACCAAGAGAACGAGCACACAGCGATGTTCAATTGGTTGAATTTTAATGGTACACTACCGCCTTACTATCATATTACAGCTTTTATATGTATGTTTTATATTTTGATTATGTGAAGAAGTTGTGATGCTTTGAAGTTCTCTTTTGTGGTATATTAAAGTAAGAAATTAAATTGTAAGGAGATCATCATAATGGATAAAAAATCAAGGGATTACAAGGTATGTCTCTGCTATCATACAACCCGCGGAGAATAGAGGATATTAAAGGAAACCGGTGTACAAGACCTGAAAACGCTTTTGTGAAACTGCGAAGGTGGGGAGATAAATGCGGCGGCTGCCGTGAATCTGCAGATGATTTTAGATGATATGGCTGCAGAGTCAGAAAAAATTAATTAAAAGAGAGGACTGGAATCATTTTCATTAAGTTAAGCGAAGTTGAACATTGGCAGAGCGATCAAATGAATGCCGAAAAAGAAAACAAGAGAATCCGATTAATGGACTACGCCGCCAGGGCTGACCTGACGGCGTTGATTTTCGAGGCACGCATGATTTATCGTTTACATTTCATCCCCCATGAAAGTTTGGGAAACCTCGCAAAACTTGATTCCCCTCCTTTTTTTTTTGATTAGGATGTTAACATCCGGCAAACCGCAGCTTAACTATAGAGAAAGACATTTTCTAATTCAGAATATCACACACTGCCGCACCCGTCATACCAATTTTGACTCCAATCCTTTCCGCTTCTGGCAAAACAGCCTTTACCGGATTTTAAGGACTTCATCAAATGAACTTCCCCCAATGACACATGCCGCATCACCAAAATTGGTCGCCGCTTCCTGGTTCAGATATCCACACATAATATAACCCTTCTTACAAACAAGTAAAATCATGTTTGGGTGCCCTTCGCCACCAGGCGAATTGATCTGCACTCCCTGTACATCATTCCCATTAACATTTAAGATCTCTGTTCTAATCATTTTTTCCTCCTATAATTTGTCTTATCTGAATTGACGTGTAGCAAGATTGTTTAACGCATTAATATATATTTCCGTTGTCTTATTTAAATCTTCTACAGAAATATATTCATTAGGCAAGTGGGACATTTCCTCCTGTTCCGGAAAAAATCGGTCCAAATGCAACTGTATTGGGCATTGCCCGTGCAAATGTGGCTGCGCCTACAGTAAACGGCTGATTGATTACATCACCTGTGACATCACGGTACGCTTTTTCTAAAAAGCGCCACGACCTCATCGTCCTGTTTGAAATAAATTGGTCTCATTTGATCAACTGTCACATACTGACAAGCCATTTCTGCTGCAGCTTCTTCTATACACGCAGCAAATTTTTCGTAATCAGAGCTGATTGGATATCTTATTCCTGCACGCAATTGAATCTTCTCATCATTCATAAAGATTTGTCCGGGTTAAAAGTCAGCAAACCTGATTCCTTGTCACTACATGCACATCCTAAAAAGTCCTCCTGTATAATCTTCACTGATATATCTTTCATACGATTCTACAAAGGCATGACAATCCAGCTTGCTTCCCAGTTCCGACATAAGACGGATTGCCCTTGAGACTGCATTGATTCCCTTCTCCGGTGACATGGCGTGACAGCCACGACCTTTTACACTGACATTCAATTTATCATCACTAACTGTTATTGTTATATCATACCCAAGCCTGTCTGCGGTGTTTTTTATTGTCTTTGCTAAAGCTTTTGCATTATCTGTTCTGATAGAGAATATCGCATTTGCCGGAACACTGTTTCTGGCCATTCCACCATCAAATGCTATTAATTTCATCGTTGATTTGCTGTCTCTTTCCAAGTTCCAGATATAGTCAAAGTCGATCAGACCCTTCTCTCCAAATACGAGAGGAAACTTTCCATCAGCTGCGAAAGATATTTCTGGAGCTTTTGCATGCTTGCAGTAGTAAGCAATGTCTTTCCATTCTCTTTCTTCATCGCCGCCGACTATCATTCTAAGGCAGATATCCGCTGGAATCAATCCGTTGTCTTTCATGTATTTAGCAGCATAGAAGCAGCAAACCAATGGACCTTTATCATCTACCGTTCCTCTGCCGTAGATTCTGCCATTTTTTATATTTGCCTGAAAGGGATCCGTATCCCAGCCTTCGCCTGCTGGGACAACATCCACATGACACAACATTCCTATGACGTGTTCTCCTGTACCAATATCAGCCTGAAGAGCATAGCCATCATATTCCGTAATTTTGAAACCGAATTCCGCAGACTTTTCTTTGACCCACTGAAACCCTTTTTTCAACATCTTTACCAAAAGGCATCCCAGGTTCGGGGCTATCATTGTTAACAGTTGGCAGTGAAATTAGTTCGCACAAATCATCGATCATTCTGTTCTGATAAGTTAAGTAATCGTATTTTATCATTGCTATAGCTCCGTTTCATCAACAACATTCTGTTTCTCTCTGATAAGTTTTCTGAGAACCAGATACAGTACGAATGAAATAACAATGCCGATAAAGATTGCATAATCCGTGCCAAAATAAATGTAAATACGACACCTGCTACCCAAGAAATGATTCCAACCCAGTCAAAACCATCTTTATAGAACCACTTTTCAGGATCTCCTTTCCTTACGATCCAATAGTCAGCAACCATGACTCCTGCAACTGGACCAAAAGCATCTCCGCAAAGTGTCAGGAATGTTCCAAAATGATACATAATACCCGTCAGAGCTAAAATTGTTCCAAGCGCCCCTGCAATCACTGTCATAATTACTCTACTCTTATCACTTGAATTGAAAAGCATAACCATATCGATGCCGGCACTGTATGAATTGGTCGTATTCGTTGTCCATGTAGCGGCAATCAGTACGAGCATGCCAAGAACAGGCAATCCTAATGTGCAGAGGATATTACTGATATCTGAATCCCCCTGTCATAACGGATAATATATATCCCAGAATAATCATCATGATGCTTATTGGAAATACTCCGAGAATTGTCGCTAAAGCAGTATCTTTTCTTGTCTTCTGAAATCTTGTGATATCGCCCGTTACAACCATCCCGCAGGACTGTCCGCCAAATGCCATAGCGATACCTGCAATAACCGAAATCTGTGTTTCTGCAGGTGGCTGATATCCTGCAAGTGCTGCCGTGCCATATGTCTTAAAGGCAATGACTGACGCAATACCGATGACGATAATCAGGGCAGGAATCGCAATATCATTCAACCATCCCAGCGCGTTGATTCCCCATACTGCTGTAACCAACATAATGATGCCCCAAATGATAATTGATGCTGTTACGCTGAAATGAACACCAAAGAATTTGCTGAGAAGATTTGAAAAGGCTTCTCCACATACGACTGTCTGATATCCAAACCAGCAAATCAACGCTGCAGAAAAAAGTATCATCATAAAAATTCTGACTCCTGTTTTGCCAAACGCTGATGAAGCAACTACGCACATCGGCCTTCCAAAGGTCGCTACTCTGCATGCCTATTAAAGTCATGAAGAACACTGCGATTGCAAACCCACAATAATTGCAATGATAGCCTCACCAATTGATAGGCTGGATGCCAGCGTGGATCCTACCATAAGACAAGGTATGCTAATCATGATTCCTGCCTGTATCAATGCCACTGTCCACCAGTTTTTTCTTTGCTCGTCCGGTACACGACTTAATGTTACACTTTCCATTGTTCCTTTGCTTTCATTCATTTTCTTTCTCCTGACAAATCACTTTTATGATATAACTGTTTTTACTTGACCATTACATCTGCAATCGTCTTAAATTCAGGACATGTAAATTCACCATTTTCCATTATGACCTGATCATCGAACAAAATAGTTATTCTTGGACATATAACATCTACATGTGTATCTGAAGGCTGCCCTTCCGGCGGCATATCCAGTGCACTGACATGACCGATTCCCCAGCATGCAGCTCCATATATGCGTTCATCTATCACGCAGTATGATGCTATTTCTTTTGAGCCTGGCAGCAATCCTACAAGAACATGCGCAATCATTCTTGCATTTTTATCATATTCGAACTTCTTGTACCAATTATTAAGGAATTCTGATGCGTTTTTTTCTCCATCAATACCAACCACTCTTCCTTCATCGATATGTATAAATGCTGGTTCATCTGCGATAGCGTCAGGTTCCTGAGACGCTGCATACACGACCCTGCATGCAATCGTTCCCTTTGCAGTGCCTTGCTTTGGGATAAAGTTGATATCTGCAGGCGGCGTATACATTCCCGGAATGCTGGCATCCCCATTATCCATAGCAATGAAATTATTTGTGTCCACCTCGAAAGTAATATCCATGCCGTCACTATTGCGCACAGTTATCGCCTTTGATTCGTTATACCGTTTTTTTATAAGATTGGTCAGTTCCACCATCTTTTCCACATGGAAGCTGCAGTACATATCATATAACATGTCGGTTGGAAGATGAATGGTCAGCATGTACCGCATTTTTCTTGTTGTTTTCCATAACATGTTCATAGATGTCAGAGTACAGCAATCCCATTGAGCCCGCATCAATCCAACAGTCCACGTTCATGAGAAATTCTTTTGTCGCCTCTACAGGGACTGTTGCTTCGGCAGCCTTGCTCTGTCCTGGAGGCGTTGCTGTCTTCAGAATGGTGCAGGCAACGTCGTTTTCATGACAAACTTCAAGATAAGCTTCCAGTTGCTTAAAATTAGAATCCTGATCCGCAGTAATTGCGAGATACTCGCCCTTTTTCATTTTTAGATACTCGTTAATCATCGCTTCCGCAACATATCTTTCTTTGCTCTTTTCCATCATCTTCTCCTATCTGAGTCCTTTTCAAGACTCCTCTTTATTAGCGCTGCTCGAATGCGCTCTATAATAGCTTCAATCATTTTATCGTCTCTGTAGCATCCTTGTACAAGCCGGATATATCCTTCTCCCATACCTCCATAACAATTTCCTGAATTAACGAAGACCTTTGCTTCTTCTATAAGATAGTTGACGATTTCATCTGAACTGCCTAGCTTTGACACATCAATCCACGACAAGAATGCACTCTGTGGAATCTGCATCTCTACGCCGGGAATATCACGCAACGCATCGTACAGCACTTTTCTCCTATAATCAAATGTTTCTTTGTAATCCCTTAACAAAGCTTTTCTCTTATGTAAAGCCGTAATAGCTGCAAGTTGTGATGCAGTGTTGCTTGCCCCTATCACACTAACAGCAGAAGCAAACATTGTATCAATGAGAACATCTGGAGCAACTATGTAACCAACTCTCAGACCGCTAAGTCCGAATCCCTTAGATATGGAGAAAATTGTAATTGTTCTCTCAAACATTCCTTCAAGGGATGCCATGGTTACCATTTCTTTTTCATCAAATACGATATCTTCAAACGCCTGGTCAACAACAATGATGAGATCATTCTTTTTCACGAAATCGGCCAGTACTTCCATTGATTTGCGCGAATAAACAACCGTAGTTGGGTTGTTTGGATTTGTAAGGATCACCATCTTTGTCCTGTTAGTAAGTCTTCTCTCAAATTCTTCAACCTCAATTTCAAATCCGTCTCTGGCTTTACCGGTACTGATACAGGAATACCTCCTAGTATCTGTACGGCCTGAAAGTTATTCGGATAGCTTGGATCGACACTCATAACCTCATCACCTGGCCCAATGAATGGAACCAGCGAATAAAACAATGCCGCATCTGATCCTGGTGTGATGACAATGTTCCTTTTTGGATTCACACTGAGGTGATTATCCTCAGAAAGCTTCTTGGCTATGGTTTCCTTAAGTTCTGTATTTCCAATCGGCGCAGTATAGTGCTGTGCTGTTCCGTCTGAAAGTGATTTCTCTATCGCAGCGCGCACATCATAATCTAACTTGTCATCTGGAAAAAGGATCTGCCCAGCTCAGCATTACAACACCGTCTTCTTTCATTTTGTCAGCATTGTCTCCGACATCTGCTTTGTTTACAGCTTCAAACAATCCACCTTTCAGTGTACGAAAGTATGGTTTCATCTTATTTCTCATAGAACAACCTCCTCGTGCCCCACTCAATCCTGCAACAATGGCCTAGGTTACAACTAGCGCACCTTTTGGCCATCTTATCTCGATTTCAATTACACTTTAATATATTTTTTATCACATTGTCAATAATTTTTATTACATTGATTCATTTTTTATTATTTCAATAATATTTTATTGACGTTTTGGATTTAACAAGGTAGAATAATTGAAGCTGGAATAAAAGAATAGGAGCATATGATGAGTAATTTGAAAAAACTTGAAAAATATTTCCCTCTGGTTGATTTTTTGGGGCGAGGTATGTGGTCCTGCCTATGAAATACTTTTACATGATGTGTCAGAACCCAATCATTCAGTCGTTAAATTGTGAACAACCACATCAGTCACCGGGAAATCGGAAGTCCTCTTACAGACCTGGCAATTAATCTGATTGAATCAAAAGAATATGAAACTAAAAGTTATGTAGCAAATTACCTGGGCAAAACGAAAGAAGGCAGACACCTGGTAGCATCAACCTTTTTTATTAAAGAAAACAATAAACTCATTGGGCTTTATGCGTTAACCACGATACTCATGAAATACAGGATATATTTGACGATCTTGAAAAATTCATCGAAAATCATGCACTCTACCCAAATTCTAACAAAGCTTAAATATCAGGAAAACTTTGATACCAATATCAATGGGCACATGTATGATATTGTCGAAAGGGAAATCAATGATTCAATTATTTCTCCTGATCGCATGAAGGCATCAGAAAGAAAGGTGATTGTGAATAAGCTAAATGACTATGGTGTTTTTTGCCGTACGCGGAATGATTCCTTTGTTGCAGAAAACTATGCACGTCGGAACCAACTATTTACAGATATCTCAAAGAAATCAAAATAAATGAGTACCTCTTTATAGAAATTATTTTGCAAAATATTTGACGAATCAACGCGCTCATATGCAGCGCTGTCCATATAAGAAAGAATTGCCAATTATGGGCAACAATGCATCGTATGTTTAAATAGTTGAAAATCGCTTCTTTGTTGAAAAAACAGAGTATACAATTTGTATACTCTGTTTCTAGTTCGTTTGACGGCCTGGACAATGCCTATGTCAACTTCTAACTTAATGACATTGTGGTGCTACCAGTCTTTTCTCCTTCTGTACTTAAATCACTCCTGTAAACGGCGCTAATTCCAATCTGACGAAGAAACCCTGATTGTGCTGACAAACCGGGCAGATCTGCGGGGCGCTAGTGCCCTTGTGAATATGTCCGCAGTTCAGACACATCCAGTCGCATTCCACGTCAGAAACGAAGAGCTTGTTTTGCTCAAGCAAATCTGCAAACATACCGAATCTGTCACCATGGATTTTTTCAATCTTCGCAATTTGGTTAAATGAGTTTGCAACAGCGAGGAATCCCTCTTCTGAAGCCTTCTGTCCGAAAGCGCTGTACACGTCGTCATGTTCCTCATATTCGTTATGCTGTGCGTAACGCAGAAGCTGGATCATTGAATCTGTGATATCCACTGGATATCCTCCATCAATATGGATTGTGTCTCCTGCCAGTTCTTTTAGATGATTATAGAAAATCTCGCCGTGTTCCTTCTCCTGGTTTGCTGTAAATGTAAAGACAGCCTCGATAACATGAAGATTTGCATTTTTGCCTGTGAGGCGCCAAAGGTGTATCTGTTTCTTGCCTGGCTTTCACCTGCAAAAGCTCTCATCAGGTTATCTTTCGTTTCACTGTTATTAAAATTCATTGATATTTCATCCCTTTATCTTTTGATTAAAGATAGTATTTTCCATTTTAGGTTATACTATGCAAAGAATATCAAAGAAAAACGACTTTGAAAATCTCAAAAGTCGTTTTACATTTTCCCTTACATCTCAAACGGATTGATTCTGCCAGTGGCGATAAATATAATCGCAGTGACGATCAATGCCGCAAGTACCACGCATGCAACGACGTCTCCGGTACTTTCAAAGATCTTCTGGCCTTTTTTCTTTCTATTGTAGTAATACATTATGCCAGGGGCATACAAGATGGTCGCGATTAAGATATACTGCAACCCGCTTGCATAAAGCAGCCAAATTCCATAGATAGAACCGACAATACCGATGAGCCATGCCATTGCTTTGTTGTTGTTTCCCGGCTCCAGTCCCTGTCCTTTGATTACAAGTTTCAGGTAATAGAATGCAGAGAATACATATGGCACCATGATCGCACTGGTCGACATTGCATAGACAGCCTGATAGGTTCCAGCGTTAAAGTAAATAACGACGATGAAGACCTGAATAAAAATAGCTGAAATAATGACAGACCATGTAGGTGCTTTGAATTTATTTAATTTGCTAAATACCGGAGGAAATGCTCCCTGTTCTGCCGGACCATACGCACTGTCTACACAAAGTATCGTGTAGGAGAACAATGCTCCGCCCAGAGAAACAATAACGGCGATATTCACAAGAACCGCGCCCCAAGGGCCTACAACATATTCAAGCAGTCCCGCCATAGGAGGATTGGTAAGTGCTCTCAAGTTCTTCTGCCGGCATAACGCCCATACTCAGCACTGAAATCAGAAGGTAGAGTACGAACAGTGAAAGGAAGGAAATTACGGTCGCAATACCTGCAACTTTTGTATTCTTCCCTCTTCCCGAAAGCACTACGGCGCCTTCAATTCCGATGAACGTCCATACTGTGGTGTATACGGTCGATTTCACTTGTTCTAACAAGGTCATTCCGCTGCCTTCGCCAGTGAAGTTATCCATGAAGATATCCCATTTAAACGCGCCTGCCAAAATGATGGCAACCACCATTACGACAATGGGAACACATTTTGCTATAACAACGACCGCATTGATGGCTACCGCTTGGTTTACACCCCGCAATACCAGCAGAGATAACAACCAGATGATAATCGATGCGACAACCATAGAAGCTAAGTTGCTGCCAGAGCCGAAAACATCGAAGAAATTTCCCAATGCTGCAAATAGCAGGGTGATAAAAAGAAAGCTGTGCCAGCATTGCACTCATCCAGTAACCCCATGCGGAGTTAAAACCTACGAACTCTCCAAATCCTTCTTTTGCATAACTGTAGATCCCGCTGGTCAAATCTGTTTTTACCACACTCAGCTTGAAGAAACACATCGTCAGTCCCAACATACCGACACCGCAGATTACCCATCCCAGCAGAACCGCCAGTGTATGTGCCCCGCCTGCGGCGAAGTCTCCAGATAAACTGAAGACACCGCTGGCTAAGGTCAATCCTATGGAGAATAGCGCCAGTTTGGCGACGCCCAAACCTTGATTATTGGATTTATTGCCCATATTAAGTTCCTCCTCTTCTTATAAAGAGACTAGAATCTCAATGATAAGCAGCTTAAACCACCATCAAGTTTTCTATATTCTGATGTGTCAACTAAGATGGTCTTGTAACCCAGGTCCTGTACCGCTTTCAGCACTGCAGGATAACCTTCCGGTACGATGACGGTGCCGTTGACCCAGATGCAGTTCGCTGCGTATGCTTCGTCCTCCGGAATCTGCACGCAGTTGTATTTCTGGAACTCCGGTTTTGTCACGAACTCGCCGGAAACGAGCATATTGCCGTCCTCCAGGTAGTTCACGCCGGTCTTCAGGTGCATCACCTCCTCCAGCGGCACCTCGGAGCAGGTCATGTCGTACTTGGCCAGGATCTCTGTCAGCTGTCTGATGCCTTCCTCGTTGGTCCTTGCGGATCTTCCAACATAGAAGTGATCTCCCACCATCATGACGTCGCCGCCGTCCAGCGTGCCAGGGGCCTTGATGTATTCGATCTGGTCGTCAGAGAAGAACTTCTTCACTGCGCCGATGATCTCGTCCTTCTCGCCGTTGCGGGAATCGGCGCCGGGGTTGGTGATGATGGCGCACTTCCTTGTAATCAGGGCAGGGTCCTCGACGAAGCAGGAATCAGGGTATCTCTCGTCAGCCTCTAATACGGTAACGTCTACGTCGCACTGCTTCAGCGCTTCTATGTAATCATCATGCTCCTTCAGGGCCAGCTCAAAATCAGGCTTTCCCGGATACAGTCCGCTTGTGATGCCTTCTACCATTGCTTTGCACGGTCTTCTTACGATTACGTGATTAAACTTTTTCATTTTGTTTCTCCTCTCAAAATCAAGTTGTTTTTGTTTTATAGATATATTATATACAATATTTTAATATTTTGTCAAGAGTTATCGTCAGAAAAATATAAAATATTTTATATACAATAACAGGAAATGGGATTCACTATTTATATAAAATATGTTATATTTATGTTACAAGATATCAGAAAGTGAGTAAAAGAAGGATTATGAACAAGTTTAAGACATTAAAAGACCACGTATATGATTACATTGCAGATCAAATCTTAGTAGGTAATCTCAGACCAGAAGAAAAAAATAAATGAAAATGTCATCTGTGAGGAACTTTCCATCAGCAGGACCCCTGTCAGAGAAGCGCTGATTCAACTCGCTTCTGAAGGTATTTTAGACAACGTTCCCCGCAAGGGTTTTGTCGTAAAAGTCTGTCAGAAGAAGAAGCGACAGATCTATATGTAATTATCGGAGACCTGGATGGTCTGGCTGCCAGATTAGCCTGTCCAAATTTAGAGGAAAAAGATTTTAAAGACATGCAGTTCTATATCGACAGTATGACCTTTACCATCGAATCGAAGAACTATGAGATGTATTTAACGCAGCAAAAAATCTTTCATCAAGTCTATATCGACAAATGCGGCAACAACGCTTTGATCGAAGAACTGGCAAAGATCAAAAACAAGTTCCTAAAAAAGAGCTATCTAGATGATCCTGAGGGTGAAATCAGCAGAACTTTGACGCCACCAATGCTGAACACCAGGAAATATTAGAGCTCTTTAAGGAATACAAGGCTGACGAAGTTTCAAAATACCTGGCAGAAATTCACTGGGCGCCTGAAAACGCTCATTTTGATTTGATGAGTCTCAACGAAAAATAAGGAGGAAATTCTACTATGCAATTAGAATACGATATCAGGGATGACAAGACAGCAGTCATCACGCGAATTCCTCAGCCGGAAGCCGTCATAGTTCTGCCCTCCTTCGTTGAGGGCTGTCCCGTCACCGAAATCGGGACAGACGTTATTTCCCTAGGGAAAAAATCCATTGCCCGGGAAATCGTTTTGCCAGAGACCCTTATCAAAATCTCAGAAAGAGCTTTTACTGATCTCCGCTATTTAAAAAGCTCTCCTCCCCGCCGGTTTGAAAGAAATTGCCGACTTCGGCATCTTTACCTGTCCAGATCTGACAGAGCTCTACATCCCCGCCTCCGTGGTGACTTTTTGGACAATGTGCTTTCGGCTACATGTATGAACACGCCAGAGCTTATAAGCTCAACTACTTCACTCTGCTGTGTGAAAAAAGATTCACAAGCGGAAAAGTACGCAAAGAGCAGAAAATCGTTTATCGCAACATATGACGGAATCCAACGGCAGATGCATTTCCGCGCGATCTGCCGTTTTCATGTAATGATTCCGGTCATAATTTTTTTCTTGTATCCTTGTTATTCTTTTGAAAGCCGAAGGATTCATAGAACCCGCAGGCATCCTGTCTTTCGATTTCCGTAACCAAAATCATCTGGGTGCAGTGCCTTTCTCTCGCCCTTTTTCCAGCTCTGACAGCAACGCACTGCCAACGCCTTTCCGCCGTCCAAGGTCATCGACAATCATATTTTCGATAACTAAAATGGTCTGCAATCTCCATATAACTCCTTACAGATCACGCCCATGACGGAGCCGATCAGAAGGCCATCCTGCTCGGCTCCCAAAAGCAGATGGCTGTTTTCCCGCTGTATGGCATCAAACTGTAACTCCATCTTTTCAACGTCAGATTGTTCATTCCAAAACTGGCGGTATAAGTCAGCAAGTCTCTTCATATCGCTCTTTTTCAAGCGTTCTGATTTTCATGTACTATGCACCTCTTTTTTTGCTATGTATTTATAGAGTATGCAGTCCTGTCATATTTTGCTCTTATCTAGGTTCGTAAACCAAGTCTACGATACCGTCATAGCTGCAGGTCGAAATCAATCTCAGATCTTTTCGCACGCGCTTGTTCTGAAAGAGTGATATCCCTCGCCTAAAATCGTCGGTATGACCGAAATGCAAAAGCTGTCAATCAAGTCCAGTTCTAACAATTGATTTACGATATCGGCTCCGCCACAGATCCAGATATCCCCGCCTTCTGCATTTTTTAATTCACGCAGAAGCTCCGACATATGCCTGTCAGTAAAGACGATATCCTCCGTTGACTGTAAATCCTTATGTGTCAATACATAGCTCTTCTTTCCGCTGTAAATCCATTTTTCTGGAAACAACTCTGTGGCCACCTGATGATAAGTGGTATATCCCAAAATGATCGTATCAACCTTCTCATAAAAAGCTGGGTAACTTCCTAAAGTATCTGGCTCAGAGCCATCACCTTTCAGCCAGTCTACACCTCCAGACAGTTCTGCTATAAACCCGTCCAGGCTCATCGCGATATACAAAACGGCTTTTCTCATATGTCCTCCTATTTCAGTGTTTCTGTTTACACTTCGATAGAATACCCCATATGAACAGCCGTCAATCATCCTATCCGAAATAGGCTTTATTTAACAATTGCAGATAGTCGTCTACGGTGATTTCTCTCGGATTGTCGAGAGTGGAAATGTTTCGGAAAGAAGCTTCGGCAAGTTCCGGAAAGTCTACGGGGCTGATGCCTTCTACTTCCCTCATTTTCGGGATCTTTACTTCTTCACATAATTTCTGTAAAGCGTCAACGCAGCTATACGCCGCTTCTTCCTTTGTCATATTGGAAGTATCCACTGCCAGGTATTTTGCCATATTTGCATACTTCTCAAGATTGCTCGGAATATTGAATTCCGTCACTACCGGCAGCATGATGGCATTTGCCACACCGTGGGGCGTGTCATATCTGCCCCCAAGGGCTTCGGCGATACAGTGGACTGCCGCAACATCAGAATAGCCAAAAAGCGATGCCTGCCATGGTACTGCCCAGCGCCATGCCCGTACAGTTTTTCCATGTCAGGAGATGCTGCAGCGCCGCGAAGGTTTTTTTGAATGATGTCGATGGCGTAGAGGGCGTAAGCATCAGTATGAGGGCAGGCTGCCTTGCAGGTATAGGCTTCTACCGCATGGACCAATGCGTCGATACCGCAGGCTGCCATGGTCCTCGAAGGCAGCTTCAGCAGCGTCTGTGGGTCTACCAACGCCACCTTTGGTGCAATTTTCAGATCGAGAATGTTGAGTTTCTCATGAGTCTTGGTATCTGTGATGACTGCATCAAAAGTCACCTCTGATCCGGTCCCTGCCGTCGTCGGTATAGCGATGAGCGGCGGGATTTCTCGTTCCAAAGGTTTAACCCAGCCCAGGTTCTGATATCCCTGCCGTTTGTCATCAGGGTTCCAATCGCCTTTGCCGTGTCGATGGAACTCCCTCCCCCGATGGCGATCATGCCGTCGATCTCATGCTCCCTGCCAAATTCAGCTCCTTCCAGGCAGTGAAAGTCCCTCGGATTTGGCACAATTTTATCATAGATGACATAACGGATGCCCTCTTCCTGCAAAGCCTCTTCTACAGGCGCAGTCAGTCCGGCACCGATAATGCCCTGGTCAGCGATGAGCATGGCCTTTGTCATACCGAGTTTTTTGCTTCTCGTCCGGCTTCTCTGATGGTTCCCGGCCCGAAGACCACTTTGGTCGCCAGCTCAAAAAGAATACGCGTTTAATGTCATATCATTACCTCAATGAAGAAACGGAACCCGGGTCTCAGGTAGAAACCCAGGCTCCTGCTGTGAATGGCTATTTTGTCTTGATAAAGTCTTTTACTGCTTCGATAACTCTCTCCACGTCTGACATGAGATTATATGGAGCAAAGCCGACTCTGAGGAAACCGCCTGCAGGTTCCAGTCCCAGCACATTGTTGATTGTCGCTATGGCGTAGAAGTCGCCGTCCCAGACAAACAACCCTCTTTCTGCAAAGAACTTTGCTATCTCATTGGAGTTGACGCCTTCTATCGTGAAGGAGACCGTAGACGTTCTCGGAGCCTCTGCGCCAGGGCCATAAACTTTCAGGCCATCAATTTTGCTCAGTTCTTCCCTCAATTTATTGGCAAGGCCCTCTTCATAGATTTCAAAAGCCCTGAGGCCTGCGACAATATCTCTTCTCAGACCCGATAAGCCTTCCAGCTCATCCGTAAGTTGTTCGGCATGACGTCTGCCGCAGTCAGCGATAAACTCCACCGCTTCTGCCGCACCATTGACCAGTTCCATGGCAAGGGTTCCCGTCTCCATCTTCAGCGGCATTTCCGTATTGTCTCCAGCCATGACCCTGGTGGAGACCAATTTGTCGCCCAAAGCCCTGCGTACATATACTACGCCCAGGTGCGGGCCGAAGAACTTGTAGGCGGAACAGACCAGGATATCTGTGTCGATTTCTTTGACATCGATCACCTTGTGAGGCGCATAGTGAACCGCGTCTACCACGGTGACCGCCCCGTATTTGTGGGCTTCTGCAATGAACTTCTTCACGTCACTGCCCGTTCCGCAGGAGTTAGCCGCCCAGTTGATGGCAAGAATCTTCGTCTTGTCGGAGAGCTTTGCTTTAAAATCCTCGAAGTCCAAGGTAATCGTCTCCGGGTCGATGTCTACGCACTTCACGACGATGCCGAAGTCCTCCAGCACCCGCCATGGTGACCGGTTTCCCTCGTGGTCGATATTGGTGATCAAAACCTCATCTCCCGGTTTCAGCGCCCGGGCAAAGGCATAGGAAAGCTTGAAGTTGATAGAAGAAGTATTTTCTCCAAAGGCGACCTCTTCCGGGTCACAGTTGAAAAAGTGAGCAAATACGCCTCTCGCATCGAGAACTGACTGGTCGCTTTCCTGAGAGGTCTTAAAGCCCCCATCTCGTTGGCATTCCGATAGAACATGTATTCATTTACTTTTTTCTGCCACCCGCTTTGGAACCTGCGTTCCGCCCGACCGTCGAGAAAAGCCGCCGGTAATCCGTTTACCGTGATGCTCAGTGCCGGAAACTGTTCTCTTATGTAATCTACATCGAATTTAAAATTAACTGCCATTTTATTTCTCCTTTCATGAAAACCAACATCTCTTACATTAACTATATCAATTTCAGCACAGAGTTCAATTGTACAAAAAGAAATTCCTCTTTTTCACTTTTGTACAAAATCCAATCATTTTTGAATTTTCAGTGACTTTCTCTTCTCGCTGCATTATAATGTGTTTATATAGTAAATGACAATAGGAGGTTTCATAATATGGCAATGGTTTCAACCTTTCTCTCTCAATCTTTATTCAAGGATTTCCGCATCGCAGCCGGCAGGAGCGGTCTGCATAACGACGTTCACAGTACCGGCTATTTTGAGTGGGAGGAAGATCTGGACATCGTCAAAAACTTTCCCAGGGGGAGAATTTGTCGTCACAACCCTCTATGCGGCAAAAGACGATGCGGCCTTTGCCAACAGATGTCTCAAGCTGTTGATCAACAACCATGTTGCAGCCATCGCTATCAAAGACCTCTATTATGATGACCTGTCTGATGATATCAAGAATTACGCCGATCAGCACCATGTGCCGATTCTCTTCTTTTCAAATCTGTACATCGACGATATTATCGTGGCCATTCGCAATGAATTATCGGACAATCTCCATACGACACTGAGTAATTCCATCTTCCAGGCTTTGATTTTTGATAGAAACCAGAACGCTTTTGGAGAAAGAATCTCTGCTGCGGAAAATCAACTCCTTTTTCTATTCAGATACGGTCCTTGCGGCGTATATATCAAAAAAATCTGACACAACCGCAATTTCCCCTGCGGCCATGTCAGATTACAACAAAATTATGGAAGAACTGCGAGACGTCATCCCCTTCAGCTCAACGACACCGCCTTCGTTCACTCCTTCGCAGCATATAAACGTGGAATGTTCCTCATCAGTACCTGCAATACAATAAACGACGCTGTGGTAGAAGCATTTCAGGATGAGATGCGCAGTAAATTCTTCACACAAGAGATATTCGACGGCTATCAGGTCGGCATCGGAAATCCCATTCACGGATTTGCCGATATTTCCAGCCTGCTGCTGGAAGCGATCTTTGCCAATACCAGCTGCACATTAGAAGAGGATCGCTTCGCCAAGTTTGCAGACATCGGTATAGACGCCCTTCTCTTCGCTCATTGCTATACGCCGTACTACGACAAATACTATGGGAGATTTTAGATGCTTTATCCTCCACAGAAAGCGGCTCCTCAGCTCTGATTGATACCCTGCTTCATTACGTCTATTATGGCGGAAACATCGAGAAGACAGCCAATGCCATGTTTCAACATAAGAACACCATTCGCTATCGTATCAACAAAATCAGCACGCTGCTCCATATCGATAACGATATCAAACTGAACAGTACCCCTGTATCTTTTCTCCCGGCTCCATTACGGGCGAAAGTATCTGCAGGTGTTTTATGCTGAATAAACAGTCATGCTCAATCGATGGATTGTTTAGTCTCTGTCCAGATACTCCTCCAGGCAGAGCCCGCTTTCGTAAATTTCCTTTGCTGCCTTCAGGCCTACATAACGGTAGTGCCACACTTCCTCGGCAATCCCTGTAATATCTTTCTTATCGGCGGGACAGCGGAAAATAAAACCGTACTTGTAACTGTTCTCCTGCAGCCACGGATAGATATCATACGTATCGCCATTGATATCTACGGCAAGCCCCAGTTCATGTTCGCTGGTTCCGGGTATGGCCACCCACTGCTTTGCCAGTTCCTCAGCATCCTTCCTTGAATAGCCCTCCTGGCGGAATTCCGCGATTTTTTCATCCATAAACCGCTGCTGCACCGCCCTCGTTCGATAGCCGGATACTACGATTGGTCCCAATCCTTCAGCCTCGGCCGCTTCCAACATCTCCATCAGCGGATCATAGATACGCTGGTCTACCAGTTCACCTCCTTCTACCTCTGCAAGTTCCAAATCATAATTTTCCGGCAAAGGATTCCACCGGTTAACCAGCGTCAGATACCACGGTCCGCTATCAGCTTGCTTGCCGCTGTGGGATGTGTTCGCCGGTACTTCTGATGGCCGGTCTTCTGCCCCCTGTCTTGCAGCCTGTGGTCAAAATGAGAGCAAAGCATAGCAGGACAAAAAGGATCCTCGCCTTAAATTGTACTTTTTTCTTTTCATATTGGCTTTCATATCAAAACCCCTTTCATGATGTACAAGGTGCAATCATAAACGCCCCTGTCACCATTATTGTAAGGGACAGGAGCGTTGTAAGTTTTAAGATGAAATTGTTTTTTTCCTAAGAAAATCCTAAGAAGCGGGGAGCACGACAGAAAAGGTATTCACCTCATTTTCACTGGCCGCACAGATCCTGCCTCCGTGTAAAGAGACGATTTCCTTTGCAATTGCCAGTCCCAGACCAGTACCGCCTGTATCAGAAATGCGAGATACATCCAGGCGATAAAACTTATCAAACAGTAAAGCAAGTTTTTCATCTGGTATCGTCTCCCCTTTGTTTTGAAAGAATATGGTCAGCTGCTCTTCTGTTTTTTCTGCTGTGATGACGATCTCTGTGTTGGAATAGCTGTAGGACGCCGCATTTTTCATAATGTTGCCAAATACCCGCACCAGTTTATCGGCATCGGCATAGACAGTCAGGTTCTCATCCGCCTTCAGGACCACAGAATTCCCACGAGCTGCGAGTACCGGCGATAGCTCATCAGAGAGCTGCACCAACATATAATAGAGATCGATCGAATCTTTTGGACAGTTCAATCTGCTGCAGATTGTAGCGAGTAATTTCAAAGAACTCGTCGATCATCTTTTTCTAATCGATATGCCTTGTCAAGGGTAATCTGAACATATTCTGCCCGCTGCTTCACTGACATGTCGGGTTCCTCCTCAAGAAGATTCAGGTAGCCGATGACGGATGTAAGCGGCGTGCGAATATCGTGCGCCAGGTACATCACTAAATCATCTTTTCGCTGCTCCGCCAGCTGCGTTCGGCTTTGCGTCGCGACAGTGTCTGTTTCACAGTGTTGAGTTTTTTCTCAAAAGGCATCATTTCAGGGGATAAGTGCATTTCATTTTCATCTTCTGCAAGCAGAGCATCAATGCCATGGTCAATTTCTTTAAAGTATCTTGTCATCCACCGGAACAGCTGCCAAAGCAAAAAAGGCAAAGACGGCAATCATTACAACGGAAAAGAAGACCTCTTTATACTCTCGAAAATAATAATAGTAGAGGAGAAGCGCCTCTTCTTCCTCTATCCTCATAAAGAACTTTAATAGATCGACAATCCAATTGCCTACCCTCTGCTGCAAAATGAGCACATATAATACGATCACCAAGAAGAATGCGATCAGCGCAATCGCACAAAAACGTTCCATGATTTTACGCTGAAAGGCTCTATAGTCCACTTTTTCGTCAAGTTTCAATTTTATACCCAACTCCCCAGATTGTTTTAATATATTTAGGCTTATCTACTGCGTCGCCTAGTTTTTCCCGTAGGTGGCGAATGTGAACGGTGATCGTATTATTTGCCTTGCTGTAATATTCATCCTGCCAAATCTGATGAAACAGTTCCTCTGCGCTGACCACATTCCCCTTATTTTCCAGGAGGATGCGTAAAACAGAAAACTCGGTGGGTGTTAAGGGGATTTTTTTCTCATTTAAGCAGCATTCATGGGTCTTTCGGTTGAGAACCAAATCAGAATGGATGATCACATCATCCGCAGCCCTTCCATCCGGTGGCGAATTATATTTTTGTACCGTCGCAGCTGTGATTTCACCCGTGCTGCCACTTCCAGCGGCCGAAAGGGTTTTGTCACGTAATCGTCCGCCCCCAGCGTGAGACCTGTGATTTTGTCCATTTCCCCATCTTTAGCCGTCAGCATGATGACGGGATAGGTGTATTTTTCTCTGATTTTTTGGCATAGTGCAAGACCGTTTATGTCCGGCAGCATCACGTCCAAGATAGCCAGATCCAATGCAGTCCTATCAATGCAGTCGAGGGCCTCTCTGGCAGTGTAGAACTTAAAAACCTCATAGCCTTCATTGTTCAGATAGACTTCAATCAGATCCGCAATTTCGTGTTCGTCATCGACGATCAGTATTTTATCAGACACCAGCAATTCTCCTTTTCATTAAGCTGCTGTCATTATATCAGTTCACACGCCTGCATTTATCTCTTTTTATCTATGATTTTCTTAAGATTTTCCTACTTACATCCAACTTTTCTTTTTATACAACAGCGCACCGGCCGCGATGCAGAAAACCATGACGGCCGCCAATACGACCAGGCTGTCTCGATACTGGCCTACCGGTGCATTTCGAAAGGTCCCCTGCAAGGTATTTACCACATGGGTCAGGGGCAGAAACTTCGATACTTTGATGATGACGTTAGGGAATAGTTCCTTTGGCATGGTCGCCCCAGACAAAAAGATCATTACAAAATAGGAGATGTAGCACAACAGGTTGTTGATTTTCGTTGACGGCGAAAGGGCTGTGAAGAAAAAGCCCAGTGAAAATATGCATGCGATGGACAGCAACATGGCTAGGGCGATGGTAAACCAGTCACCCTGGATTCGGATATCGTATACCAACTTGCCGACGACAAAGAGTAATACAAAACCGATGATTGTCATAGAAACATTCACCGCTGCCTGTACTGCCATGATCATCCCTTTTCCTACGGGCGATGCATCAAAACGTTTATATATTTTTTTCTCCTTATAAGATGAAATGGTGAGTGGAAAAGCCATCAAACCCGTGACGCCGATGATCATGGCCGAATAGGCGGGAACTGATACGTCCATGGTTCCCTGTCCATCAAAATATGGTGTCGGCTCGTTTCCATAAATGCTCCCATAAAGCAACAGCATGAAGACAGGAAACGCAAAGGTAAAGAAAAAGGCGAAGAAGTCTCTCTCATAAAAAGCCTCGATTCTGTTTGAAAGATGGCAATTACTTTTTTCATAGTATTCCTCCCATCTCAATGTCTCCGTTTTCGGAGACATCAAAAGATATACTTCTTCTAAGGTGAGTGATTCCTTCCAGTCTTCCGCCGGCACTTTGCTTCTGACAAAGTTTCTGAATTCATCTAAAGAGCCGACAAAGCGGGAACGACCGCTCTCCAGGTAGACCAGACGGTCTGCAAGGTATTCCACTTCGTCCAAGTAGTGGGATACCAGGAGAATCGTGGTCCCGCTTTGACGGATCTGCTTCAGGCTTTCCCACATGCCCCGTCTCACTTCAGGATCGAGCCCCGTGGTCAATTCGTCGAGAATCAGTATCTTCGGATGGGGCAGCAAGGCCAGCAGAATTGACAGCCTTTGTTTTCTCCGCCAGATAATTTCTTTACCATCCGATTGGCTTTTTTCTGATAACCCCAGCTGTTCCAGCAGCGCCTGCCAATTGACAGGACGATCGTAAAAAGCCGAAAACAACCTGCACAATTCTTTTACTCGAATGTTGTCAGGATACTCTGTCTCCTGCAGCTGAATGCCGATTTCCTTATAAATCTGACGACGGTTTTTCGTGGGGATTACAACCCAATAGTTCTATTTTGCCGCCGGTCGGTTTGCGCAGACCTTCCAGGCATTCTACGGTTGAAGTCTTGCCGGAGCCATTGGGTCCGATCAGTGCCAGAATCTCTCCTCGTAGAGCTCGAAAGAGACGTCAGTGACGGCATTGACTGTGCCGTAACGCATTTTTAGGCGTTCAATTTGCGCGAGTTTTTCTCTCATCAGACACCCTCCCTTCTTTTTTTTCATCATATACGCCGCACTCGTCCGGCGCAATGGCCCCGGCATATTCCGCCGCTTTTCCTGTGTAAGTTGCGTAAATTCGGAGATGAAATGCATGAAAAGGGGCTCGGATTTATGGTACAATGTTCTTACCCGGCGAGTGGCGAGCGTCAGCGAAGACAGAGCCGAGGTACGACAGGTGCCCAGAGCACTTAGCGAGTGGCGAGCGTCAGCGAAGACAGAGCTTAGTGCTTATGGTACAATGATGGTGTGGAAGGAGGCGGCTTATGAGAGTGGAACTGCAAATAGACGCAAACTGCGAAGAACCCTTTGCAGTATTACATATATCAAAACTAACTCCTGCAGTGCAGGAGGCTATTAAGATACTGGAAAACGAAGGTGTTCAAAGAATGATCACGGCACAAGCAGAGGGAAAAGTTTTGTGATCGAGCCTGAAATGATTGAGGTGATTCGTACCGAAGGTCGTGAACTGGTGCTGTACAGCAAATCAAAGGAGCGCTACCTTCTCAGCAAACCTTTGTATGAATTGGAAGCCCTCCTTGGCAATGATTTTATCCGCATTTCGAAGTCGGCCATCATCAACTTCCGCCGCATTCATCACGCCGAAGCATCCTTCAATGGGACTATGGAGGTCGTCATGAAGAACGGCATTGAAGAGGTCATCACCCGGAGTTACAAAAAAGCAGTTTAAAGAACGATTGGGGGTCTAGCATATGTTAAAGAGAGTATTGAAATATTTTTTTTATGGCATCTCCTGGGGCTGGAGCTTTTTCATGATTATCAATCTCCTCGGCGTCTGGCTGACTGGAGAGTCGTATCTAAAGCCCATCATGGACGATTTCGTCAGACAGGCTCTGGGTTCTGCACTAGTGGGCATCTGCTGCGGCTCCTCTGCAATCGTATACACCTTTGACAAAATGCAATTCTGGCAGCAAATCACCATCCACTTCATTGTGGGCCTCGCGGGTTACTTCTCTGTAGCTTATAAACCAGGCTGGATGCCTGTCACCAACGGAGTCTATATCGCGTCTTATTTCCTGCTGGGCATATTGATTTTTTGCCGCTATCTGGTCCGGGTTCTATTTTCATAACAGAAACGAAGTGAAAAGGTTAATCGGAGGCTGGGAGAATTGGAAAGTGAAAAAGAGGAACCAGTAGATTGATCCATTCACCCTTTATGATGCCCCCTCTATTAATTCTGAAATTGCATAATGATATTAAAAATCACCAGCTAACTTTTTAACTGGTGATTTTAATGTAAGGCTGGCCGCTAAAGGCGGAAAATCTTTATAATTTTTCAATTTCTTCTGGTGTAAGGCCTGTAATCCTGACAATTAAGTCAGCTTCAAGCCCCTCACTTTTCATCTTCAGGGCGTTTTCCAAGTTCTTCTTCGCCCTGCCTTCTTCAATTCCCTCCGCGATTCCTTCCGTCTTACCTTTGCATATGCCTGTTCCTGGTCAATCCTCATCTTCTCTTCCAATGTCATCAGCTTCCGCCTCCAATACGATGTGTTATAGTTCTCCACCTGGCTGTGCAGGGCTTTAATGAACCCGTCATCCTCCGGCACATCCATATCGTTGATATAGTCAAAGAAAGCCTTCAGTTCTGGTGGGGTACTCTCTTTACTACAGGTTGTGTTTACTATTATTTTATAGGAGTTATCGCCGTATGGCAAGCTGTTTCTCATATCATAGTTTTCAAAGCTATAGATTGCCTGGTCCAGACCATAAAAGTCAAAGGTGCAGATAAAGATAACATAGCTGGGTTTCAATTGGTTGTACCGCTCACCCTTTTTATCTGGTCCATGTCCATGGAACAACCATAATAACGGCCACGCATAGGAAGATGTTCGTCAAAGGTGGTCTGGAGTTCCAAGTTATACCATTGGTCATCCCTATAAATAGCACGTCCAGGCGAACGCTTTTTTCGATGATGCCGTTGATCAAGCTCTTCTGACTTTCCACATATGTATCGCTGAATTTAAGCTCGGCAATCTTTCGTTCAGGAAAGATGCGTTGGATAAACTCTTTACAGAGGTCAGTATCCTGCATGACCAGGCTGAACACCAGGTCGTTGGTCAAGGGGAATTGATGTTCTCATTGTTGGGATTGTGTTTATTCATAGATCCTCCATTCTTATTACGAGTGTATGAATTCCAGCACATAGTTTTACATTAATTTCCATAACAATGATACATCAGTTTTCCTTATATGTCAATATTTTACAATAATATTTTCACGCCTCTTCTTCCAAAATCCTGCATAGGTTCCATATCACCGCCGCAACGGACATCTCGTTTTCTTTCAGTCCCTTTACGGTAAAATATTCGTTCGGTGCATGTATCTGGCCGCTGATTCCCAGGCTGTAGTCAACTAGCGGTAGGGATACCGGCGGATCTGTAAATAAGTAGGCGGGACCGCTGCCAGGAAAATCGGCCACACGGTGTTTTCCGGATAGCCGCTCTGTTCCATGGCCGAGATGCAGGCCCTGGCGATAGCACTGCCTGCGTCCACCTTGGAATAAGGCGTTCCCTGTCTGGTGATCAGCTCGATATCAGAATATCCGTGATCGTCCAGGTGCTTCCTGATTTTTGCCAGCGTCTCCTCCGGTCTCATATTGGGAACCAGGCGCACATCGACCTTGCACGTTGCATGATATGGCACGATGGTCTTTGTTGCAGGCCCTGTATAGCCGCCCCAGATGCCGTCGATGTTCAGTGTCGGCTCCCAGAGCAGTGCATGCTGCGCGTCCCTGCCTCTTTTGTCGTGAAGGAAACGGCTGGTATATAGTCGCTTGTTGAGATACATATCCTCATCAAAGACCTCTGCCATGCGATCTGTATAAAACTCATCCATTTCATTCAGCGGCGCCACATCGTCATAGAAACCCTCGATCAAAAATGTGATCGTTTTTCATCACGCATGGTATCCAGTGCATTCACCAGTCTCCAAATCGGATTGGACACCCAGGCGGCGTTGCTGCCGTGGATATCCAGCTTCTGCGGTCCTCCCCACTCTCCACCGCGGGCTTCCATCTCAAAATAGAGAATTCCTTTATTTCCCAAGGTTGTAAACGGCTTGCCGTTTTCGTCCTGCCTGGCGGATAAGAGGTATACGCCCAGGCACTTTGAGAGCTCGTCGGCATGGTTCTTTGTAAACGGCGCCAGGCTTTCGCTGCCCATCTCCTCTTCCCCTTCGATTACAAACCACAAGTTCAGTGGAAAGTAACCCAGAGTCTCTTTGATCACTTTTACCGTGTTGAAGAAACAGACCAGCGGTCCCTTGGAGTTTGCGATTCCGCGGGCGACGACGCATTCCCCATAAGGCTCCACATCGATAATCGCGCCCTCATAAGGCGGCACACGCCACTCTTCAAGCGGCTCCGGCGGCTGCATCGTACATGCCGTAGATCACCAGGGTCGGCGCATCTTCGACCTCTGATTTCAATTTGGCGCTGACTACCGGGCTGTAAACATAGTGCTCCAGATGTCCCTCCTCGCAGCCCAGGTCATTCAGCATATCGAGAACCATCTGCGCACATTCTTCTATGCCCTCTCCTGTGCCAGCAATGCTGGGCTGTCTTACAAGGGACAGCACCTTTGGAAGGTGTTCCTCTTCAAATCGTTTTTCAATTTCATCATAAATCTTTGGAAGCCAGTTTTCCATACGTATCATCCTTTCTTTCTCAGTCCATGTGAAGCAGACGTTTGATGTTGCCGGAGAACAGCTTCTCTTGCTTTCCTCTGGGATATCCATCGCCCGCAGAGGGTTTCAGATCGCTTGCAAAGCGCTCAGGGTGGTTTTGATTGGAATCAGAGCCGAAGAGAATGCGGTCGTCTCTGCGCATCCAATCGTAGAGCATGTGGTCTAACTGCGGGAACAAAGTCAGATACTCGGAAGTCGTACTGGTCGTGTCGATATACACATTTTCGTGTTTCGCCACCATTACGGGATCAATGCCAAAGGGATGGGCGTGGGCGATAATCAGCTTTGCCTCTGGATAGCGAATGGCTAACTCGTCGATATCCACAGAATTGCTGAAGATCATCCTCGATTCTCTCGAATAGACCGGCCCCGTGTGCACCAGGATGGGAATGTCGTAATCGATGCATGCTTCTACGATAGGCCCGACGCGGGGATCTAACATCGAGAAGTTCTGAATCGGCGGGTGCAGCTTCAGGCCTTTCAAACCGTAATCCTCTACGCCGCGGCGAAGTTCATCGAGGGCGTTCAAATCCGCCGGGTGAACCGACGCATAACCGATGATGCGGTCAGGGTGCTCCTTTACCAGCTCTGCGATGTATTTATTGTCGTGAAATCCCAGTTCCACTGGCGCGATGGGAGAAACTACCGCCATGTCCACACCGGCCTCGTCCATTCCTGCCAGGAACGCACCGATGTCTTCATTCCCTTCGCGAATGTGTGTATGAGAATCTATAACCATATCTTACCTCCAATTTTCACTTTGCTATTTATTACAGCAGTCATTACGGCAGCAGATGTTTTCATACCAGTTCGTCATTTCTTTCAGACGCTTGATCCTGCTTCTCGGCTTTCCACTGCGGCTCAATCCGTGGGATTCCCCCTTGAAGATGCAGAGTCTCGCCTCAATGCCTTTGAATTTTAACGCCTGGAACATGGAGATGCCTTCGCTGACCGGACAGCGATAATCGTTCTCTGCGTGAATAAAGAGCGTTGGCGTATGACAGTGCTCTGCATACTTCAGTGGTGAATGCTGCCAGTATCTCCGGGTCCATCCAGACGTCGTTTTCAAAACTCCAGCACGGGAACAAATAGTTCGTATCTGATGTGAAAAACATGCCGTTCCAGCTGGCAATCCCTCTCTGGGACACGGCACTTGAAATAGTCCGTGCGGCTGATCATCCAGTTGGTCAGAAAACCGCCGTAGCTGCCGCCTCCAATTCCCATGCGCTGCGGGTCCATGGCAGGATAAGCTTTCAGACAGGCATCGCGGAACGCCAGCAGATCTGCCTCTTCATAGAAGCCATAACGTCCTATGACGTCGGCGAAACAATCGTCTCTGCCGTCACTGCCGTGAGGATTGCAGTAAATGACAAAAGAATCCCCGGTTGGCCCAAACCTGCATCTCGTGAAAGAAAACAGGGCCGAACGCGCACTTATGGCCGCCATGGATATACAGAATAGAAGGATAGCTCTCCGCCTCTGCCTTCTCCTCTTCAAAACCCACAGGCTTGATCACAAATCCTGTCAGTGACATCTCTCTTCCCGGAAAGGCAATTGCCACAGGTTTGCTGCGCGTACACGTATCAGCAATCTCACTGTTGAAACTGCTGACTCTTACAGTCTCTCCCTCTCGTAAAAGGTACAGCTCCTGCGGCCGGTTCTCATGAAGCCCCGCGTAGATGATTTTGCCGTCCAAAAGAGCAAAGTCGTCAACACTGCCCTCTTCGCAGCTGACAGTTTCTATGTTTCCATCTAGCCCTGCCAGCTTGATCACGGCATCGCCTTCTTCTGTGCTCAGATAATAAACGCCGTTCTTATCAGCGATGTATTCTGTCACCCCGCCATATTTCACGTCGGTTCCTACGGTGTTTGACACGCTTCTGTCGTTATAGCAGAATCTTTCCGGTTCACCCGCCTTACCAAAGCGGTAAAGGAACTGTTCTCGTTCTGATAGCCGTGTTGCAGTCCCCTGGTTCCGATAAACACAGACTCTCCCCCGATAAAATCCACGCCGTACACTCTGTAGGTGTGATCGTCCATCAAAACATCCAGAACTCCGGTACTGGAGTCATAAACCTCCACGTCGCCGTAAAACAGATAGGGTTCCGTTTTTGAAATCTTCGCGCTGAAGATGATCTTCCCATCTTTTGCATTGATGGATTCAACATTCTGCCACTTGTCGCTGACAGCATTCAGCGTGTCTTCCTTCCTGTCGTAGACAAAGACGCGATAGCGCATGCCGTTGGTGATCCCCATGCCGTCCTGCCGAAAGGGCAGCTCATCTGCTATGATATAGTCCCTTTCCTCGTGGTACCAGGTTTCTTTCTCCGCTGTCTTTGGCTCAGGCCCGCCTTCGTCGGGGATGTAGGACTTGGCCAAACACGCGAATTTACCGCCGCCAAATCGCTGATCCAGTTGACCTCCGCCGGAATTCGCATATAGAATTGGCTCTCACCGCTGTCGATATCCATGACAAAATATTCTGTGACGGGTTTCCCCGGTTCCGCTCCGAGATCTTCCTTTGATGCAAAGAGGACATGACTTTGATCAAGCCAGATGGCGCTTCCTGCCGACCCGGAATCGGTCGGCGTCTGATCCCTGTCTGTGCATCGTATAGATAGAGATCGCTGTCATAGCCGTTCTTCTCCAGGTTCGCCTGATGAACATTGAACACGCACTGTTTTTGTCCGCAGAAGCCTTGAGGGAAGAAAGGAAGCGATAGCGAAGCAGATCTTCAATTTCTAATCTTCTTTCACGTCATCATCTCCTTTACCTTTCATTTAGAAAGCATGCGCATTGATGTCCGTTTCCATAGTCCTCAAGACAGGTTCTTCCTCCATGCAGCGTTCACCGGCAAAAGGACAACGGGTATGAAAGCGGCAGCCCTTCGGCGGATCTTTGGGGCTTGCTACATCCCCTTTGAGTAAGATTCTGTTTCGCTGAAAAGCCGGATCAGGTACCGGTATGGCAGAGACCAGCGCTTTGGTATAAGGATGCAGCGCATTGCCAAAGATATCCTCGGTTCTGCCGATTTCTACAATCTTCCCCAGATACATCACACAGATCCGGTTGAGAGATGTCTCACCACGTTGAGGGCATGGGATACAAAGATATAGGTGAGCCCGTAACGCGCCCTGAGTTCCTTCAGCAAGTTCAGGATCTGCGACTGGATGGATACGTCCAACGCCGAAACCGGCTCATCGCAGAGAATCAGCTTTGGCCTGAGAATCAGGGAACGGGCGATACTGACTCGCTGCCGCTGTCCGCCAGAGAATTCATGAGGGTATCTGTCATAAAGATTTCTGCAGGCCGACATCGGCCATGGTTTCAAAAGTGCGGCGCTTTCTCTCTTCCGCCTCTTTGACGCCGTGCACCAGCAACGGCTCCGAGATGATTTCACCGATGGTCATCCTTGGATTCAGGGAAGAAAACGGGTCCTGGTAGATAATTTGAAATTCCTTGCGGCTGCTCCTCAGTTCCCTCTTTTTTAAAGAAAAAGTTCTTTCCGTCAAAGGTGACGCTGCCCGCGGTAGCCGGCGTCAGGCGCATGATGGTCTGCATCAGAGTGCTTTTGCCGCAGCCCGATTCTCCTACCAGGCCAAAGGTTTCCCCTGCTCCACAGAAAAGGATACGTCATCTACTGCATGTACATAACCCTGCAGCTTGGACAGGGAACCCCCGTACACGGGAAAATATTTTGATATGCCTCACTTCTAACAAAGGGGCTTCTTTTTTCAAATCTTCCACAGCTGCACCTCCCTTTGTTCTTTCTTTTCACCGTCATTGTGTGAGTACAGGTGACAGGAAACCAAATGACCGCCTGCATCCACAGGCTCCGGCATGATGGATTTGCAGATTTCCATGGCCTTTGGACATCTGGGATGAAAGCGGCAGCCTTTGGGAAAATCAGCCGGCGTAGGGACTTGTCCCTCTATGGTCTCCAAAGTCTCTCTGGTATCGTCAATACGCGGAATGCATTTCAGCAGACCGCTGGTATAGGGATGAAGGGGCTTTGCAAAGAGCTGGTCACAGGCTGCCTCTTCTACCACACGTCCGGCATACATGACAATCACTCTGTCAGCGATTTCGGCCACGATACCCAGATCGTGGGTGACGAAGACTACCGTCATGCCGTGCTGTTCTTTCAGCTTCTGAATCAGATCCAGGATCTGTGCCTGCACGGTCACATCCAGAGCCGTGGTAGGCTCATCAGCAAGCAGCAGTTTGGGATTGCAGCTGAAAGCCATGGCAATCATGGCCCTCTGCCGCATACCGCCGGAAAGCTGATGTGGGTAGGAGTCGGCACATCGCACAGGGTCAGGCACGCCTACCATGCGGAGCAGGTCTGCCGCTTTCTGCCGCGCTGCTTTCTTATCCATTTCTTCATTGATGATCAGCGCTTCTGCTATCTGCGCTCCAATCTTATGTACGGGGTTCAGCGCCGTCATGGGTTCTTGAAATATCATCGATATCTCTTTACATCTTAAATCTCTGATTTCTCTCTGGCTCATTTCTAAGAGATTTTTCCCCTCAAAGAGAATTTCCCCGGAGACGTATTTGCCGGGAGGCGTCTGGACAAGTTTCATCACCGATAATGTGGTGACACTCTTGCCGCAGCCGCTCGCCGACAATACACAGGGTCTCGCCCTGCTTCACTTTGAAGCTGACGTCGTCCACTGCCGGAATTTCCTGCTTTTCTGAACCGTAGAAATAGGTTTTAAGATGATTGACTTCTAGTAAATAGTCCATCACCAGTCATCCTTCTTTCCTCATAGTAACACTTTATTTTGTGATTTTCATTTCCTTTACCAGCATCGCATAATGAGCCTCTGGTTCCCACTGAATGCGCTCTGATACTGCGTAGATGTCATATAATCTGAATAGATATAAGCAGGCTGGATTTTCGACCATCATCTCCTGGATCTCTTTGATGTAAGGCGCACGTCCTTTTTCTGTGGTCTCCGCCAGCAGCTTTTCAATCAGCTCGTCATAACCTTCGATTTTGTTGTAGGAACTCATGCCTTCAGAGCTCAATACGCCTGTCAGTGTAGATTCGTACAAGCCAGGTTTTGTTCCCCAGTTCCAGTCGAACATGCCCGGACATTTCTTTGCGCTCTGTCCGTTTACGATGATGGCGTAGGCAGTAGTATCGTCCAGAACCTTTACCTTTACGTTGATGCCGATGTCTTCCAGATAGGAGCCTACGGCTTCCGTCACTTCCTGTGCCTTTGCGTGGTTATCGACGTCGGTCATCAGTGTCAGATCAAAGCCGTCTGCATAGCCTGCTTCGGCGAGCAGTTTCTTCGCCTTCTCCGGATCGTAGGAATAGTATTTGGAAAGTTTTTCATCAAAGCCGTCATAATCCGAACGCCACAGATTGGATACTCGTTCGCCATATCCGCCCATGATGGTTTCAATAATGGTGTCTACGTCCACAGCGTAATTGAGCGCCTGGCGCACCTTCGGGTTTTGCAGTTCCGGCGTCTCACACCAGTCGTAAGTGTTAAATCCGATGTACTCCGTCCGGTTCAGCCTCTTCGGGAAAACTTTGATGCCGTCAGATTTTTCAAGAGTTTCTACGGATTCATTCTGGACATTCATGATGATGTCTACGTTGCCGTTCACCATCTCTGCGATACGGGTTGCCGCTTCAGGGATGGTCTTGAATACGACGCGGTCAGCATCCGGCTCTTCTCCCCAGTATGAAGGATTCTTCTCCAGCAAAATCTCTTTGTCTGCTTCCCAAGTTTTGAATACATATGGACCAGTGCCGATGATGTCGTTGCCAATGGCTTCTTCACCGATTTCTTCACTGTGCTTTGGTTCCAGCATCAGGACTTCTGCGATGTGTGCAGTGAAGAAAATATCCGGCTTAGAAAGGGTAAATTTCAGGGTCAGTTCGTCCACTGCTTCGTATGCTTTCACATAATCTCTGAACTCAAAGGCCTGACGCGGATGCTTGTCCGATGCGGCGCGCTTGAAGTTCCAAATGGCAGCCTCTGCATCAAAGGGTTCACCGTTGGAGAAGGTGACGCCTTCTTTCAGATGGAAGACCCACTCTGTGTCAGATACCTGTTCATAGGACTCTGCCAGCAAAGGCGAAATCTCCCAATTTTCATCATAAGTTAACAGTGTCTCACAGACATTTCTAAATATATTCGCACTGATGTCCCCTCCAACTTTATGAGGGTCCAAAGTCTGCGGATCAGAACTCTGTGCAATGGTTACAGTGGCAGGCTCATCTTTTCCCTCAGAATCAGAACTACATCCAAATAAAGTTCCCGCTGTCAGGCATAATGCAAGCAGCAGTACCAGCATTTTACTTCTTTTTACTAACATTGTTCTTTCCTCCCTAATGGTTCTGCCCCAAATCTTGAAGCCCTAGCCCGGTTTGCGATGCAAACCGATGGCAGGTCTCATGCAAAGAAACTCCCAAATCTTTGATTTGGTGAGTTTTACTGCTGATTTGGCTTGGCAGACCTTATGCTTTGGGAGACCTAACCCGATTCAGCAATGCGGAATCGTTGGTAGGTCCCCGGTCAAGAGTGCAGGAGCTATGCTCCGTGGCACTCGACGGCCATCCCCAAGAGAGCAAGCATTCCTGCGCCGCTCGATTGGATGGATTTAGTCGTAAGATTTAATCTACGCCGCGCAGTCTCGGATCGCGGACATCGCGCAGCCAGTCGCCGACAAAGTTGATAGAGATGCAGCCGATCAGCAATGCGATGCCCGGTATCATGGTCAGCCAGCCGGCGCTGAAGATATAGTCATTTCCATTGGCAATCATATTTCCCCAGGTCGCGATGTTGGGCGGAATCCCAAGACCGAGGAAAGTCAAGGACGCTTCAGATAGTATGATGGTTCCTATGTCCATGGTCCCAAGTATGATTGCCGAATCAATGACACTAGGCAATATCTGTTTGAAAATGATGCGCCCATCGCTGCACCCGAGGGCATGGGCGGCTTTTTACAAATTCTTTTTCTTTTACTGAAAGCACCTGGGCGCGAACCGTCCGCGCATAGGGCACCCAGCCCGTGATTCCAAGCACCAGGATGACATTGGTCAAGCTTGCTCCCAGGGCGGCTACCAGCAGAAGTGCCAGAAAGATAAAGGAAATGCCAGCATGACGTCAATCATTCTGGAAATGACCACATCGATCCATCCGCCAAAATATCCGGCCAGTAACCCCAGAATCACACCGATGACCAGGCCTACAATACCAGCTACGATACCGACGATGAGAGAAATCCTGGACCCATAGATAAGCCTGGTGAGCACATCTCTGCCCAACTGATCTGTGCCGAAGATATGGTCCATGGAACCGCCCTCCATCCAGCACGGCGGCGCCAGCCGCTGCGCAACGTCGATATCGTTCATTCCATATGGAGCAAGGATCGGTGCGAGAACTGCCACGACAATCCAGACTGCCACTACTACAAGGCCGAACTTTGCTGTTCGTGTGCTGTGTCTTATCATCTTCCAAACATCGTTCATGCCGCGCCTCCTTTGTTTCTGTAGGATATTCTCGGATCGATCAACGTGTAACAGATATCGGCAATGCAGTTGATCAGCGAGAAAATGAGGGCGAATGCCAACGTGCTGGCTTGTATCAGTGGAAAATCATAATCCTTGATGGCTGTTACGATGAGCCTTCCCAGCCCTGGCAGGGCAAAGACGGATTCGACGACGACAGAGCCCGCAAACATATATCCGATCTGCAGCGCCACGAAAGTGACCACGGTCAGCAAAGCGTTATGTAATCCGTGTTTGACAATCACCGTGTTTTCTTTCGCACCTTTTGCCCTGGCCGTCGTGATGTAGTCCTGACGCATGACATCCAGCATAGAGGATCTGGTCAGCCTGGTCACACTGGCCCCCCATACCCGCTGCTACAGCAATCACCGGCATGATCAGCTGGCTTGGCTCACCGTAACCAGATGGCGGGAGCCAGCCCAGATTCACAGAAAAAATCATGACCATCAGCAGCCCGAACCAAAAGGATGGAATGGACCGCCCTGCAACGACAAAGATGGTAACTGCATTATCCAGAATAGAGTTCCGCTTAATGGCAGAGATGATGCCGAAGAGAATCGCCAGCGGCAACGATACGAGAAGCGCGATGCTCTGAATCTTCAATGTCGCCGGAAGACGCTCCTGCAGCAGATCCAGCACCGGTCTTTGGAAATAATAGGAATCCCCAAAATCTCCATGTAAAATATTCGTCACGTACTCAACATATTGCTGCCAGATGGATTTGTCTAAGCCCAAGGCATGACGAACCTTCTCAAGATCTTCAAAGGTACTGTCTGGCGTCACCATCATCTTTGTCGGATCGCTCCACGACTCTGAGGATGACAAAGACCAGCGTCATCACGAGGAACAATACCAGTACGGTCTGTAAAATTCTTTTTATGATATACCTTATCATTGTACATCTGCCCTCCTGGCCAAGTTGTAAACAAGCTACTTGTTATCGATGCGCTGTGCATCCGAAATATCTGCCATGATATAGGCGTAGTCCCCGGATGTACTTTGGTCATCATCACACGCATATCGAGAAATACGGTTTCTTCAAATGGTGCATGCATTTCCTCGATGACTTCCATGGTCAGCGGATCACGGATGACAGCGATAAGAGTCCCCTTTGGCACAGTCTTGTTCACATATTCCGGGCCGACCATCGGGTAGAACATACCGCCGTTCTTAGGACGTGTGACAGAACGGGTCTTGACGATCCACTGGGTTTCAGGGATCACCGGCTCGCCCGGATACATGCCCATATCCTTCATGACGTTGAACACGCCCTCACACTGCTTTCGATAAACTTGTCGTGTAGGGAAGCAACGCCAGTGCCGATCTCGGCAACAATGGAAGGTTTGCCTTTTGATAATCATATAGTCACTGAGCGTACCGGCATATGCTGCGTCAGGGGCCGGCAGGTTTTCCGCCGTACATGTGGACAAGGCCAAAAAGTTTTTGCCATATGGTTGATTCTGCTCAGTAACTCATCGTCAGCGTCTTCGCTAGGTCCCAGTTTGGACAAGACATAATGAATCGCATCTCCATAACCGCCGCCGTGCCAGTCGATCAATGCATCCGCATAATCGCAGAGGGGCGAAACCACCGATGCCATCTGCTCCGTCACCCACCCGCGGGAATTGCCCGGATACGTCCTGTTCATGTTGTAGCAGTCCTGGGGCGTATTGCGCCAGTCCCACTCAAAAGCCAGTGGATTCTGCATCGGTACTGCGATGATCGTACCTTTCAGTTTTTGATATCCACTTGCTCGATGACCTGACGGATCGCTTCAAATCCCGTCGTGGCATCGCCGTGTGATAAGGCACTCAGCATCAGGGTCTGCCCCTCCTCACTGCCGTTTATGATGTGCAGAGGCAGTTCCAGTTCTAATCCGCTTGCCAGTTTTGAAACAGGCATGCGGTAAAGGCGTGTTCCCCGCTTTTGCCACATAACCATTGATTACTACGTCTCCCATAATTGTTTCCTCCTATAAATGCTTTGCATGTTACTGCTTTCGGTAATTCCTTCATCGGTTTAAAGCTTTAAACTTCGTTTTCATCATTATAAGTCTTTTTATAAGTTTTACAATATTCTTTTATTTCCGACATCTTTCTCCATCCCCTCTATATTTTTATGAATATTTATAATAAATTCGTTATTTTCGGCAGTAATTTCTAATTTTCATAAAATTATTCGTATATTTATTTATAATTCCGATTTATTTTTTTATATATTTTCAAAATAACCCATAGGAAAAAACTATAATATTTCATTAAAAGATTCTTGATAGCAGGGTCTATTTCCTTAAATTGGAAATCACCTTGTAAAAAGAAAGGGCTGTGTGCTACAATGCAAGAAATAAAGCTAAATGAGGTAGATGATATGAATTTTAACACCTTGAGATATGTTGTAGCTGTCGCGAAAGAGCGCAGTTTCACCAAGGCTGCCAAGAGCCTTTATGTCTCGCAGCCAACTCTGAGCCAAAACATCCAGACCTTTGAAACACAACTGGGCACACCCCTTTGATCGAAAAAAGTTATCCCATCATGCTCACCTATGCAGGAAAGATGTACATCGAATTCGCCCAACAAGTTCTATTTTCGAGTCACAGATCAACCGCAAGATCAACAATACCATTTCCAATCCGCGAATGCGCATTCGCATCGGCATTTCCCCTCAAAGAGCGCGCTGATCATGCCGGAGCTCATCTATTCTATCCTAGAGGAGTTCCCTGACTGCATCATCTCTCTGGAAGACGGCAAGGACGAGCACGGCCTCTTCGCTATGCTGGAAAATAATGAGATTGACGTCATGATCGGCAGCCCTGTTCATAACAACGTCAAATACAAAAAGCCAGTTCATTGCAAATGAACTTCTGCTCCTTGCCATCCCAAAGGCCTTTGATTTTCCTGGTAAGGCAGAGGCTCTGGTGCAGAAGGGTTATCCTCGAATCCGCATGAATCAGTTAAAGAGCTTCCGTTTATCATCCTGCCCCTCAGCACCTTTCTGGGAGAAACGCTGCGCCTTCTCTGCGAAAAAGAAGCCTTTTCTCCCCGCTATTCTATCGAATGTTCAAACGTGCAGACCTCTTATCATCTCGCAAAACAGGGACTGGGTATCGCTTTGATCACAGAACTGATGGCGGTAAAGAATCCTTTTAACGGCGACTTAGATTACTACGCCCTGCAGTCAGGCACACCCCAACAAGAAGTCGCCATCATAACCAACGGCGACGGCATCATGACCCATCCCGTGCAGCGATTTTATAGAATTATTCAGAGAAGGGTTTCAGCACAGTATAAAATAGAAAATTCTGCAAAATAACATTGCAATTGCTATGGTTTTGAATTATCCTATTAGCATGGGCCATTACGGCACCGTAATTCCAAAATTTTGGGGAGGTAGAAAATGAAAAGAACCGCTGAAGATATTATGAAGCTCATAAAAGAAGAGGATATTAAGATGGTGGACTTTAAGATCGTCGATATAAACGGTCAGTTCCGTCATGTAACGATTCCTGCATCTCAGTTTACCGTAGACACCATGAAGGACGGCATCGGTTTTGATGCATCTAACTACGGCTATGCCGTCGTTGAAAAAAGTGACATGGTCTTTATTCCGGACCTAGACACCGCTGTGATGGATCCTTACTGCGAGATTTCCACTTTGTCGATTACTGGCAATGCGATGATCATCGATTATCCTGAGAACCGGCCATTGGATCAATATCCGAGGAACATCGTAAGGGCTGCGGAAAACTATATGAAAGACAGCGGTATTGCAGACACGATGCTGATTCTGCCTGAATTCGAATTCCATATGTTTGATGACGCTGCCTGGTCAGTCAAACCTTATGAGATCAGCGCCAATCTCGACACGGAGCAGGCTTATTGGAACAGTGACTCCCAGGGACAGGGCAATGTAGTCGCCCATCAGAAACACTATCACATGGCAAAACCTTTTGACGGCACTTATGAATGCCGCTCCGAAATGTGCTTAGAGCTGGAAAAAATGGGCATCGAAATCAAATACCATCATCCGGAAGTCGGCGCTGCCGGTCAATTTGAAATTGAACCGATGCTGGGTCAGATGTCAAAAGATGGCTGACGCTTCCATGATGATCAAATACGTCATACACAACACCGCGCTGAAGTACGGCAAAGTCGCGACCTTTATGCCAAAGCCGGTTTACGGCGAAGCTGGCAACGGCATGCACGTTCATATGCTCCTGCTCAAGGACGGAAAGCCTGTCTTCTCAGATGATGAAGGCTACTCCCACCTCAGCAGAGAAGCCCACTACTTCATCGGTGGACTTCTAAAGCATATCGCCTCCTGTGCGCCCTGACCAATCCGAGCACCAACTCCTTCAAGCGTCTGGTTCCAGGCTTTGAGGCTCCCGTAACGGTTGGTTATGCCACATCAAATCGCAGCGCCGTCATCCGCATTCCGGCTTATGCCAAGACGCCGGAGCTGCGCCGCTTCGAAATCCGTAACCCGGATGCCACCTGCAATCCGTATCTGTGCTACGCCGCCATCCTGATGGCGGGACTGGACGGCATCAAAACAAAATCGACCCGGAGAAAAACGGCTGGGGACCATATGATATGAATCTCTACTCCCTGTCCGATAAAGAGAAGGCAAAGCTGACCCCTGCCGGCCCGTCTCGACGACGCGCTCGACGCTCTGGAGGCGGACCACGATTATCTCACAGCAGGCGGCGTCTTCCCTCTCCACCTGATAGAAAATTTTATCGCCCTAAAGAGAAAAGAATGCCTGCAGCTGGCAGCCATTCCTCATCCTGGTGAATTTGACAGATATTTCAACTTATAATTGAAGCTGCTCCAGAGCTTTGCTATTCTAAATCATCAAAAGTGCCAGAAATGCGCTGTTTTAAGCACATTTCTGGCACTTTTTGATTCTAGCAGACTCATTTTAGAAGTTCTGACAGGCTGTACACGTAAATTTACACGAAAAAAGCACTGATTTTATATATAAGTATCACATCATATAATATACGCTCATATAAAATCACTCTCATTTATAGGAAATAATGTCAATCAACTCTTTTTAAAATGAAAATCTGCCTTTAAAAACAATCAAAAACGGATTTTATGGCAGATTCCGTGATTTTGCCTTTCCTGATCTGAGTTATAATGCGATCACGTTGACCTGATAGCCGATCGCCTCGACAAACCGCAGCAAATCGGCCGTCTTTATGAAGATTGTCTTTTTCATTGGTGTTCGGATGAAAGCTCATTCTTTCTTCGTTCATGATTTCTTTGTCGATGTAGACAGAAATATCTTTCTCCTCATTATTTAGAAGTCCGAAAGGAGAAACCACCCCTGGCGGAAGCATCATCTTCTCATAAAGGCTATCTCCGGAAGCCATTTTGATGCCTTTGCTCCCGGCAATTTGACCAAACGCGCTCATATCCAGTCTCTTATGGTCGTCCATAATCAAAAAAGATAATAGGCAGTCTTTTTCTTGTTTGTCAGAAACATGGTTTTGGTACGGACTCCCTCAATCCCTTCAATAAAGCTGTCTGCCTGTTCTGTCGTCAGAGCAGGTTCATGTTCGACGATTTCAAAGGGATTTCAAGAGACGCGAGGGTTTCTTCAACTTTCTTGTACAGATTCATTTTCTAATCCTCCTACTTGTTTTTGCGTATTTGCAGTATAAACACCAGCGATGATAACGGCCGCGCCAATGGACTGATATGTTGTAAACGCTTTTTCAGTATAACGGCTCCTGCAAAGGCTGAAACAACCGTTGCGATACCGATAAAAGATGACGTGCGATTAACTCCAATCTTCGTAATGGCTATATTTGATAAGAAAAATGCAATGGCAGAGCATCCGATTCCCTGATATAAAATTGCAGTCAAAAACCCTGAATCGTGGAACGGCAAAGAAGCACATCAGTCAAGTTTCCTTTCACACAGCCTTCTATAAAAGCTAATAGCGTAAATACTGCTGCGCCGCATACAAAGCATAACGTAAGTGATTTCCGTACCAGCAAAATCTGACGCTTTCTCAACGTATACACTGTACAGTGCGTAACAGATCACTCCCAGGAAAAGGCACAGATAGCCAGCAATCGAAAGACTTGATGATGCTCAACTGCCAATATCGTAATAAGGACGCCAACTAACGTTATTAAGATTCCGAGAACTTGAGGTTTTGTAGGTTCCTTATGAAGGATCAAAGTGGATGCCGCCAAAGAGGCTACTGGTATACACGCAAGAAAAACCCCGCTCTCTGATGCCGTCGTGTGACTAATCCCAATCGTTTCTCCGATGAGATATAGGACAGGATTAAAAATTGCCACGGCTAATAAGGGCTTAATACTTTTCCCTTTCAGATTTATCTTAATCATGCCCGTAACTGCAAGAAGGCTCATCACGACAAAAGCGATAAAAAATCGCCAGCCGAGAAGGGATAGCGTACTTTCATCTTCTGTAGCGTCCTTCGTGAAGACATAACTGAGACCATAAAGGGTTTCTGCGGCTAAAGCACATAAGCACCCGATTAGTAAATTGTTAGTTTTTATGTTTTTGCATTTTTCATTCTATCACCATGCTTAGAAATTATCTTTCCATTTTTCTATACTTATATTATAATATAGCCATCTCATAAAGTAAATTCAGTGTTACTTTATATAAAAATAAAGAAAACTTAACACTTGCAAAAGGAGAAAAGCAAATGGAGCGAATCAACGCTGAGGTTTTGTTACAGTATCAAAGCTCGGAAGCTATAGAAAAGCTGCAGAAAAACTGGGGTATACGACGGCAGGAATCAGTTACATTGTTGGAAATATGGAAGAGCAGGCTGGTTTTCGTCTGTTTATACGAGAATATGGCGGTGTAAGACTGACGCCAGAAGGAGAAGCTCTACTGCCGTTTATGCAGAAACTTTTTGATTATGAGCAAACTGTAAATGAGCAGATTGACAGGATGAAAGGACTTGCGACAGGGTATATTCGATTGATTTCTTTTAATACAGTGATCGTCTGCTGGCTGCCTTCCATTTTGCGGGGATTTAAAGAAAAAGTATCCGGGAATAAAAATCGAGCTGACTTCGTGTGAGGGCCCTGCCAAAGGGATCCGTATGATACAGGAGAATGACGCTGACTGCGGATTTTTGGCAACAGATACAGCTGATGATATAGAGCTGTTTAAACTGAGGGAGGAGCCAGATGTAGCGGTCGTCGCAGAAAATCACCCTATGGCGGATAAAGCAGTCTTTCCCGTGGCAGAAATGGAAAATTACCCATTTATCGGATACCCGGAAGTAGAGGCTCCTTATGTCTATAAAATGGCACGAGAACTTGGTATTAAATTCAATCAGGTGATGACGGTAGATAATGATTATGGAAATCTTTCTATGATCAGTCAAAATCTAGGATTTGGCATCTATCCGCGAATGATTGCTGAAAACTGCAGATTTCCAGTTAAAGCAATCCCTATTGATCACGGTTCATATACGCCCATATCACTTGGCGTCAGATCGTATGAAAACGGATCTTGCCGCTCAGGCATTTGTAGATTATGTCTTAGGTTTAGAATGGTAGGTACGCCTTAGCTATGGAAGGCGCACCTGTCCCTGAATCAGGTTCTTATAGAAATCCACTGCCCCAGGCAGGCAGTTATGCTCGATGTTCTCATTCAGCCCGTGCATGCCCTTCATCTGCTCCGGCCCGTAGATGACCGGCGCAAAACGAATACAGCTCGGACAAATCTCCTGGTAATAGTAGGCATCTGTCGCGCCGGTCATGACGTAAGGACTTACAGCAAGTCCCGGGAATGTCTCGCCAATGACCCGCTCCACCTGGGTAAAAGGCCTCCCCTTTGATGTCCACCGGCTTCGAATAATCGTTGGCGCTGATGACTTCCATCTCAAGACCGTGTTTCTCCGCCAGTTTGCGCAGGATGGATAGGCTTTCTTCCATGCCTTGATGGGGAATGAAGCGTAAGTTTACGCCCAGGGTCGCTTCCTGTGGCAGCACGTTGTAGGCATCCGATCCCGACTGCATGGTAAAAAGCGATGGTAGTCTGCAGCATTGCCCCTGCCTGGGCACTGATGGAACCGAGAACCGGCTTCATCAAAGGTCCAAAAGAGCCAGAGATTTCCATAACCAGCTTCAGGCCAAAAGGCGCATAGGGCGAAAGTCTCTTGAACATGGCTGAAACCTCCGGCAGGAATTTGCGCCGGAAGGGTTTGTGTTTTTCGATATCTGTCACAAAAGCAGCCAGACGTTCCACCGGGGTGTGCTTCGTAGGTGCTGCCGAATGGCCGCCGTTGCTCCTGGCCGTCAACTTAACATCCGCCTTTCCCTTCTCAAAGACACCCACCATGGCGTAATTGCCTTTGATGCCGCCGATCGGCTCTGTTATAATGCCGCCGCCTTCGTCGCAGACGAGAAAATTCTACGCCGCGGCGTTTCAGCTCCTCTACGATTTTCGGCGCGCCGTCGCCGCTCCACTCTTCTGTGCAGGAGGATGCCAGATAGACATCACACGCCGGTATGTAATCCTGCGCTAGCAAATCTTCCGCTGCCTGGAAAAATGCCATCAGAGAGGCTTTGGTGTCCGACGTACCTCTGCCCCAGACTTTCCCTTCTGCAATCTGCCCAGAGAATGGCGGATAACTCCACTCCCCTTCTGCCGGGACCACGTCCTGGTGACTCATGAGCAGAATAGGCTTTTCTCTGCTCTGCCCTTTCCAGTAATAGAGCAGATTTCCGTCAGCACGGTGCGCTCAAGCTTCTGGTGAACCAGTGGAAACTGCGCTTCCAGCACTTTGTGGAAGGCTTCGAAGGGCGCCCGCTCCGTCATGTCCTGATAGGACGTGGTATCACACCTGACCATCTCCGCCAGCTTTTCGGCCAGCATCATGGATCGGTCATCATCAGCAGGCGCAGTATGGGTAGACGCTTTCTTCGGCGTCAGCAGCGTCCGCACCAAAGCGATCAGCAAAAGCGCGATGATCGCGGCTGGTATCAGCAAAAGGTATTTCATTCTCTGCTTCCCCCTTTCTTATAGAAGAAGTATGCTACCGCGATGGCAATGGCTCCCGACGGTATAATCATAAAGCTGGTGGAACCTGTAAGTGACGGCACCAGAATAAAGAGCAGTCCCATGACCACCAGGGGAGCGGCGGCGATTTTCATATTTCCCCGGAAATATTTATAAGCCATAGCGCCGAAAGGGCCGGCACCACGTTTTCAAAGGCAGGCTGCAGGGCAGGGCTCACAGGATCGGCTGCAGCGGAACCAGAAGCAGCACCCCCAGAGCCAGTACGAGAATCGTCACCAGGGAAGAGGTCGCAATAGAAAGCGTGGAGATAATCTCATTCTCCGGCGTTCCCGGTTTTTGCTCCACGATATCTCTCGCGTTGACCGCGCAAGGTATTTTCATGTTAATCAGGTTCCCCGTGATGAATGCCAGATAACCGCCGCCTGCGCCCAGCATGGGCGTGTAGATCAGAAACTCTACCACGCTGCTCACCGTCCAAACCAGGCCGACAGATAGGAATGCTTTTGCCACAGCGCCCAGGTTTGGCGATGCGCCGAGAACCATCCCCATCAAAAACGGCGCGCCTACCAGCATGACCAGAACGATAACTGAACTGATGCGCCCGATGGTGTGGGTGCGGGAATTATATTGTTCAAAAGAATTGCGTTCCATTTTGTTCTTCTCTCTCTCTATATAAACAGCTTGACGACCACGGCTGCAGCCATGCCGATGAGCATACTGCAGGCGATAGAAAACTTTCGACCCATGCCATATTCTTTTCTCCGCCAGATAGACAAAGCCTGCCATGACGCAGCGGAAACTGCTACGACGATCAGCGGCAGGAAACTTCCAGAAAGAAAACATGCCGTTGCCGGAAACAAAGCCCCGATGTAGCTGCCAATATAAGCGGAAACCAATCCGATGAACATGGCAGTCATGGCGCTGTCCCCAAAGCCTGCGCCGCCGGCGCTGTCTTTGGCGCCGCTTCCCAGCTTCTTCAGGTATTTTTTGTTGAATAGGACCGACAGAATCATGCCCCACATGATGCAGATGCTCATGAGCAAGGCGATGGTAGAAAAAGCCGGAGGCCGTCATCTGGCTCGCCGACAACTCCGCCATGCCTACCTGTTCTGCCGCGGCCTGCGCTACCTGGGTTTCGTAGTGAAGGGCGCCAATGACCGACAGCCGAAGCCACGGCCACGGCGTACCGAGACTCCCCGCCAGGGCGATGACACCCAGCAAAATCCCTACACTGGGCAGCAGAGAAGGTGGCGCTGGAAGTGATGACCCGCTTCATCTTTGCCTTGTCCATTCCTATGGCAAGCCCTGCGCGATAAGCCCGCACCATGAAAATGATACATAATGCGGCGACAAATGCGATGATGCTGCCGCAGATAATATAGATAGGGATACTGTTCAGTTGATGTAATATGTTCATTTCTTATGATCCTCCATTATATAACCCACCACTGAGGCCAACTAAATTCCTCGATATCCGAAATGCGTTCCATCCCAAGCAATGAATATGACTCCGTCTCATATTTGCATAACCAATACCCATACGCTTCTTTTTCATATTTCTGAATTGGTACATATAGATACGCGCCATCAGCGGAATACATACCACAAACGTCTATCGATTCATAATTCCTTGGAAGTGTCACGCGCTTTCTTACAGAATAATCTTCTAACGAGAAAATGTAAAAATGTTTTCCATTCTCTAGCGCAAATAATTCAGATTCATCAGGTTTTACATCACCAGTATATAAGTAATTATATCCTTTAAACCTCTTTATTTCATTTCCGGTACGAAGATCCTTTATGATAACACTGCCGCCTGTCATTTGAACAAGAAAGGTATTACTTGTCAAGGAAAAGAAGACTTTGTCCTCATAGTGGAATTCCGTTTTCCATTTTGTATATGTCTTTTCTTGCGTTTTGCTTTTTCATGATATCCTCCATAAAGGGTTTATTATATTATTCAATCATGTAGGACTGCAGGCTTTTTTGACAGCCGTTTTTCTCATAGAACGTTTCCAGCCCTGGCTGTGCGCCAAAATATAGCATAGTTGGGGTATTATCT
>VOFH01001497.1_pt1 | contig 43577 bp, 37 predicted proteins | sample 5384091 | NCBI WGS metagenome assembly VOFH01 (sample SAMN12384727, study PRJNA508395) | human gut metagenome | isolation source: healthy gut G | host: Homo sapiens
TCCGAGAAACGCCACACGAACGCATACGGGTGCCATGAAAGTCCATTCGAACCGTCAATCAACTCCTTGATACATAGACAGGAAGTCAAGGAACGTTCGTCGGTCGGATGGGTCCGAAGGAGAAACCGGCAACCCCGCCGGCATCCTCCCCGGGTGTTCGCCAGCGAACGGCACCGGCTCCGCCATGATCGGCCAAGGAGAAGACATGTGCCCAGACCCCATCCGCCGCAAAGGCAGGAAAACACTCGCCAAGGTATACGATTCCCTATCCGGCGGAAAAGGCCCCGGACAGGTCGCGCATCATCGGGCTGCCCACCAAGAAGGAGGCGCGCGACATTCGGAACGAATTGACGGCGGCGGCGTGGTGGGCGGCAGATCGGTGTCGCGCATACGGACGGCCAAGGAATACATCAGCGTCGTCGAATCATTCTTCCGCAAGCTGCGGGCATCAAAAACGCGGAGCCGCGAACCCCGCAGACGGGTATTCCGTCCCTGCGGGAGCTGCTGAGGATACCCGCGTGACCAGCCTTGACGAGTATGAAAGAATGCTTGAGATCACAAGCGCGGATACGGTAATCCTGCTTGTCGGCAGGAAAGACCGCCGAGGCAGAGGAGCCCGGATGCTGCTGGCCTTGAACGAGATGCGACTGAAAATGGGGAAGGCGACGATCCTCCTGGCCACGGGGCGGAAAAAGACCACAAAGCCGTCCTGCCCGCGTACAAGCCCAGGTTCTACCGGCGATAGGCAAAGGCGTGAGGCGGCGTTCCGGCGGCTCCCCTTCGCCCCGGTCGCGCACGCGCCCGGCTGGCCGCCGTTCCCTCTTCCGCCTTACCCTTGAATCGTTTTTGTCGCCATCGCGCACCCACGGGCCGGATTCGGCTCGATTCAGCCCGATTCAGCTCGTACCACACTCCTTTTCCGCCGCCCCATGAGTGTTTTACTGCCCGTATCGCCATTCACGGCATTCCACCTAAAATAGCCTTCACCAGAGCTGCAACAGCGCAAGAACGCAACTCATTCGGCACCAGTTGGCTTTATGGCCTCTTAAGTAGGAATCCACCAATTCCGCTACATTAACTCAGATCTTTACGAATAGAACCTTCATCCTGTACTTTTGAACGCCTCAATACAAAGCAGCAGTCCCTGATCACCACGGGTATTAATCGTACAAAGCTGTTCTAATAGCAGCCTCATAAACATTAGGCTCCGGCAAACCAACATTTGAGAAAGCGGCAGACACTTTTTCAACAGTTGTGCAACCCTCTCCAGCAACTTTAAGCGGAACAGGCCTGCCCTCCACAGCTTTATCGAAATCGTAGTCATAGCGCAGGAAGTGGATGGCTCCGGGCTGTGAGGGAAAACCGAAAGAAAGATTGTGCTCTCCTCCAAGTCGCCTCATAATGCGGTCATAAACGGGAACGGGAGTGACAAACCAAAGACCCGTCTTATTAAGACGTTCACGTTGCAACACTTGCCCTTTGTAGACAATCTGAGGAATAATTCGTTTATTAACGTTCTCCCAGTTCAAGCCCACTGTGGATTTAACGATTCGACGTTCTGGCTCAAATAACGCAAGACGAGACAAACGATAATTCCCCGTGGTATCGATAGTCTGCACCTCAATAGCAGTGAACTCCACCAAATTGCCTTCTCCGTCGAGACGGGCGAGAATCCAATCAACAAAGTAATTCCCAACCCCATCACGTTTTGGAAGCTTTAATTCACCGCCCCAGTCGTGTCCATATACGGCGACTGCACCACCTTCTTCTTTCGCTTTGTAGAGAGCGAGCTTATTCTTACCAGAATAAAGGTTGAGATCAACCCCGAAAGACTTATATGCAATAATCTTAAGCATTTTGTAATCGTCTGCATATAGACGAATAGGACAACAAATAGTAGGTGTTGCGTCCTTAATCTGCGCTACAGCGCAGGCTCCGCTGATACCACCAGCATCATCTTCCGCTACAGGCTTAGTACATTGTTTGCCTAGAAAAGGACACTGTCTACGTGCAGATGCCAATTTTGCCGCATCCGTTTTATCTGTTGAGAGGTATCCGAAGAAGTCAACTATTGTTCCGGCCATGTTCATGCCTCCTTTAGCACTGCTGATAACGACGTACCTACAGCAAAGAGCAAGTAGTGGCGGCACTGCATTGCCTACCTGCGCATATTGTTCAGCCTGAGAACCTGTAAATACATAGTGGTCAGGAAAGGATTGAATACGCGCTGCTTCTCTAACTGTAAATGCCCTGTTCTGGTCAGGGTGGAAAAAAGCACCCCAGTGGGGGTCGCACTTGGTGAGGATCGTGGAAGATAACCCATCCCACATAGGACGTCCATAACGCTTTGTGTGATCAGATTTCCTAGCTTTACGCATGCCTTTTGGCAATAATTCATCCGGAATGTCTGTCCAATTTCCCCCTGCTGAATGTAGTTTAGGCGCTGCATGTTAATTGCAGAGAGTCTAGGAGCTTCATGGTTCAGAACACCTATGGAGCCGCGCCTAAGCGCACGCTGATAATCACACTGCGGCCTTACCGGGTATTCTTTGACCGCTTCGCCGCGTTCACCGTTCTGTAATGAAGGCAAATCTCCAATGGCTTCACGAAGCGTAGTGAATGGCGCATCTGTTTCGGGGCTAGGCTGCTTAACAATTTGTCGCCCATCAAAGTGGTAGTGAAGTTCGCTCGCACAGGAGCATGACGAGTGGGTTCAGGCCAAGCGGATTGCGGTATAACCGCGCCACGAAGGCCAAGAATGATAGTACGCCAACGCATCTGTGGCACACCGTAGTAAGGGGCACCCAGAATATGCACATCAGCACCGTAACCGAGATCTGCCAATGCATCGAGAATCGCATGCAAAGTTCCGCCGTGCTCAAAGAGACGAGTCCCGGCACGTTCTCGATTAGAATTGCACGCGGCTGAAAGGCATCCACATAGCGTAGATATTCACGGAACAAATGGTTGCGGGGATCCTCATTGGAACGAACAGGCGCATTAATGGAGAACCCTTGGCAGGGCGCCACCAGCCACTAAATCAAGTTGACCTTTCTCTAGGCTCCAATTCCCGGCGAACGCGCTCGGGTCAGTTTTACGGATATCTTCAACACATACCTTAGCGCTGGGATGATTCCTAGCGTAGGTCTCTGCATATTGGGGAACAATCTCCGAGGCGAAAAGGGTGTGAAACCCAGCCTCCTCAAGGCCTTCCGAAAGACCTCCAGCGCCAGCAAACAAGTCAATGGAAATCAGGTCGGATGATGGCGTAGAGTCAACGCATTTCACCTGCCTTCACGCACTTCATGACTGCTCCTCACATGTAGGTCCGCTATAGGCACAGGCGTCATAAGCTCACACAAGTAGCAGATGTTCCAATAAGCGGCACATGCCTACAGACCAGCGTATGAAGTTTACCAGTGGGCACGTACCGACATGCCGACCATCGGTCTTCCGACTAATCGTCTTGGGACATCTACCTCTGTCTCATTTTTGTACTTTCCAAGAGTTTCCGCGGAGGAACGACTTCAATCTACATCAGCAGATTCCACCGTTGCTTCGAAACAATTCATCAACCGCTTTCACATCTTGCGTCGCTATTCATGGGTATATTCCCGAACGGTCACCTCAGTGTCATCGGCATGTTGTTCGTCGTTTGAAACTGGCAGCCTTCGCGGAAGCGAGCTGCCACGCCAGCCACTCGCCCGGCTGGTCCTCGGGGACGCCCTTGAGCGCCTTCGCCTTCCCGATGGCGTCGTCGAGCTTGTCAGCAGCTTCGGCTCCTTGGCTGATCCGCCTTGTATGTGGTGGCGGTGGCCTCGTCCACGGCCTTCATGAGCGCCTTGTCGGCCTTCCCGGCCTGTTCGACCGCCGCGTGGTATCCGGTCGATTCGTGGTGCGTCCAGTAGGCGTAGCCGCCGCCGATGCCCGACAGCGCCACGGCCACCGCCGCGATGATGATGGCGGTGAGGGTTGGCGGCTTAATACCCTTGGGCTTGCTCTCCTCTGGAGTGGCGTCATCCATGGTTTCCACTCCCTCTGATGGCTTCGTCATTACTCTTCCCTATGTCCTTATGCGCCGACGTCCGATTCGCCCATCGACATGGATATAACGGCGCGGAGGCCGTCAGGCCGAAGCTCCTTATCCCGTGGAGACGTCAGAGACAACCGCGCTTCCATATCATGCGAATTCAATACTACATTCGACCAAGAAATACAACCGAAGAAAGCGCCTTCGTTGAAGAGCTAATTCAAACGATTGCTGAACGTCAAAGGCATGGTCGTCGAGGACGTGTCGGTGGACGATTCCCCGTTGCGTCCCGCTCCCGCGCTGGTGGTCCGGCTGCGGTGCCGGAAGGCGGCACTCAGGTGTTCGCGCTGCGGGCGCAAAGTGCCCTTTCTGCCTACGGATAGAATCTGGTCAAATCAAGCAACGATGCTGTCCTCACTTTGCAAAAGCGCCGACCATAAGGCGCGAATTGATGCATCGTGTTCAATGGCGGACAGCCGATACCGCACCTCGCCATCAGCCGCCCGCCATCGTTCGCCACCGCCGCAGCCACTCACCGCTCACCCGAGCAGGCCAAGCTCCTTGAGCTTGTTCTGGATGTCCACGACGGACGGCTCGACCTGGAACGACCCGTCGCCATAGAGCACGACCGGGATGTGCTTTTGGCCGCTGATCTCAACGGCACGGTCGGCCGCGCCCTCCTCCTGCTCGATGTCGTGCCACGTGTAAGCGGCGCCGAACCGGTCGAGCGCGTTCTTGGCACGGTGGCAGTCGCCGCACCATGTTGCACCATATACATCAATCGCCATGGGAACTCCCTCTCGTCATATGCTCTACGGCACATCTCATGAAAGACATGCACCTTGCGACCTGCGATGAAGCTCGCAGCCGTCTCATACGATATCGTATCCGGCAATGCTTGGTGCCAGTTACCCTGTCAGCTGACAGCGGCTGTAGCTAGCTCGGCTCTCCCCGCCCCCGCCGGCACTCGGCGATGAACGCCGCGCAGATCATAATCACCTGCGCCACCAAGTTGAACCAGATGAGCACGCCGATGATAGCTGCGAACGGCGCCAGCATCGGGTTGCGCGACGCACCCGTCAACAGACGAGCGCCCAGCAGCTGCATCACCGCGACCGCCAGAGCCCCAAGCGCCGCCCCCACCAGCGTGAATTTGCCCGCGCGTATGTGCGCGACCACGCGCAGCAGCAGCATGAACAACGCGAAATTCAGCAACACGCCGGTAGCGAAACCGGTCGATTCCAGCAACAGCGCGCCCGGCAGCGAATCGTCGGCGATGCCAAGCGCCCGCAACACCAGTCTCATCAGGCCGCCAGAGACGACGCCCGCCGCGGTCGACAATATGAACAGTACCGCCACCATGATCGCAGCGACCGTATCGCGCAATCGCGCCTTGACCACGTTCAGCTCCTGCGTGCAATCGTCGAACATGGTCGTCACTGCATTGCGTAGGGAATTCATCCAACCGGTGACCGTCCACCAGAACACCGCCAGCGTCACCAGACCGGTCATGTCAGCGTATGCGAGATTCCACTCAGCATCGACGCGGAGAACAGCGAATCTGAAACGCTCGGAATCACCGTGCGCAGCATCGCGAGCAGCGTCTTCTGCATCTCCTCGCTCCCGGTCACCACCAGTCCGAGCGCGCTGACCACGATCCACACGCCGGCGAAGAACGCGAACAGTAGCCCATATGCCAGCCCGTTCGCCAGCAGCGGCGCGCCGCGACACATACCGGTCAATCACCCGCCCGGTCAGCGAGCGCCGCCACCATGCAGCCAGCGAATCAACTGTCTCGCCTATCCTGTGCAGCCATTGCATGATTCGACTATACGCGGTCGCGCGACTGTCCACCACGACGGCGATAGTGGTGGCACACATGGGCAGCGAGGTAAAGGAGCACGCATCATGACAGGAGATCACGCAAGCGACCAATCACCGCAGCCCGGCCAATCCAGCCAGCCCGCCCTTCCCACGCGACTCACCCACCCCGGCCAGCCCGCTCCCGATTTCATCCTGCCTGCGGTCAACCCGGACGGCGGTGAAACCTCCATCACGCTGTCGCGGCTGCTGGCGCAGGGCAAGCGCGTGGTGCTGCCACTTCTATCCTACGCGATGACGCCGGGCTGCACCACCAGGCATGCGACTTCCGCGACAACATTGCCGGCTCACCGCACTCGGTTTCACTGTGCTGGGCGTCTCCAAGGGCCCAATCGACAAGCTGCAGCGTTTCCGCGAGCGCGACCACTTGTCGTTCCCTGCTTTGCTGTCGGACGCGGATATGACCGTGCATCGGCTTTTTACGGCGCGTACGGCGAAAGAAGCTCTACGGGCGCACGCACATAGGCGTGATCCGCTCGACATTCGTCATCAGCGTGTCTGTTACAGGCGCAGCCGGCACGATAGAGATCGCCCGTTACAACGTCCGGGCGAAGGGTCATGTGGCTTCTTTGATGAAGGCTCTGCAATAGGCGCTCTCAGAACTCGCAGGTATAACGATTGACGCTCGAAAAAGCCTTGTATCTGCGAGTTTTGGCGCGATTCGCATGGCCTCTTTGGCGGCCTCAACCTGTGCAGACCGCCTTCGCCGGTGGCGATGAAGCGCCCGGAGGCCAGCACATAGTAGCGATCCGCCCGTTCGACGGCGAATTCCTTGAGCACCGGGAACATCGTCACGGCCTCGTCGTACCGCGCTTTCGCCTCGGACCCGTACCGGTCGGCGACCCATGCAGGTTCTCGTCGACGGTCATCGTGCCGAACGACTGCTGCCCTGCGGCACGAACGCCATGCCTTTGCGGACGCGCTGGTTCGGCGCGGCCTTGGTGATGTCGTCGCCGTCGAAACCGCCTTCGGCTCCTGCAGTCCGACCTCACTGCACATCCTGACCACTACGTCACATAAGCAACACGCTGCGTCCATCAGAATGTGAGATAACCGGGTACGCTGGTACTCATGGAACTTCACGTACTCGACCACCCGTTGGTGGACCACAAGCTCACCGTTCTTCGCGACAAGAACACTCCGTCCTCCACGTTCCGCGAGCTCGTTTCCGAACTCGTGATGCTCGAAGCCTACGAGGCGACCCGCAACCTCGACATCGTCGACAAGCCCATCGAAACCCCCGTCGCCCCCATGGTCGGCAAGCACATCGCCAGCCGCCCCCATCATCGTTCCGTCCTTCGCGCCGGACTCGGCATGCTCGACGGCATGACCAAGATGATTCCGTCCGCTGAAGTCGGTTTCCTCGGCATGAAGCGCGACGAGGAGAACCCGACCCAGCAGATCACTTACGCCAACCGTCTCCCCGAAGACCTCACCGGCCGTCAGTGCTTCCTCATCGACCCCATGCTCGCCACCGGCGCTGCCCTCGTCACCGCCACCCACTACCTCGCCGAGCGCGGCGCCAAAGACGTCACCGCCATCAACATCATCGCCGCCCCCGAAGGCATCAATACGTCAAGACCACATCGACCCCTCCATCGCCTTCAAGGTCGTCGTCTGCGCCGTCGATGAAAAACTCAACGAAAAAGGCGTACATTGTGCCGGGGCTTGGCGACGCCGGCGACCGCCTCTACGGCGTCATTGATTGATGGAGCGTATACGGCCTTTCCTCAGCGCTCGACGTACGAAATACGCCTTCGGCTTTGAACGGCCGTATCCGCACACATCAACCAATGCCCTCGGTGGGGATTGACTGGCGGGCGTCAGCCAATCCCCACCGAGGGACTCGAAAGTCGCGGTATCGTCGTGCCGTGACTCTCGGAACAGTACGACGGCGTATCTTCCGTAATCCTCCGGGCAGATAGAAAGCAGGATAATGCGTATTGGCGTCATTTGCGTCGGCAGGGTCAAAAAAGCAGTATCTGCGCGACGCCATCGCCGAATACAGCAAACGGCTCGGTAGCTACTGCAAGCTCGACATCATCGAGGTCGCCGACGAAGACCCCGAACATGCCAGCGAAGGCGTGGAACGGCAGATTCGTGCCAAGGAAGGCGGGCGCATCGCCAAGCACATCCGCCCCGACGCCTATGTGATCGCGCTGGCGATCGACGGCACGATGCTCTCCTCCGAAGGGCTCGCCGCGCATCAACCAGCTCGGATTGCACGGCGAAAGCCACATACAGCTCATCATCGGCGGCTCGATCGGCCTGGACGACGCGATCCTGCGCCGCGCCGACTACAGGCTCAGCTTCTCGAAGATGACGTTCCCGCATCAGCTGATGCGCGTGATCTACTGGAGCAGCTGTACCGCGCCTACAAAATCAACGCCCGGCGAGCCATACCACAAGTAGGGCGGTGGCGGTCAGCTCACTCCACGGACTTGGGAGGCTGACCGGATCGATGCGGTCGAGCACCGGATTGGTGAGCAGCTGCACGGGCAGCGCGAACGCCATCGTCGCCGCGGCGGCGATCACGCTGTACCAGTGCACGCTCACCTCGAAATACAACGCGGGCATGTTGAGCGCCGCCGTAAGCAGCCCGCCGACCGCGCGCCCGAGCGGCAGACCGACGACGATGCCCATGCCGGCCAGTATCAGCATCTCCTTGTTGACATACCGGTGCACCTCGCGGTCGTAGAAGCCCAGTACCTTCAGCGTGGCCATTTCCGCACGCGCTCAGACACGTTCGTGTTCGCCAGCGTGAACAGCACGACAAGCGCCAGCCCGCCCGCGAGCGCGATGATGAGCGCCACGACGGCGCTCATCAGGTCGAACGAGAAGCTGCGCTCGGATCGTCGGTGCTGGTGGCGCTCACGACCAACGGATCGCGTGCGAGCCGATCCGCGTACGCGATGTTCTGGTCGGCGGTTCCGTTCAGTGTGGCGATCACGGCGTTGCGCGTCACCGCCGTCGACACGCCGAATGTCTTCTTGTACAGACTTTCGCTGACATACACGTTCGAGCCGATGAGGTTTCGCGTCACCGCGGAGACCTTCACTTCGCCGTGACGCATACTGCCGTCACGTAGCGTGACGGTGTCGCCGGCCTTGACGCCGAGCGAGTTCGCCGCGGATTGCGCGACGATTATGCCATCGCCCCCAAGCTGCAGCTTGCCGTGCCCGCCGCTCGCGGGCACCGCAGCGTAATCATGTCTCCGAGCGCCCCTACTGAATCATCCGGCACGATCATGAGCTGAATCGTCTCGCCTGCGTCGCCCGCGTCCATCTCGCCGCTGTCGAGCCGCAGATCGAGCGAACGTTCCACGCGCCCGTCCTTGTCGAGCCGAGCGCGCATCGCATCGACGCTGTCGTCGCCGCTGACGACGAGCAGGTCGTAATGGTAGATGTCCTCGTATTGCTTGGGTCCGAGCGTGGCGACGGTGTCGTTGATGGCGAAGCCGCACACAATCAGCGCCGTGCAGCCCGCCACCCCGCCGACGGTCATCAACAGGCGGCTTTTGAAGCGGAATATGTTGCGCGCGGTGACCTTGTTGAGGAAGCTGAGCCGCCGCCACAGCGGGCGGATGCGTTCGAGCAAGATGCGCGCGCCGGCCTTCGGCGCTTTCGGCTGCATGAGTTGAGCCGGGCTTTGCCGCAGAGCCCCGGCGCAGGCGACGACCGTTGCGACGACCACGCCGACGACGAACAGTGCGATGCCTGCCGACCCGTACAGCCAATCGTATTCGAGCTGTATGCCGGGCACCGTGTACAGTCCCTCGATCACCAGCAGCAGGAACGACGGAATGCCGAGGAAGCCGACCATCAGTCCCAGTCCGCCGCCGATTAGGCAGGCGAGCGCGGCGAACAGCACGTATCGCATCGCGATGGCCGCGTTCCCGTAACCGAGCCCGGTGTAGGTGCCAATCAGACCGCGTTCCTCCTCGACCATGCGGGTCATCGCGGTCAGGCTCATCAGCACCGCAACAATCAGGAATACGACCGGGAAGGCGTAGCCGATTGATTCGATTGAGCTGATGTCGGATTTGAGCGAGCTGAAGCCGCCGATTGACGAGCGCGTCTGCACGTACCAGCGGGCTGCGGCGATGTCGTCGACGCGTTGCTGCTGCTTGGCGAACTGACTGTCGGCATCCTTGCGCTTGGCGTCAAGCTGGTCTTGCGCGTCCTTGAGCTGCCGTTCGCCGGTGTCCATCTGCTCTTCGCCGGCGGCTATCTGCTTGAGTCCGTCGCGGATCTGCTGGCGACCGCCGCGCAGCTGCTCGGTTTGCCGCTGCAAGGTGGCCGATTGCGCTTCGAGTTGGGCTATGGTGGCGTTGACCTGGCTCAGCTGGGATTGCAGTTGCGTGAGCTGTGCCGCGGATTCATCGGCTTTGGACCGTGCCTGTGTGGCGAGGTCGCGCGCGGCTTTCGCTGCCTTGCGCAATGGTTCGAGTACCGTCTCGGGCAGACCTTGCGCGCCGGCGACCGCCTGGTCTGCCGCGTCCGCGGTCTGCTCTGCGGCCCGCGCGCCCTGCGCGGCCAGGTCGTTCATCGTCTGCGCGGTGGCGATGCCCTGCTGCAGCTGCGATTGGCCCTGGCGGGCTTGGAGCAGTCCCACGTTGACCTGGTCTTTGCCGTCCTGCAGCTGCTCCGATTGGTCTTCGAGCTGTGTGAGCTGGTCTTCAAGGCTCTGCTTGGTGGTTTTCGCCTGCTCGCGCCGGGTTTTCAGCTCCTCCGTCTGCTCGGTGATCTGCATCTGCGCGTCGTCGAGCTGCCGGTAGGCGTCGGTCTTCGCCTGGTCGAGCTTCTTCTGCGCGGCGTCCACGAGAGTCTGCCGGCGTTCGTTCTGCTGCTTGGTCTGCACCGTGGCTTCGATGCGGTCGGCGACATCGCGAACCAGCGTGTCATAGTCGTCGCCGAACGCGTCCTCGTCGGTCGAGCCACTCACGGTCAGGCTGATAGCGGTGTAGATGGCTCCTGTCACGCCGTCGCTCGGCGCGAAGAACGTGTAGTCGGACGCGAGCGAGTTGCGGAATGCCGTGGCGCCGCTGTATCCGTCCGGATTGCTCAGGTCCTTGGGGTCTATCACCGTGCCGGTGATGGTCAGTTCGGTCGGGAAGCTCGGCGCCGATTGCGATGCATCGGCTTGCTCGTCCGTCGGTTCCGTGCCGTTCGCGCCGCTATCGGCGGAGTCCGTATCCGAAACGGTCGATGTCGCAGTGCCGGTGTCAACCGGGGTGACGGTCAGCGAGTCGCCGACTGCCATGCCACTGTCGGCGAGGAACTTTTTGGTGACCGCGACCTCGCCAGCCTTGCTCGGAATGCGGCCGTCCTGTAGGTACGGCTGGTCGAGGCCGTTCACGCCGATCTCGTTGATGGTGACGGTTTTGTCGGTGCCCTTGACGTCGGCTTCGACGCTCTGGCTGCGTTCCGGCTGCACGACATCGACTCCGCGGACCTGCTTCAGGGCCGCAACGTCATCATCGGTCAGGCCGTAGGTCGACAGCACCTGGATATCGTGCAACCGTTGCGCGTCGTAGAACCGGTTCGCGGCGCGGAACGTGTCACGACAACCGGCGTAGATGCCGGTCATCACCGCCACCCCAAGCAGCGAAATCACGGCGATGGACAGAAACCGTTTCCACCCGTGCAGCCACGAGCGCATCGTATCCTTGACGAACGCCCCCGACAGCGAGCGCCCACGAGACGGCCTGCCGCCCGTATCGGTGTCGGCCGCCAAGTCGTAGATTCCGGGAATCACCTCGGTGGGCACATCGGACGCGGGCGACCACCCGGCAGAATCACCGTCCGCCTTCCGACCTTTGTTCCTATGCGCATGCCGTCCCATCACAGCACCTACCATTCAATGTCGGCGATCGGTGTCGGCGCGGGATTCACATCCTCGCCCACCACCTTGCCGGAGCGGAAGCGGACGACCTTGTGCGCCATCGGAGCGAGCGCGGAGTTGTGGGTGATGATGAGCACCGTCATGTTCTCGTCACGGCAGATGTCCTGCAGCAGTTGCAGGGACCTCCTTGCCGGTCTCGTAATCGAGCGCACCGGTCGGCTCGTCGCACAGCAGCAGCTTCGGCTTCTTGGCGATTGCGCGCGCAATGGACACGCGCTGCTGTTCGCCGCCGGACAGTTGCGCCGGGAAATTGCTCAGCCGGTCGCCCAGGCCGACCTTGTGCAGGGTGTCGGCCGGGTCGAAATGGTCGGGGCAGATCTGCGACGCGAGTTCGACGTTCTCCAATGCGGTCAGATTCGGCACGAGATTGTAGAACTGGAAGACGAATCCGATGTCCATCCGCCGGTAGGCTATGAGGTCGCGTTTGCGCAGTCCGGTGATGTCGCGGCCGCCGACGACCACGCGCCCGGAGGTGGCGGTGTCCATGCCGCCAAGGATGTTCAGCGCCGTGGTCTTGCCCGCGCCCGACTGCCCGAGGATCACCGTCAGTTCGCCTCGGTCGGCGGTGAAACTGGCCTCGTCCAGTGCGCGGATCGTGGTGCGCCCGGACGGGTATTCCTTGACCACGCGGTCGAACTCGATATACGCCATCATGCACCTCCCCGCACACGCAACAGATGTTATACTCAAGTAAAACAACACTATGTCGGTTTCGCAACCAACAGTCGGATTGCCGAATGTCGGGCAGGAATCCGCCGGCGCGAGGCCATACGAGGCAAGGACCAGCCATGACCAAGGAACTGACCGAAAGCCGCCGCACCCGTTACACGCGGAGGGCGATGCAGGACGCGCTCATCGACCTGATGCGCGAACGGCCGCTCGGCAGCATCACCATCAAGGCGCTGTGCGAGCAGGCGGACGTCAACCGCTCCACGTTCTACGCGCACTACGACAGCATCGAGGAGCTGCTACACGACATCGAGGACGAAACGATGGCATGGGTCACGACCGCGCTCGACCAGCTGCTCATGCAGCCTGACGCGGCCGGCGTCGAGCACGTCATCGAGCACATCTGCCGCTATATCGCCGACAACCGCAACCATCTGCAGGTGCTGATGAGCCCTACCGCCGACCTGGATTTCCAGCAACAGCTGCTCGGCCTGATCTACAGCCGCCGTTCCGTCGCCGAACAGATGCAGCCCGCCTCCAGCGACCCGGCCGAAGCGCAGATGCGCATGCGGTTCGCCGTATCCGGCAGCATCGGACTGCTGCAGTACTGGCTCGCCACCGACCTCGCCGCCCCACCAGAAACCGTCGCCCACATCATCTTCACCATGGGCATGCCCGGCGCCCGGTGAGACAGACGATTCCGGCCTCGGCCCACCCGGAATCATACGGCCAGAGTGCCGCAGCGGCACTAGACGAATCGGAGATGCTGGTCACAAGGAATCGACGGGGCATGACATATTCTTCGCACCGGCACAGATCGTTTGCATAATCGCGATTTAGTAAATCACGATTATGCAAACGTGATGCTAGGCGCTCAATCGCAGACATGTTGCGGCAAAATTGGGCTATCTGCATCTCAAGGGGTTGATGGCGCTCTTCCGGAACATCTATCTGCGTTTCGAGGGGTTGGTAGCCGAGTATAAACGCCCTCAAGACCGCATGATTCCAATGGCAATTGGTGCTCAATACTCCGGGTATCATGTTTTGGCAACCCCTGAAACTCAGATAGATGTTCGGCGAACACGAAATCACCCCCTTGAAACGCAGATAGCCACGAAAAGTCGACGCCGCGACGATGAGGAAGGCTCAGACCGTGACCGTGGTGCCCACCGCGGCATGACGCACCCCGATGAGCCGATGCGGGAGACAAAACGGCGCACGGTGACGTCGACTCGTCAGCGGATGGCATAGAATGGCGGTCGTGCCGATATCGGCCTGCGTTGCGGCGGGTGCGGCGATCACGGCATCACGGCCCGGCCCCACCGGCGATGACGGCAATGTCGAAGACGGGCGCGAGCGGGTCAACGACGGGCAGACGGCCAATGCCGCGAGCAGTCGCCGGCGTGCGGCAACGATGGAGAGGAACCGATGAGCAAGAACACCATGCACGACGGCACGGCGACGGCCTCCCGCCCCGGCACCGGCAACACGCCGGCACCGGCGGCGTTGCGCAAATCGTTGAAGAACCGGCATGTCCAGCTGATCGCGCTGGGAGGGGCGATCGGCACCGGACTCTTCTATGGCTCCAGCGAGTCGATCGCGTTGGCAGGCCCGTCAATCCTGCTTGCCTATCTTGTGGGCGGGTTGGCTATCTTCATGATCGTGCGGGCGCTGGGCGAGATGTCGGTCGAAGACCCGAGGGCCGGTGCGTTCAGCTACTACGCGACCCGCTACTGGTCGAAGCGCGCCGGCTTCGTGAGCGGCTGGAACTACTGGTTCAATTACATTCTGGTGTCGATGGTGGAGCTGAGCGTGGTCGGCTCGTTCGTCAACTACTGGTTTCCCGCGATTCCGCAATGGGTGTCGGCCGCGGTGTTTCTCGTCGTGATTGCGGCGATGAACCTGCTGGGGGTGAGCAAGTTCGGCGAGTTCGAATTCTGGTTCGCGCTCATCAAGATCGTCGCGGTGATAGCGATGATCGTCGGCGGGCTCGCGGTACTGATTGCCGGACTGCCAACGGATTCCGGCGTCAAGGCGAGCTTCTCGAACTGGTTCGCGCTCAATGGCGGCGTACTCCCCACGGCCTGCTGCAGCAAAGTGCCGACGGCCAATGGACCGGACTGTTGATGGCGTTGGTCGTGGTGATGTTCAGTTTCGGCGGCACCGAGCTCATCGGCATCACTGGCCGGCGAGACCGAAGATCCGCGCAGAACCATTCCCCCGCGCGACGAATGGCATCATCTGGCGCATCCTGGTGTTTTACATCGGCGCACTCGGCGTGATCATGGCCGTGGTGCCGTGGAACACGATCGACGGCACGACCAGCCCGTTCGTGCAGATCTTCGACTCGGTGGGCGTGCACGCGGCCGCCGGCATCCTCAACTTCGTGTGTCTGACCGCGGTGATGAGCGTGTACAACTCCGGCCTGTACGCCAACTCCCGCATGTTGTACTCGCTGGCCAGGCAGGGCAACGCGCCCGAAATCCTCGGCAAGCTCAACTTCCACGGCGTACCGGTTGTCGGGGTGCTCGCTTCCGCGGCCATCACCGCGCTGGCCGTGGTGGTCGTGTTCCTGTGCTTCCGATTTCGCGTTCAATTATCTGATGTCGATTGCCACCATCGCCGGCATCATCAACTGGACGATGATTATGTTCACCGAGATTCATTTCCGTCGCCGTGTGGCTACGGAGACGCGCCAAACGGCGAGCTGGCCGGGCTCACCGGAGACGAGGCTCTGGGACGCATCCATTTCAAGCTGCCGTTCGCCCGCGTGATGCCGTATGTAGTGCTCGCATTCCTGGCATTCGTCGTGGTGCTCATGTGCTTCTCGTCCAGCTATCGCGTCGCCGTCATCGCCGGTGTGGTGTGGCTTGCGATTCTGCTGACCGCATACCAGGTCACGCAGACGCGCAAGACCGTCCGCCCTTAGTCGCGCACATCCCACGGATGGAGCCATGGCCGCCGCACGCGCGAACAGAGCCAGCCCACCATAATCCGACACGCCGAACACAAGTCACAACGAAGTCCCCCCACAAACCTTGCGATCCGCCATTTTCCTTGGTTTAGCGCGAGACCACCTTTCCAGGACCCGCGAATATCGCCGGAAGCCAGGCAAAGGCCTTACTTCTCGACCATGCTGACGCCGATAATGGTGTGCAGTGTCATCGCACTGGCACATGCACAACCAAGGAGGGCTCCATCATGTTCATTCCCGGTACTACGAGAGTCTCGGCCATCTACATGTCGGCACGCAGCCGAACCGCGCGTATTACGTGCCCGCGTCCACGCCGATGGACACGGTCGGCGAGAATCGCGTGAATTCCGACCGTTTCATGCTGCTGAACGGCGACTGGGATTTCAAGTATTATGCGAGCATCTACGACTTGGACGCCGAGGTCTCCCGACTGCGCGCCGCCGGCCGCCCCGTGTTCTATGACGTGGATTTCGGCGGGGATGACGCACCGGAGAACGCCGATCCGCGCACTGCCGCCACGGGTGCGCTGGCGGCGGACGGCTTCACGACGACGCCGGTGCCGAGCGTGTGGCAGAACCATGGTTTCGACCGCCACCAGTACACGAATTTCGACTATCCGTTCCCGTTCGACCCGCCGTTCGTGCCGCAGGACAACCCGTGCGGCGTGTACCTGTGCGATTTCATGCATACGTCCGATCCTGACGCACCCTGCACGTACCTGAATTTCGAGGGCGTGGATTCGGCGTTCTATGCGTGGGTGAACGGCGAGTTCGTCGGGTATTCGCAGGTGTCGCATTCGACCAGCGAGTTCGATGTGACCGACGTGCTGGAGGACGGCGTGAACACGCTGGCCGTACTGGTGCTGAAATGGTGCGACGGCAGCTATCAGGAGGATCAGGACAAGTTCCGCATGAGCGGCATCTTCCGTGACGTGTATCTGCTTTGACCGTCCCGAGTATGCGATTCGTGACATGTTCGTGCATACGTCGATTTGGCGCAATGTCGATTCCGCGCTGGTTGAGGCCGGCATCAGCGATGACGAATATGATGCGTCGCCGGTCGATCACGCGACGGTCGACGTGGATTTCGCGTTCTTCGACGATGCGGATGTGCCGGTCAAGGTGCAGCTGTTCGATGAGGATGGCGAGCTGGTGGCAGAGGCGGCCTCGAGCCGATCGATGATCCGATGGCCGGGGACGAGGACGAAGTGACGGTTCGGACACAGCCCGACGCGAGCGAAGCCGACGACGCGACCGGCACTGGCAGCGACGATACCGCCGCGGACGACGAAGAAGAAGGCGTCATCGAGTCGATCGACGACGTGGCCGCCATCGACGATGACTCCACGGACGCACAGGCCGCACTGCGCATCGCGTCGGTGACCGGCACGCCTGCCGGCGGCGCGAACGGCACCGGATTCACCGGAGACAGCGCGTTCGCCCCGACCGCGCACGCATCCCCTGGCGGTCGACGACCCGCATCTGTGGACCGCCGAGACGCCGTACCTGTACACCATCGTGTACACCACCGCGAACGAGGTCATCACCGCGCTCGTCGGCATCCGCGAGGTCAGCGTGGATGGCAATGTGGTCAAGGTCAACGGCAAGCCGATCAAGCTCCACGGCGTCAACCGGCACGACAGCGACCCGGTGACGGTACCCGGTCATCAGCGAGGAGCAGCTCATGCGCGACCTCACGCTGATGAAGGAGCACAACGTCAACGCGATCCGCACCAGCCATTACCCGAACGCGCCGCACTTCTACGACCTGTACGACCGTCTCGGGTTTCTACGTGGTGGCCGAGGCTGACAACGAGAGCCACGGCGCGATGCGCGGCGTGCATCCGACGAGAGCGACGCGGCTGTCAACAAGCGCTGGAACCGGCCTATCGCCGACAACCCCGCGTGGATCGCGCCGACCGTTGACCGCGCGCAGCGCAGCGTGGAGCGCGACAAGAACCATGCGAGCATCATCTTCTGGTCGATGGGCAACGAGTGTGCGTACGGCTGTACGTTGAGGCGGCGCTGCTGTGGACGCAGACCTTCGACCCGAGCCGCCTGACGCACTATGAGAGCGCCCGGTATGTGGATGAGGGACAGGAGTGCGATTACAGCTATCTTGACGTACACAGCCGCATGTACCCGTCCGTCGAGGAGATCGACCAGTACTTCTCCGAGGAGGGGCCGCGCACGCCGGACGGGCTGCGCGACGGCAGCAACGGCGATGACGGCGACAACGGCGTCAAGCCGTACGTGCTGTGCGAATTCTGCCATGCGATGGGCAACTACCGGGCGATCTGGAGGATTATTTCACGCGCATCCAGCGTTATGACGGCCCTGGCCGGCGGCTTCATCTGGGAGTGGTGCGACCATGCGATGCGACCGTGGCACGAACGCGGGCCGGCAAGCGCGAGTACGCGTACGGCGGCGATTCGGGCGAGTACCCGCATTTCGGCAATTTCTGCATGGACGGCTTTGTACCCATGCACGCCGCATACCGGGCTGCTGGAGTTCAAGAACGTATCGGCCGGTGCGCGTGACCGGTTTCGACGCGGCCGCGGGCACGGTGACGCTGCACAATTACCTGGACTTCTTGGATGCCGCCGACGCGGTGTTCATGACGTTCGAGCTGCTGGTGGATGGCGTGGAGACCGCATGGGCTGCGTGGGAGAGCGACCCTGCGGCGGGCGCGGCGTTCCGGGAGGAGCATCCCGGCAATTACACGCCGTCGATGCCATCGATCGCGCCGCATGGTGACGCGGTCGTCGACATACCTACCGAAATCCTTTGATGCCATACCCGAGGCCGGGAACGTGACGATGCTGGTGAAGTACCATCAGGCGACGGACACCGAGACACTGCCGATCGGCTTGAGCTCGGCTTCGATGAGGTCGCCGTGCCGACCGCGGATCCGCGCAATCAGACGGTCGTCGCCGCGCTGGCCGATATCGCCGATGGCATCGGCTCGGATGACGATGTCGACAACGTTGCCGATGACGGCACCGATAGCGTAGAAGGCACCGACGATGGAGCGAACGATGCCGCGGATGCCGGCTACGACGACGTCGTGCTGGCAGACCCGCTGACCGTCATGCAGACCGATGCCCTCGATCACCGTGGAAGGCCGACGTTCCGGTATGCTCGACCGCCGTACCGGCCTGTTCTCGTCGATGTCGTTCGCGAACCGGTCGCTGCTTAACAGGCCGATGGAGCTGAACGTGTGGCGCGCTCCCACCGACAACGACCAGTACATCAAGGCCGATTGATTCGCGCCCGAAATATGACCGCCTCAGGGCGCGCGCGTACGAGGTCGTGTACTGGTCGATGAGGATGACGTCATCGCCAAGCCCGAGTCGATTGAACTGCGTGCGGACGATGAAGATGCGCCGTCGCCTCGTTTGCGGAACGATGCGATCCTCGACGACGGCAACGTCAACGCCGGCGACGTAGAGCGCCATAGCGACGTCCGAGGACGGCTCGGTAGTGGTCGACGGCAGGTGACGATCCATGCGACGATGGGCGCTGGTGGCGCCGATTGTGCAGCGCATCGCCGACATCGACGCCGCCGACTGGACCATCGCGCCCGACGGTTCGGTGGCGCTGCGCCATGTGATGCGACACCGATTTCCCGTTCCTGCCGCGTTTCGGCCTGCGCCTGTTCGTGCCCGAGCCGATGCGGCGGATCGCCTGTACGGTCTCGGCTACAGAACGAAAGCTACATCGACAAGCGCGGGTCCGCTATCATGGCGTGTTCTCCGGCACTCCCAGATCGCTGTTCGAGGCCATTATATCAAACCTGGGAGAACGGCAACCATCACGACTGCGATTGGGCGAGCGTCGCCAGCGAGTGACGCGCCAGGCTGCTGGTGCTCCGTGCCGGTGACCCGCCTTCGACTTCCAGGCTGCCTTACGCACCCAGGAGGAACTGACCGCCAAGGCTGCACAACAGCGAGCTGAAGCGCCGGCGGATTCGACGGTGGTGTGCGTGGATTATGCAGTCCGGCGTCAGATTCGCTTAACGCGACCCCAAGCTGCACGAAATACCGCCTCGACGACGCGGAGTTCGATTTCGATCTCGTCCTGCGCCCGCAGGCGCTCTGAAAGGCGTTGGGTACGGGGATGGATCGGTCACATGATCCGGATACCCGTACCCGTGCACGGCGGAAGCCCGCCACCGTCACTGTGTGCGGGGTGCGTCACCGTGTGCGCCTCTCAGTGGCGCAACTCGCAGAACCGTTGAAAAATAAAGGGATTTACATGGGCGTCACTGTGAGGACGCACAGAGTGACGCACCCCGCACACAGTGACGCGTTCCTCCATCCGCAGAGCAGCACCACGCAGCATCTCCGCCAGTTACATATCCACATTCGCTACATCACTGTGGATAACCGATGAGTTATACACTTATCCACAGATTTGAGGCGGTAGGTGGCGCACCGCAATTATCATGCTTACATTCAATCCATGAATACGAATCAAGCACACACCCTGTCAATCGCTCCAGCGCAACAGTCGCGAACAACTATCTTGCGCGCTCACTGCGCCGGCGCTGCAATCCACGACGTTCCTGCATTGCATGGAACACTCACGAAAAAACCATCAACACCTCGCCACCGGTCATACCGGTATGACCGCGTATTACGTCACAGCAGGCATAGAACACCATATGTTCAAGATTTGAAGCCGTGAAGTTCCATTACTGGCACGTTGAGGCTAACCGAAGATCCAGGACGGAAAAGATACGTCCTACTAAATACGCATCGTTGACGGGCATCGCGCCCTCACATGGACTGCGACAACATCACCATCGTCTACACGCGCACCCGCGATGACATGGGCACTGCTGGCGCCGTATCTCACGCAAATCGAGGTAATCGTTCTGGCGGATGCCATACTGCGCGCGTCATCAGGCTCCATGACGGTCGCCAATATATCGCGGTTCCTTGATGGAGCAGACGCGTTCCCAGGCAGAAGAAATGCGTGATATCTCGTTTTCCTCGTGCCGTGACAGCTCCACCATGGAATGCCGCTGCACTCTCGTGATGTTGCGACATGGATTGCACGAAGCCGGTCAAACACTGGAAGATACTCATTCGGGTTGGCTCACGAGGCGATGGTCGATATCGCATACCCCAACAACAGGTCATCATCCATGAATACGATGGAGACGCGCATCGTCAGCGACAAACGATACCGATGGGATGAACGCAAGAGGTATTATGTGGGCGATGGATATACAGTCATCGTCGTCTTGCCGATGATATATTGACCCTCGCAGGGGCGGCGGTCGCGCAAAGGGTGGCGAAAGCCCTTGACACCACCTGCCGGAATAGACCACACCCGAAATTCCGAACACTGCTGGCAGATGATCGTGCTGAGACGGCTGGTCAGCGGCAACGATAGTACCGCCAGAGAACGCCGCAAAGGGCGCCGCGTATGAGTCGGGCATCGCGGAAGACGACAGCGAACGAGCTCGGCGCTGATACCACCAGCGTCCGGATGATCCTGCAACTCGCACGTGATCATACGAAACATGCGAATCGTGCGACACAACCATGGTTATCGACCGTCACTGTATTGCGGATTGCGTCACTGTGCGCGACCTCTCCAGTGACGCAATCTGCAGAACCGCCGAAAAATAAAGGGTTTACAGGCCACCAGTGAGGGCGCACACAGTGACGCAATTTGGCGTGATAGCAAACCCTGATATTGTAATGTGTTCGTAAGCACATTGCTTACGAACACATTAATAGTGACCAGAGCAACGAAAGGTCGCTGCCTCGGCGATGAACGATTTGAAAACAACGACCTGAGTCATGCGGTAAGGCCTGGCTTTACAGTTTACGGTCTTACGGCCTCAGCCAGCCTCAGAAATCACCGGCACTCCAAGCGCGGGAAGATCTGCCGGTGAAGGAGTTGGCCCGTCGGCGTCCTTCACGCGTCCTTGTTGGGTAAGAGAACATGGCGCGCAGCTTCGGGCCGATTGGTCTCGATGCGCACGTTGAGTACTCTGCAGCGCCTTGAACTTCGGAGCGCCGGCGTCCTGGTCGTCGATGAACCTTGGCGAAGGAGCGGGTCCTGATGCGCTTGAGGTGGTACTGCATGCTCACGCACGTGCTCGTCGATGCAGGTGTTGGGCGTAGTCGCCGTACTGGGCGGTGTCGGAGAGCACCAGCGGCCTTGTTCAGACCGCCTTCGTTCATGAGGTCGAATGAGCATCTTCAGCCTGGGGCAGACCTCGAAGTAGGCGATTTGTGGCTGGCACCGCAAGCCAGGTGAGGACTCTGGAAGCCCATCCTGACGAGCTGTTCACGCCGCCCATGAGCACATTCTGCTCGCTGAACAGATCGGTCTCGGTCTCCCTCGGTGAAGGTGGTCTTGATGGCGCCTGCACGCAGAGCGCCCAGAGCCCTGGTTATGCGGCCAGGTGATGTCCCAAGCGTCGCCACGTGGATCCTGCTCGACGGCCACGACTTAGACCGGGACGTTACTACCGGCGGCGTACTACGACGCAACGATGCGCCTTCTGGAGCGACCATGAACACCGGGTGATCCTCGGAAGGCTTGATGTAGCCGTAGTGATGTTGAAGCCGTGAGCGGTTGGGCGACGTGTCGTGCCTGGCTTGATGTTGGGCCTGATGTCGCTGGCCCAGATCGTGCGCTGTACTGGTCAAATAGATCGTGATTTATGTCGGCCCGGCGGCGGCTTCCCGGCACGGACTTGACTTCACGTTCTGCCTTGGCGAAGGCGATCGACCTTGGAGGTCGGGCGCAGGCCGACGACCACGTCAACACCGAATCGCGCAGGTTCAGCGCATGCGCGTGGCCTGCGAGCCGTAACCGACGATCGCGACCTTCTTGCCTTCGAGCACGGAGAGGTCACCGTCGTTGTCAGCACCAGATTTGTGCAGTCATGTTTGGCACTCCTTTTTACTTTGCGTACCGGCACTCTTGCCGGCACACAGTGTCGTTTGTGGTTGCGCATTATGCAGGAGCCCGTATTCCGCGCGTTTAGGTCCGGGCATGGGCGGTCGATCAAGCGTTAAGGATTTTGTCCTTAGAACTGAGGACCATCCTACCGGTAACGCGCCGCCACAGCCCCTCACCGTCCCAACGAACCATCTCACTCATTGGAGTATGAACAGTTCAGGCGGGGAGCGGGTGACGCGGCGCAGGACGCGGCAATGTCGGCTTCGTTACCGGCCGCATCACCGGCAACGCCGAAGGCCGCCGCTCCCGAAATGAACGGGGAACGGCGGCCTTGGCGCACTGCCTTCAGTCAGTCTTCGCGACCGACTGGTAGCTCCCGCCAGCGGGCTGGCTTTTGAGCGCGATCACTGAACCTGGGTACGAGCGATCTCGCCGTTGAAGGACCTTGTGGTTTCGTCCTTATCTCCTTGCCGGGCCGTTGTTCCAGGAGAACATGGCGCGCAGCTTCGTACCCACGGTCTGGCAAGTGGGTGGGAGAACCTCCTGCAGTTCCTGAACTTCGGGGCGCTGGCAGCCTGCTGTCATCCAGCGAACCTTCTTTGGCGAAGGAGCCGTCCTGACGCTTTGAGCTGGTACTGCATGCGCTTCTTGGTCTCGTCGGTGATGACGGTGGAGTGTAGTCGCCGCATTGGCACCAGACTCCACCCCTGCTGGCCAGGTCGACCAGCATCTTCAGCCTGTGGAACACCTCGAAGTAGGCAACTTCATTGGTAGTCGGCCTCGGCCAGCACGTCGGCCGAGGTCGCACAGGTGGTTGATGCTGCCCATGAGACGTCCTTGCCTGCCGAACAGACGGTCTCGGCCCCTCGGTGAAGGTCGTCTTGATGGCGCCGGCGCGTGTGGGCGCCCAGAGCCTTGGCGTGTTGTGCACAGCGGCTGGTCCATGTCCGGCCTTCCTGCCTGACGGCTACGACGACCGGGGACGCTACTTACCGGCGGCGTACTCACGACGCACAATGTACCGGAGCGACCATGAACACCGCCGGGTGATCCTCGGAAGGCTTGATGTAGCCGTAGTGGATATTGAAAGCCGTGGGCGAAGGCCAAGGCAGCGCCCGGCTTCAGGTTCGCCTGACGTCCTTGCCCAGCCTGCGGCCTGGTACTGATCAGACGCTTAGGGATCATGACCACGTCGGCCTCGGCGACGGCACTCGCCGATGGCTTGACCTCAAGGCCCCCATGCTCCTTGGCGAACTCGACGGACTTGGAGGTCGGGCGCAGACCGTGTTCCACGTCAACGCCGGAGTCGCCTGGAGTTCAGCACATGCGCGGCCCATAGGAGCCATAACCGAGGATGGCGACCTTCGCCATCGAACACGGACAGATCGGCGTCCTTCTCGCCTGAATAGTTGCTGCCATAATAGGCACTCCTTTAATTGGATGTCTTGCCGCCGAACGCGCTCGCTTTCCTGACGGCCCTCTTGATTGCAGACGGCTTCCACGCGGGATTGTGTCCCGCGCCAAAGTCAATGGCTCATTTCTGGGCATTACCACTGGAGCGACGTGGTTGCCCGTCCAAATATTGAATGATTGTTTTGTTTATTGTTGTTGTTTTTTGGGAGGTTCAAACGCGCGGTAGGGCGGTACCGACCATCGCCAAATCACTTCGTAAAGTCGGCGTCCTTGAAAGCAGATGCTCCTTGCAGGTCGCCAACGCAATCAGGCAGCAGACAGCCATCACGGCAAGATACAGACCCACCGAATGCACGCCGAAGTTCTTCGACAGCCACGTGGCGATGGTCGGCACGAAACAGCGCCGACGATGGCTGGCGAGTTGTGTAACCGATGCCGGAACCGGAGGTAACGCACGTTCGCGTCGAACAGCTCGGGCAGGAAGGCGCCGATCGGGTAGAAAGGCGATGCCCATCAGGGCGAAGCCGGGACACAAGAACACCATGGTGGCCGCAGTTCTTCTGACCGACCAGACCGCTGTCCAGCAGGAACAGAACAGCACGGCGAACACGACCAGCGCGCAAGGACGAGAACATCAGCACGCGACGACAGTAGAATCCGGTCGGCATACAGGCGGAAAAGCGATGTGGCGCGAACACGCAGATGGGATCATCAGCATGAGCAGGTACTCCTGGTTGGTGAAGCCGAGGTCGCCGCCGCCTTCACGCTTGATCTTGGTGCCCCATGCGAGCGACCAGGTGGCGAGCGTGATAGAACAGCGTGTAGGTGCAGCGAGGAACGTCGCCTGCAGCACCTGCTTCAGGACTTGCGGAACACCTCGGTCAGCAGGACTTGACGACTTTTCTTCTGCTCCTGGGCCATGCGGAAGATCGGGGTCTCCTCCGTAATGGACTCGCGACAGGCCGATGATCACCAGCACGGCGGACCAGGCAGGAACGGCGCACGCCAACCCAGGCCGCACATCGCATCGGTGTCATTGAACGACTCCAGCACGCAGCGGTGCTGCCCGACAGGAAGAAGCTGATCGGGGGCGCCGAGCTCCGGAAGGAGCCGTACAGCGCACGCCATTCTCGGGCGTTGTTCGCAGCGACCAGCGCAGCACGGACCATTCGCCGCCAAGGATGCCCTGGATGAAACGCAGCAGACACAGTACCGCGACCGCGCCGACACCGACCTGACTGTAGGTCGGCAGGCAGCCGATGAGAACGTGCCGACGCCCATGGTCATCAGCGAGACGACCAGCGTGGTCTTGCGGCTTCATACGGTCACCGAAGTGGCGAAGATCAGGGATCCCAGCGGACGAGCGATGAACGCGATGGCGAAGGTCAGCAGGCTCATCAGCAGCGCGACGGTGGGGTTGTCCTTCGCGGAAGAAGATGCGCGGGAAGTAGTTCGCTGCGGCGGTGCCGTAGGCGTAGAAGTCGTAAATTCGATGGCGGTTCCGACCATCGAGGCGGCGATCACGGTCTTGACCGAGTCACGGATATCGCCTTTTGCTTTTCCACCCACCGAAGTGGTGCCGTCAGCTGTCAGTGTGACTGCTGTCATTGTTAACTCCTGTTACTGCACGCGGACGAGCCCGCGATTTTTATTCTGTTCTCTCTCATTTGCCGCTTTGCTGATCCGGTGACCTTGTGGGACGCATCAAAAAGCCCCGCGACTCGTGCAGGGCTATACGGTGGTTGCTCGCTGAGCCCTGCCTTCGTTGGCGGGGTTCCAAGCAGTGATGCCGAATCAGTCCGCCAGCGAAGACGGAATAATAATTCGTGCAGACAGCAGAACAACGTTAACGGTGGTTGCGTTAGCGGCACGTTATCAGCAGCATAATATTATCCAGTCATCGCGGCGAACCTCCTTTCGGTATTGAACGTGTCTTTTCGAGCTCTTTCGCGCTCGACTGTCCAAATATATAGGCGCGGGATTCCGACAGCCATCAAAGGTTCATATGTGGACGAAGTAACGGCATAACAACATCGGCGTCGGCACAACCTGTCTGCGTTCCGCCTGCGTACAGACAGACACATCGACGCCCCATCCCGCGAAAGTCCCCATTTCAGCGGCAACGGATGGGACTAATCGCGGATAGGATGTCGCCTCAATCCCAAACGAAAGGCACAACAGCGGCCCAATCCCGAGTGGATTGCTAGCGCTACATCGAAATCGTGACGACCGCGGACCGAACGCGAACCCTCCGATCAGGGCGAACAGCACCATGCTGACGGCGCTCGGCATGGTCATGGCAAAGCCAACGCCACCGTACAGCACGGTGGAAATGACCGACAGATACCGCGGATCCTCGTCGTAATTTCACCCACGGACCGGCGATGAACGCGGCACCCACGGAGCCGACGAGTCGCCAAGGCCATCGAGGCGATCAACGGCACCCGGTGCCTGATCGGAGAGGAGTTGCCTTGCGTGAACCAATCCCGAAGATCAGCGCCGATGCGATGAACCACAGGAACATGGTCGTCAGTCCGACACCAGCCGATTACCTCAAGGAGCGCGAAGCGAACGCCTTCCAGAATTGACGGCGTGCCGCGGCGCGCGGAACCGCCCATCAGCATGTGTGCACTATCGCCGCGGCGGCTGCTCCTCGCTCGACGGTTCCTTTCACATACCCAGCACCGGCGATGCCGGCCAGCAGGAACACCGCGGCGCTGCACGAACGGCGTATACAGCCCGCCGAACACGACGCAGGCGACGCCGATCCACACGCCCAGCGCCTGGCCGACCATCTGGCCGATGCCACGCGCGCACGATGCGCGATTTTGAACTTGTCGGGCACTCGCTCTGCTGAACGCGCTGCCATCGGCACGGTCAGCATCACATAACCGGACGGCACCAGACCCCACAGCAACGCGATGCCCAATTAATGTTCGAGCACAGTCCCAGCGCCAGCGTCATCACTGCGGAGAGACGACGCCTCCCGCGATGATCCACGGCGTGCGCCGGCCAGCGGCCACGCGCGTGCGATCGGACAGCGCGGAGACGACGGCCTCGGCAATCAGCGACACGACAACGCCACGACAACAACCACAGATCACTACCATGCCGACGCCACCCCGCCGTCGCCGGCCGCGCCAATGCGGCTGACCAGGCTCGGAGAGTTTCTGGCCGCCACCGGAGAACGTTTTTCGCGCGGGAGGCAACTGCGCGCCGGAGACCCGCTGCCAGCGGACTTCTCGCTGACCGCAGGCAGGCGCGAGCAGGTTCAATGCGGCCCATGGCACGATCGACATGGTCGCGCCCACCGCGAAGCCCCGACAGGCGGGGTCACCGGACTGGGGTTCGGGCGCTGGCCGTCGGCGCTGACCACCGGGTCGCGCATGTCCACGCAATGCCGAGCCCATGTCCGCTGTAAACCGACGGAGGCCAAGTACGCCGCGGAGATCCTCCGAAGTCATCTGCGCGACCTGGGTCTCGGCTTGCGTCACGGACGCCTCGACCTTGCGCCGCGGCTGATGCACGCCAAGCGGGCGACCGCGACTTGTCTTCGGGGCTGAGCACCTTGTCGTAATCAGGCCGATCATCGATGCCGCCGGGCGAATGTACGCTGCCCGGCAACGTATTTCGGAGCGGGGAATTCGTTCGGTTGCTGCTGATCATCGGTCGCGATATCGGTTTTCTATTTCTTGTGCGCTGTTACGGGTATACAACTATCGTAACGTTCGCATATTAGTACGACGATGCGGCACTACTCGGATATGCCGGCTTCGCGTCGCGTGAGACTTTTGGGGAGCGCGGGACTTGCGAGATTCGCCGCGCGGGCGGCAGATGCCGCGAGGTCTTCGGTAGCGCCGTTCGGGAATACGGAGATCATGGTCAGAACATCGGGTAGTACTCGGATTTTCCTCGCCGTTCTTCAGCACGTCCTGGAACTGCGCGGATTCCCAGCTCATGTGGTTGACAATTAGCGCCGGCGGTGTCGGCCTCGTAGGGAAACAGGGATTACGTCACCGGCGGACCGACCGGGGCCCTCGATGGCATCCATCATGCGGGCGACGCCGTGCCGGCAAGCGCATCGAAGTCCTGGCATACGGCGGTCAGACGCAAATTTGCCATGTCGGTCAGATACGTGCCATCATAGGCGACGACTCAGTACGTCCTGCGGCACACGCATGCCGCGGCGAAACACCTCCTGCACGCAGCAGCAGGCGGCACCGATATCGGAACCGGACCGCACGGTATCCACGTCGGTAAAACGGTCGAAGCAGCTCGCGCATGGCCGTCGTGCACGCAACCCCTGAAAAATCCGCCACTTCCCCGGCCTCGATGTACTGCATCCGAATGCCTGCACGCTTGCAGTTCTACGCCCAGCTGCCGGTAATAGCACGGTCGGGAACGGTGTTCCTGGCGATTCCGTCTGCCGCACCTCGCCAGTCGGCGTTCGCGCCAGATCATGGAACTGCCTGCACGGGCCGCCTACCATCGCCACATGCCGGGAACCATTATGAATCAACAGGTCGGCGATCGGTCGCCAGCGCCCTGCTCGTGATCGGAGCCGACCGATGGATGCCCTCGCCGAGATAACAGTCGAAAACCCACGATGGCCGACCGATCGAAGTCCAGTAATCCGGAGCGTGCTCGGTGTACCGCCATCACGCCATCCATCACATATGCCGGCGGGCATGTCCGTACTCGACCTCGCCAGTACCCGAATCGGCCGTCGAGCACAGCATGGTACGCAGCCCCTCTGCCCGACAGCCTGCTGCAGACCCCACGCCAACGTGGCGAAGAACGGATGGCGGATGGTAGGCACGATGACGCCGACGCAGTTGGTGCGGTCAAGGATACAGGTTGCGGGCGAGCTCGTTCATACATAATTGAGCGCACTCATGGCTTCGGCGACGCGCTCGCGCATGTCACTTTATCACGCACCCGGCACCATTCACCACCAGCGACACCGTACTCAACGACACCCGCCTTTGGCCACATCACGCATCCCATTCATGTCCCCACTCCATCGTTTGCCGTCACAATATGACTGTTCGCCTAAGGTTAGAACGACAATTTTTCAAAACTTGCAGTGATACAAAACAGAACCCCTGGCTTTCCAACAACATCGTTTTTGTATTCGCGAGTTTTGAGAGCCATCCAGCGCAGACGAGCTTACCGCACCAGCGCGATCAGCCCCAACCCAGCGCCACACACACACCACCGGCACCAGCACGGTCATCATGAAGTACACGGCACTGCGGCGTATTTGCCGTTGCGGGCGAGCGACACCATCGTTGATAGCCGTGGAAAATGTAGAGAAACCACCGAGGAAGCCGGTGACGAACAGCAGGTACGACGAATGGTCGGTCTGGTAGAAGTAGGCCGCGGCGGCCACGCCGGCGAAGAACGTGGCGAGCACGTTGATGATGAACGTGGACAGCGGGAACGCGCGGTTCCACCACCGTTGAATCGAGGTGTTCAGGACGAACCGCGTCACGGCGCCCAAGCCGCCGCACATACAGATCAGGGCAAACATGTCAGCGCACCTCCCCGGTTTCAGGATCAGGCCTGAGCGGAATTTCCGCGGTGATCGGATCCGGTTCGAACGACGGAAGGTGCTGTTCGTCGGATACTGGCATGTCTTGTACGCGCCGGCAGCCGGTTCCGAACCGGCCTCGACTTTCAACAGCCAAGTCTGCCTGACGGGCGCCGGCGGTTCGCGACTTCGCACCGCGCGAGCCACCACGTGCGCCTTCGCGTTTTCGGCTCAGCGCGCTACCCATGGTGCCAAGCCACGCGATGATCAAACCAGCAGATGAAGCTCAGCGCGTGTAGGTCACGAACCCACGATGTTCTCGGGCGCGCAACGAGTTCATATCCGATCATCATCGCCGACAACGTGGAGAACCTGCCGCATATGCCCATGCCGACACTGCGGCTGACCAGCTGGCGGATGCGCGCAGGAATCCACGCCGCCTGCGACATGTACGTGCTCAGGGCGGCGAAGATGAAGCACGCCAGCATGTTCGCTATGAACGTGGCGGTGTGGAACGAATGAAGGAGGGCCACTCTTGGCGCGCCGGATTCGGCAGGAGCAGCGAGAGCCTGTACGTATCGCCGTGCCGAAGAACCCGCCGGGACGAACACTCACCAAATACAGCATGCCATCGGCGAGGGGATTGACCCCGCCTGCACGCGCTGGCCGCCAGTGGAATGGAAGGTGGTGCTACTGCGGCGCAGTCCGGTGGTAAAGGCGCCAGTATTCGATTTCAGGCGCTGATGCGGGTCGTGGCGCCGGCGCTCGTCCGCGGCGGCGAGGCGTGAGCAAGCAGGTCGGGATCCGGCGCGGAAGTGTCGGCGACGTCGGGCCGGCAGAGACGATTCGATGTCCCCCGCGCCGGCGGCATCGCACCATCGGATTCGTCATGCGAGGAGGGCACGAACGGTACAGACTGATTCATGATCTGAAACCCTTGTAGTACGCGGATTCACTCTGTCCCGGCAGCCGTGGGTCGGCGAGAACGCCGAATGGCGACTAGTCGAGAAGCGAGTGGACGGAAATGATGTGGGTCGCGCTGAGGGCACCGGTGCCGATCACGGAGATGCGGCAGTTACTCAGAGCTTCAAGACGCTTGACGTACGCCTGGCAGGCGGCGGGCAGCTCGTCGAACTCGTGGACCTGCGAAATGTCCTCATCCAGCCGGGCATGGTCTCGTAAATCGGCTTGGCAGCAGAGAAGGCGGCCTGATCCGTCGGCATATCGTCGTAACGCTCGCCATCCACATCGTAGGCGACGCAGATCGGAATCTCTTTGAGACCGGTGAGCACGTCGAGCTTGGTGAGCACGAGGTCGGTCAGACCGTTGACCTGGTTGGCGTAGCGGTAGTTCACGACCGCATCGAACCAGCCGCAGCGGCGCGGACGGTGGTGGTCACGCCGAACTCGTACTTGCTGGCGAAGCCATTCGCCGGATTCGTCGAACAGCTCGGTGGGGAGCAGGCTCGCCGACTCAGGTCACGTACGCCTTGGGACGCCGACCACGCGGGTGATCTTGGGTAGAGTAGACGCCGGTGTGCAGAGCCGCCGGCGGTTGGGTTGGAGGAAGTGACGAACGGGTAAAGTGCCATGATCCCACGTCAAGCATCGTGGCCTGGGCATGTGAACAGCACGGTCTGCCCTCGTCGAAAGCCTTGTTCAGAATCAGGCCGGTGTTGGCGACGTACGGCAGAGGCGTTCGCCGAGCGGGCAACTCGTCGGTGGTCTGGTACGTCGATGGGCGCGACGGTTGTACAGCTTGACCAGAATCTGGGATTTCTTCTGCAGACTGGCTTCGACCTTGTCATGGGGTGCTCGGCGTTGAACAGATCGTGCGCGGATGCCGACACGGTTGATCTTGTCGGCGTAGGCCGGGTAAACGCGGCCGGTGGTGCCGATCTTTCTTGCCGAGAAGCAGCTCGGTCACCCGGTCGAGGCGTGCGATGGTAGGCGCGATGACATGTGCAGCCTCGCTCACCAGCAGGCAGGAGCAGTCCGCGCCGCGGCTTTCAAGACCGTCAATCTCCTCGAACAGCACTTCCGGATCACGACGACGCCGTTGCCGATACGGGCAGACGTTCGGGCTGATGATGCCGGAGGCAGCAGGGCGGACATACATCTGGTCGCCGACCATGACGCTGTGCGACCGGCGTTGTGCCGCCGTTGAAGCACGACGCCGTCGGCCTGCTCGGTGAGCCAGTCAGATCGGTAGCCTTGCCCTTGCCTTCGTCGCCCCACTGAGCGCCGATCAGCACGATTCCAGACCACTGCACCTCCGCATCCGCACGATTCCGCCGGGAACAGCCTACCGTATGCCCTCTACTGCGAAGGTAAGCGCTGGGGCAGCGGTTACCGTCGCATTCGTTTGTCAACGCCCATATCAACATGGGCGCGAACATTGCGCACGTCTTGCTTGTTGAAGTTCCTGCAGTCTCTCCCTGCGCTTGCGTAGGAAATCCCGCGCCGACGCATTTTTCAATATTCAGCCATCTTATCGGAAGACCGTAACTCGACAGCTGCGGCGGTTGCATCTACGGCGACCGACGTCACTTCAGGGCTTTGCCGCGGAGCGAACCTTGCAGGCCTCCACGACGCGAGTACTTAATCGCGCTCTCGGCCTCCGCGCCCCAGGGCCGCCGGATCGTACAGCTTCTTCGCCGACCTCGCCGTCCACGCAGGCACGGCATCGGCGTTTGAGAACACATGATCGGCGATCGCACGGGTGAACGCGTACTGCGTGTCCGTATCGATGTTCATCTTGACGACGCCAAGTACCGCACCGCCTCGGCGATCTCTTCCGGGCGAGAGCCCAGACCGCCGTGGAACACCAGCTCAAACGGCTTGCCGTTGGGGAAATCGACGGCTTCCAGCGGCGGATGCGATACGCCCGTCCACCACGGCCTAGCCGCCTCGCGCTGATGTCGCCCAACAGTTCCGGGCGCAACTTGACCACGCCGGGCTTTGGCTGCCGTGAACGTTGCCGAACGTGAACGCGGCCATGTACCGTACGCTCTCCCAGGCCGAGACGCTGGGCGACCTTCACGCCATCGGTAGGCGTGGAATACAGTTTTTCGTTGATTTCAGCTATGACCGTCCTCTTCGCCGCCGACCGCGCCGATTTCGATTTCAGGATCGTGCGCGGGCGACGGACTAATCGAGCAACTGTTCGGCGATGGCGGTTTTCGTCCTGGAACCGTCCGAACCATCCCACATAATGGGACTGGAACATCGGCTCGCTTATTGAAGTGCGCCACCTCATCGGCCTCCATGTCCAGCAGGGGACGCGCAACCGTCCAGATACTGCTTGGCGCAATGGTCTGTGTGCAACGCGACGGTGATATGCGGGTAGCGCTTCGCCACCTCATGCGCGAACGCCGCGAACGCCAACGACCCGGTCACGCGGTCGTTCACGCCCTGACCGGAAAAATACGCGGCGCCGCCACTGAAACCTGGATGATGCCATCCGACTCGGCATCGGCAAAACCCTGCAGCGCAGCGTTCAGCGTTTGGGAGCTCGTCACGTGATCGCCGGGTAGGCATATCCGCCGCGGCGCGCGCGTCCAGCATTTCCAGCGGTATCGTTCGGCAGTTGCAATCGTCATACCTGCGTATCCGCGACCATGCAACATTTGGCACCACCGCTACTCCGGTGACCAAAGCCGCCGGGCGGAATCCATCGCCTCCGCACGCCTCACCTTTCCTCACCTTTCTCCATCTTCCTCCGTAAAATTAGGACGTGACAAAGAACCGCAGTACATTGAAGAGCTGTCGTTTGGGGACAGTGTGCGCCGGGCAGGAAGACGCGCGGGAACAGATATAGCGCGAGTACGGGACCGGCGATAACGGGCGGCGCGGCAGGGCGGCATCGGCTGATTGCATTCGTCGCCATTCTGGTGATATTAGCGTTGGCCGGTGGCAGTGTCGGTGGCGCTGGTGGATGTGGAGATGGCGCATTGGCGGCAGATACCGATCACAAACGGCACTTCCATGAAATCAGCGTCGATATGACGTTGGGACGACTGCTGCGCGACAATGGCGATTTCGACGCGCATCCGGGCAATCTGGTCGACATTGGCTGGCGACATGATCGAGAAGCATGCCGGCAAACTGATCGTCGTCAAAACATCAACGGCGCTGCCGTGCGCCGGGATGCAATCGACAGCACGACGATCCGCAGGGATGGCATGGTGATGGTGACGTCAGGCGAGGATGTGACCGAAGACCATACCGTGAGAAAGGAGACCGTGCCGCACGGCGAAAAAGCATCGACATCGCAGGCGGCTCGATACAGATACTCAAGCAGGCCGGGAAAGACGGCGTGCACGGAATACTGGGTCGGAAACGTTCCGGCAAGCATGTGGACAAAGGCGTCACCGTCGAGCCGCAGGACACGATCGTCGTGCCGTTGAACCCGCGTCCGGAGGGGAAGAAGGTCATCGCGCTGACGTTCGACGCAGGCCGAGCAAATACAGCTAGATCCTGGACATCCTCAAGGAGAAGGGCGTCAAGGCCCACGTTCTTCGACGTGGGCGAGGAGTGCCTGTCGTTCCCGGACGCCGAAACGCATGCTGGAGGAGGGACATCAGGTGGCGAGCCATTCCAACACGCATCCGGACATGCCGACACTCAGCCGCGACGCATGCGCGCTGAAATCATGAAAGAAGGCGTCCGGGCATGCTGGCGAAAGTGCTAGAGGCGCCATACAGGAGCGTTCAGCAGAAAACAGTGGCAGGAGACGTCCGACCCGATCGACATGGAGCGTGCTGTGGGATATCGATACGCTCGGTGGAAGCGTCGGAGCAAGGCGATTCATGATACCGTGATGACAGGCGCGCATAACGAAAGACGATCGTGCTGATGCACGACAGCGGCAGCGACCGTTCACGGGACGTCGAAGGGCGCTTCCCGGCATCATCGACGATCTCAAGAAGCAGGTACGAGTTCGTCACCATCGAGCAGCTGATTAAGATGGCCGGCGACGCGGGAGATACAGGGGACGCGGGTAACTTGAGCCCCCTGCTGGAGCTGGCACGTGTAGCTATCTGATAGGTGGAAAACCACCCTCAGTCTGACGTGAGCCAGCTCCCGCCAGCGGGAGCGGAAAGTGGTGGCGCGGATGACGAGTCGAACCGCCTTGACCGATGCTGAGAAGCCGCTAAATACCAGTGATTTAGCGGCTTTATTTACTGATTGCAGCCTATGACAACATGGTGACAACAATTGGGGAACGACTTATCTTGCGTTTTCCTACTTGCAGCACATTAGTTGCACCACGATTATTCCTTTTGGAATAATCGTGGTATATTGATTGCCGTGAAGCAATTGAAAAGGAGCCTCGCAGGCTTAAAGACAAAGGACATCATATGACGGCGGCACTTGGCGACAGGATGCGCAAGCTTATGCGGCAGCATGGCATCAATCAGTCCCAGCTCGCCGCGCAGCCGGTTCTTTCAACCGAATATCTCGAAATACCTTGCGGGAGGCAGGAGCGTCGGAAGTACGCTCGCGGCTGCCAGCCACCGCTCTGCACACCCATTGGAATTTCTGTAAGGCATTTTGCCGAATCAAACGCCGATACGCCGTTCGGCACGATCAAGGCATGCCGCCCGGGCACGGCGGCGATCTGGCGAAAAGCGGAGACGCGATCATGACTCTGTTGACTGCAAAAGGGAACAAGGAGGACATCACGGGATATAGGATTGACGACCCGTCGTTTATCAGGAGTTGAAATGGAACGTGGTGGACGCATTCCCAGCAACTCAGCATCAGGCTGCCCATCGACCCATCAGAGTTGCTGGATGCACACGGAATTCAAACGATACCCTATCAATTGCATTCAACCCATCTGTCTCCTTGGATGACGATGACGCTCTGCAGCTGCCCAAGTGGCATATCATTCACGATTAGCGCAAACGGCAATGACAGCCGATACATTGCTGCAATCTCAAAAACTCAGGGAATTCGTTTTACCAAATTGCATGAAATGGGACACACCATGCGGGGCCATCTCCGAGACAACGAGCTTGCCGAAATCGAAGCGAATTTCTGGGCGAAATACGCTATCGCACCCCCAAGTACTCATCGAAGAACTCGGTCTCACGACCATCGAGGAAATCTCTCAGCGATTCGGCACCTCGCTGGAATGCGCTTTAACATCCTGAACCAGCATGCGAACTGGCTGCGCCATCGCCGCGTGACAGAAACTCGCGCCAGCATCCTCCAGACTCTACGCACGCGGACTCCTCTTGGAAAGGAGGACGAGGAAGCAGGCCGACCCGGCACAGATTCTGCAATAAAAAAAACGGTGCGCAGATCAGCAGAGTTCTCGCACCGTGGTGTTCGGCACAATGGACTATCTCGCACATCCCATTGTGCCACCGTCTGACCCACCCACTCATACAAAGAAGAGGAAGCACGCCGCAGCTCTCACAATGCTGGCGCATCTTCAAGATGGCATGCGGCAAGGCGCCGCAGGAAAGGACATATGGGCATATGTCGGACAGCAAGCAGCGGTATTCGGACAGCTCGCGCAGCTATCGCAACGACGTCCCCGGCTCCATGGTGGATCAGGTTGCTACGACAGAAGCAAAGACCGCGAGGCGAGTGGAACGAAAGTTGGAAGAGGCAGCCGGTCGATCTCAATGACATTGTCAGCCGGTTCAGTTGCCCAGGGGCGCAGAAGGGCGTCAAGTACGTGTTCGAGAACGCCCGGTGGAGAATCGACGCGGACATGGTGGCGGGCTATCTGCGCATACGACAAAGAACGAAGAAAAACGTCAAGCTCAACGGTCTGCCTGGAAGCAACAAAGAAACCCACTTCAAAATTCTCAAAGAGAAGGAAATGTGATCATGGAACTTGTCCTTGTTCTCAGCCTTGAAGGTCTCAACTACTACGGCTATATTCCGAAACCTTCCAAGCGAAGCCGGGGCAGACGGAATCATTCGACTAACCGAGGGGGACGAGGATCTCCTCGATAAAGGACTTCATCGGCTGGAGATAGACAGGCTGTGCAATTCGCTCATCGACCCTGGAGACGTGGACTACTTGAACGCCGAGCAGTGCAAGCTCATGCTCGGATGGCTTGAATGGCGGCTCACGGAGCCGATCAACCCACGGCAGAACGATCACCGCAAGCTCGTCGAGTTCGCCAACAAGGCTATCGAGCTGGGCACCGCGTGTCTTCGATCTCTGGGCAAAGGACAAGCATGAAATCCACCTATGATCTCATCGGCACTTTCTGGGACGGCAGGCGCAAACGCCAAATCGCGCAGACGGTTCCCTATGATCTGATGCCGGAAGCGGGAACGCCCTACTGTCTGTTCGACATCAATGGCAAGCGGCGCGGCATCTGGCTCTCGGTGCTATTCTCGCCGTTCGGGATGAGGCGGACTGGGGCTGAATCAGGGCGGCCCTGGCCGGCTGCCGTCAAATCGCGGTGATCGACGATTTGCCGTCCCGGTTCCGAGGCAGGCGGTGCAGCAGTTTCACCAGCATCGCTGCGCCGGGGTATCTTCCATGCCTGCTGCGATGCGAAATCCCGGGGGCGCGTCCTTGTCATGAAGTTTCCCCAACGTGGGAAGGGCATGAACCGTCCATCGCATCATTCCTCATCGACGCTACGCCGACTATCTCAGCGGTAAAAAGGCATCGGTTGTCCACAAGGTTTCCCGATGCCTGGCCGCAGATGTATCTGGACGAATGGCCGGAGCTCATGGTGCCGTATCGGGATCGCAGGCGCGATTCGTCCTTAATCCTTCCCTTACCGTGCTTTGTCTGTTCTGGTGACATGCGGATATACCCGCGACTGGAAGGCGCTCGACGACATCCCGGGAATCTGCGGTATATGGGTGCCGTTGGCTCGGGCCTCCACCGTCACTTCGGACATGGGCCCATGGAATGGCAGCAGGCAATCATGCTGCTTAATCAGCTCTATCTGGCGACGTGGCGGTGAGGAACGGGCGTCAAAATCGTGCAGAATCTCAGATGGTTCCCCCAGCACCATCCATGCCTGAGCTTGCGTTCCTTCCGGTGATGTGCGCCACCAGCATTGGGATGCGCGAACATTTTAGAATCCGAACTGGATCTGCTCTTCGCCGAAAGTTTTTTGCGATAGGCAGAGCTGCTGCTGTATGCCAGCGGCACGACCCCCATCATGGGCGTCAAGCGAACGTCGCCAGGTGCCCTGCAGGATTTTGAACGCTCATACGCTCTATAAGCAGCCTATTTGGGGCCGCGAAGAACGTTATGGAAGAATTCGTCATTTGCGCCATGCCGAGATACCGCCATGCCTCCATGCTCTTGCCATTCATCGCTGGCCGCCGGTGATGAACAGCTGATCTTGCGGCGCTATTGCCAGCAGGTAGACCGGGTGCGTGGTGGCGGTGAGCAGGATCCACCAGGTCGGGCCAGCGCAATGGGTCTGCATCTGGTTCCGTTCACGCCGATGTGGTGGAGCTCGACGCTGACACCTCCCGAGATAACTCGCCAGCGTCACCGAAACGTTCATCAACGCGCCATGCATGAGGGTCTGGCGGGCGAAATCAGCCCCGCCTGTATACCGGGATGTTCCTCGCCCAACGCTCGTGGATTCTCTAGTCTGCTCATTCCTCCGGTGTGAACATGATTTTCTTGCATACGCTGCGCCTGCGGTTGTCCGCCAGCCCACCAGAAACACCTCCCGCGGGAGCTGGAACGGCTCATTCCGCAAGCCGTGTCATCAGCGGTCTGGAGGCCTCATGACCATGGGGAATGGAGATGCCCGGCAACCATCCCACACCTGTGGGCGAGCACGTGTGGCCCACACATGCGTCCTGCTCCCATATCCATATCAATGGATTGGGGAACAGCCCGCCCCAAATATGCGGCGTGGTTCGGGAAATGAATATATCGGCATGCTGGCTCCTTTCCAACGGCATCAGTAGAGGGACAAAAGAATCGCCCACACTTCAATCGGTGGAGCAGAATCAGCGAAGCTGGTCTGGACGATGAGCGTCCGGAGAAAACGGAGAATCGCCATGGAAAATTCCCGCTTGGCGATTCCTGCCTCTCGACGAACGAGTCATGAAAAATCCTCTTGCTGTGCTGAATCCCAGCTCTATGCATTCAGGGATAATCCCTAATCAGAACTGTTCGCCCGATATTCCATCGTCGTCCGTTGCATTTCCTCATATCGTACATTGCGACCACCACCCACCTTTTTGGCACGTCCTCACCAACCAGTTTTCGCAATTGGTAATATGCCTGGTTCTCGTCGAGATGCAATAGCTCCATCACGTCGTTTTTGCTTACTGACTTCTGCTCGCGCATCAGCTTCATGATCAATCTCGGGGTAACGCACCCTGTCGATGCCCGACTGTCTGACATATTCCACCGTTTTACCGCTGCGCCGATACACTTTCGCCCCCAATGTATGTATGACGAGCGTTAGTGCCGGAGCTGACGAGCCCAGACTCCGTCAACTGCCCCAATACAGTGCGCAGACGTTGATCGCTCATATCTAAGGACTCTGACAACGCGCCAAAGCCACAACGTTCTCTCGCTTGAGCTTATCCAGAATAAGCAGACCGTCAAGCGGCATTGACTTGCCGCTACGCTCGCGTTCCTCGGCCAATAATTCCACAAACGCCTCGTCAGGCGCGCTCGAGCAGCAGCACCGAAACACCCCCGCCCGTTGGATCTCGAATAGTCAGGCAAGGTAGGCCATAGTTCAAGCCCCTCGAAAATGCGAATCGTTCCACGACCGGTTCGTTCAGCGAGTCGGATTCGCTTCAACGCATCCATGAGGCATGGGTTTCGTCCATGCGGTTTCCGCGGTAAGCAGTTAGCGTGAACGTTGATGCCTTCCACGAATCCTCCGGGATTGGCAATCGTCAGTCCCGCGTCATCCACGCACGGCCAAGAACTGAATAATCCCTGTGGCCGAACGCATTGACCAACGCTTCCCCTGAACGCCCCTCGTCGAATTCGGGCACCACCGAGGAAAACAAACCCACGGTCAGTTCAGTTCCTGGATTCAAGGAGCGAACGACTCCGCATATCTGCTCTATGGTCTTGAGCAGGCCGCGATATGTATTGTTCACCTTGATGTCGGTGCCACTAGAACTTGAAAGCCGCCTCGCTTGTCGGGACAAGACGTTGCAGTGACTCCACTGCCGATGAGCAACAAAACCTGTCAAGGTCGGCGTTACATTCCCATCCCGCCGATACGGCGGCAATGATTTTTCCAGATCCCTCGTCTGAAAGCTCTAGAAGATTACGGTCGCTGGATCGGTAGGTGGAGATGATCTTGCGCAGGCGGTCGCGCTCCAACGGATCGAAATCCTCCCGCGTGGCTTTGGAACCGGTTGGGCGGGGTAGTCGAGCTTACCCAGATCCGAAAGCCGGGTAGCGATCTCATGCGGATACATAGGTACGCTTTCGGGCGTACCGTCCACTTTTATCATGCGCCGCAGGATTTCTCCCCCGACAGATTGACACCACACTATGTGACTTGGGTACATCGACTTGGATGACGGTGACGCCATCACCCACCAATTGCGCGCGAACCGATATCGGGGCACAGTCCTATTGGCAATCATCGCTGACAGCCCGACAGGAGTCTTGATGTTTGGTGCTGACACCGGTCGCGGTGCCGTCGTCCCTCAACACCCAGATACACGCACCCGCCGTCCGTATTGGCTAAGGCGACAACAGCCACTAATTCGAATCCGGCAGACCTTATCGCGATCGCTTTGAATTCCTTTTGACAGGGTTTTGCCATACCTCGTGCGCCATTCGCCACCGCCTGCTCTGGAATCTCTGAATCTTTCTGAATTATATTCTTTCTCTGAATTCAGAGGAAAGAACACTGAATTCAGAGAAAAACCTGTCATAAGCCAAGCTAAGAAGGGATACTTATGCAGACCTATTCGACACCGATCTTGATTACGTGGCAACATCCATCAGCAGCAAGATAACTGCAGCAGAGATATTGGACACGGAAAATTTTGAGTCTGCACCGCCTCCGAATCCTCTTTTACACACCTCGTGACAACACGGTGACAACAATTCGGCAAAAATCGTGTGATCGAGCAAGTGCCTGCAAAATTGAAAATCGTTGGAATGATTGGGTTTCACAGCTTCATCGTTGAAGCGAATGGAGCGATGACGGAGTCGAACCCGCCTTTAAAAGCTTGGGAAGCGTTTTCGTTCTACCGATGAACTACATCCGCAGTGCTTTGTGCACAAGTCGTCAGTGTATCACATGACGGCGATGCCCGCGAGCCTTGCGCAACGTTATCCTAGCACAAGTACCTGCGACGGCTGCTGCCGCGGAGCGATCGGCCGGATTGCGCATCTCCTGCGACATCTGCATGCCGTCCTCGTCGGCGGCGTCGTATTCGCGGGTGCGGGAGATAGCCATCTGATCAAAGACGCGGCAATCGGCGCGAGAATCAGCCGCTCAGCAATGCGCCGACAGCCGAGGCCACGGAACTATCACCGCGGTCGTTCTCGCGAGCCGCCACCGAAATACATCAGCGAATAGCCCAGGTAGGAGATGACAGTGGCCATGGCAGAGGCGATGGCGGAAGTCAGATGTCGTGGTTGTACACGTGCATAAGTCGTGGCCCAGCACACCACGCAGTTCACGGGCGTTGTCGATCGGCTTGACACCGCGGGAAGCCAGCAGACGGTCGATGGATTCCGGATCGCGGTCAGCGGCCACGCGACCGCCTTCGGCGGCCTTGGACAGGTCCTCCAGCATGTTGGTGACGATGAGCAGCGCGTCGGACTTGGTGGAGCCGATCAGGCCGACCGGACCACGCTTGGCCCAACCGGTGGCGTACAGACGCTCACGCACCTGCGCGCCCTCGCCGGAGGCCTCCGTGGTGATGCGGCCGTCGCCGTTCGCGTTGGCCAGGTGCGCGCGACGCTCGTCGTACGCGATGCCCGGCGCGGTGGCCGGCTTGTAGCCGATTGCGTGATACACGGCCTGCACCGGGTACTCTTCGAATTCGCCGGTGCGAGTCATCTTGCCGTCCGCGGAAGTCGTCGTCTTCTCCACGCGAATCGCCTTGACCTTGCCGTCCTCGCCCAGCACTTCGACCGGAGCGGAATTGAAGTGGATGTAGTACTTGCGATCCGCCGGATTGCCTTCGAAATCGGTGTCGCCGTCGTCTTCCATGTCCTCGGCCATCTCGCGGATGGTGAACAGCTCCTCGACCATCTGACGGGTCAGCTTGTCCTTGCCGGCCTCCTCGATAGTGTCGTCGTCCAGATCAAAGTCGTCTTCGTTGATGATCAGCTGCACGCCCGGCAGCTTCTCCATTTCGCGCAGCTCCTGCACGGAGAACTTGGCCTGAGCCACGCCACGGCGGATGAACAGATGCAGGGTCTTGGCCTTGTTGGCCTTGATGCCCTCGTGCACGTTGTCCGGAATGTCGGTGCGTTCCTTCAGGTCGTCGGCGTTGCGCATCAGCTCGCGCGCCACGTCCATGGCCACGTTGCCGCCGCCGATCACAGCGACTTCCTCGGCATCGAGCGGCCATTCGCGGGCGCCGGTCGGGTAACCGTCGTACCATTCCACGAACTTGGCGGCACCGTACACACCGTCCAAGTCGGCGCCCGGCAGGCCGAGCGGCTTGTCTTCGACGGCACCAGTGGCGAACAGCACCGCGTCGTAACGTTCCAGCAGCTCGTCAAGCGTCACGTCCTTGCCGAATTCCACGTCGCAGTACAGGTGGATGTCCGGGTTGTCGAGCGTCTTCTCGAGAGCGGATGCGATGAATTTGATGGAAGGGTGGTCGGGGGCCACGCCGTAGCGCACCAGGCCGAACGGCACCGGGCACGTCACGCAAGGACGATCCGAGGCGATGAGATGACCGTCGACCGACACGGTAAGGCCATTTCATCCGGCGCGGCATTTTCAGGTACGGATCTCGTCCACCAAAGCCGCCCCTCACCCCATTTCAGATAGCCGGTCTCCATCAGTCGTCAGCCCGGCTTTAAGACGATCCGCTCAACCGGCAGGGAACCCATCTTCGCTTGAGGCCGCGAAAGACAGTCTGCCTACACGCGCACCTTATGCCCATTCACTTCGCCGGAATGCCTTTCCCGGCGTCTTCATCAATGGCGACGACCGGTGTCGCGCCCGTGACCAGGCCAGTCCGCATCGGGCTGCGGGCATAGCCGCTGCCCCTCCTCGAACCGCCGATGCAGCCGGGACAGGGCTTCCGTGCCGGCCTTCGCGATGCCTTTGGCGAGGATGTGCACTGGAATAGGTGTCGACCGCGCCGCCATCATCAGTACGTGAGTCGTCATTGAGAGGTGAGTGCCGCGCCGGGCAGCATCTCGACGCGGGTCACCTGCGGCTGCTTCACGGTCAGCGTGCCGGTCTTGTCGAAGAACACGTGCGTGACGCGGCTAGAGGTTTCTCCAGCACGTCCTGTGCTTGATCAGATTCCCGACTTGGCTGAGTCGTACGGTTCCCGCCACATACGCGACGGGGGCGGCGATCAGCAACGGGTAAGGGCGTGGCCAGCACCAGCACCTGAGCGAAGCGCGTCGGCACTGCCGGACATCCAACCATGCCACGCTGCGATCGCCAGGCGAGCACCGTGAACGGCACTGCCAGCACATCGGCGGTCTTCACCACCGCCGGGCGGGAATCCTGCGCGATGCGACGAGCGCGAGGATGCGCTGGTATTGCGAGTCGCTGGCGGCTTCGGTGGCACGCATGGTCAATGCAGTCGAGCCGTTCACCGCGCCGGACATGACGCGGGCGCCCGCGAACACTCACGCGGCACCGGCTCACCGTTGATGTTGCTCAGGTCGAGCGTGGCGGATCCGGACAACAGCTCGCCATCCACCGGCACTGGTTTCACCGGGCAGCTGCAATCAACACATCGCCGGGGGTGACGGATTCCACGGCAACGGTGTCATAGTGCGCTTCGCAGCGTCAGGACGACCCGTTGGCGGCGGAAGACGGCAGAGCGGCGACCTTGCAGGAAGCCGTCGCCCCGGTCGTCGGAGCTGCCGTCGCTGCCGTCGCCGGTGTTGAACCAGCGACGCCCACGCCGTCGAACGACGTGCGCGGTCTGGGGCGCAGTACGTCATCAAACGCGGTCAGGCTGCTTTCGGCCTTGGATTGGGCGTATTCCTCCCGATGGCTTCGCCGGACGAGATCATCAGCTTTCCACGGCTTCAGCTCGCCCAGTATTCCTGCACGGCGACCGTGGCGGCGATCGCCACGACAGCCAGCAGATC
>VOFH01003136.1_pt1 | contig 43507 bp, 65 predicted proteins | sample 5384091 | NCBI WGS metagenome assembly VOFH01 (sample SAMN12384727, study PRJNA508395) | human gut metagenome | isolation source: healthy gut G | host: Homo sapiens
ACAAGGCAGATTGGCCCGCAATAGAGTTTGTGTAGCCTTTAGTCTGATTCTGATTGAAGGCCATCGTTGCTGGTGCAAAAATAATTTTTTAACTCATTTAATCTTTTCTCTATCTGCATGATAACATATTTGAATATTTCATCACCTTGTCCCGTTGGATCGGGAAGACCCCAATTATCATCAAATGCTCTACCGATATAGGGACAACCGACATCACACCCCATTGAAATCGCAATATCGGGCGTAGGGATTTTATCAATCGTCTTGCTATACTGGCTTTGCTCCATATCTATCCCATAAAGCTGTTTCATAAGCCGCACAGCGTCCTGATTGATTTGTGGTTTTGTTTCTGTTCCAGCAGAACAGAAATCAAACTTATCTCCCGCCAAATGTTTTCCAAGTGCTTCTGCAATCTGACTGCGGCAGGAGTTATGCACACAAATAAAGGCTACCTTTTCTTATCCATCGTTAAAACCCCAGCTTGTGCAGCAGAGCAACCACATCAGCAGCTTTCAAAACCTTACCCATAGCAACAACCTTTTCGTTGACAACAAGGGCAGGCATACTCATAACACCGTATTCCATTACTTTCTGCATATCGGTAATGTATTCGACCTCTACGGAAAGTCCCATATCCTTTACTGCCTGCTTTGCGTATTCAAATTGTTCGTGGCAGGATTTGCAACCTGCCCCTAACACTTTGATACAGCAGATTTCTCCCTCTTTCAAATCAGGACAGCAATCGTTTGTAATGCTTTCTGCTTCGCTGGCAGCACAACCACAGCTACAAGCGCAAGCAGGTGTTTTCTTTTCTTCTTCCTTTTTCTTTCCAAAATTAAATAATGCCATAATAATAACCTCCTAAAATTAAACAATTAAATATTGTATTGCGTTGAAAAGATAGCCTACAATAATAATACCAGCGGCACATATTCCAATGAAAATACCGAGCAGTTTCGGCTTAACTGCCTTGCGAAGCATAATTATTGAAGGGAGCGAAAGCGTAGTAACGCCCATCATAAAGGAAAGGACAACGCCGAGCAAAGCACCTTTTGCAAGCAGGGCTTCTGCAATCGGGATTGTACCGAAAATATCCGCATACATCGGAATACCTACTATCGTAGCAAGAATTACGCCAAACGGATTATTTTCGCCAAGTGCTTCGACAATAAATTCTTCAGGAATCCAGTTGTGAATGAAAGCACCAATGCCCACGCCAATCAGAACATAAGGAGCAACCTTTTTAGCGGTTTCAACAACCTGTTCCCACGCAAATTTCATACGGTCTTTGAAATGCAGCTCCTCCTGCGGAACATCAATTGAGTGACCGTTTCGGATATATTCCTCCACCTGATTTTCGAGGTGCAGCTTTTCAATTATCGTTCCGCCGGCCACAGCGATTACTAAACCGAATATTACATATAAAACAGCAACTTTCCAGCCGAAAATACTCATCAGTAAGACAAGGCTTCCGAGGTCAACCATCGGCGAAGAAATCAAAAAGGAGAATGTAACTCCAAGTGGTAAGCCTGCGCTTGTAAACCCGATAAACAACGGAATGGAAGAACACGAGCAAAACGGTGTTACCGTACCGAGCAGAGCGGCGATGATATTCGCCCATATGCCGTGAAATCTGCCGAGTATCTTTTTGCTCTTTCGGGCGGGAAATAACTTTGAATATACGAGATAATCAAAATCAAAACGCCAAGCAGTACCATAATTTTTATGGTATCATAGATGAAAAACTGAATACTCGCTCCTATTTTGCCCGTGGTATCTAAACCGCAAGCGTTCAAAATTGTTTCAATGAGACGATTCAGCCAGTTCATACCGAGGACTTCATTTTGAAAAAAAGTCCCAAATTGTTTTTAGTGCCTCCATAAAAAGCTCCTTTCATATAGTCATATTGAAATATGTCGATTTAATATTCCGAATATAAGTCGTGCGGAAAAGCATTCAAATAAACTTCCTCACTTTTCACAGCACGACTTATTTTCGCTTTCAACATCAAGTGTTGTCAACTGCCGCAAACATTCTTTTGCCTGCTCCACACCTTTTTCTGAAATAGAATAGTGTGTCCATTTTCCCTCTTTGCGCCCGACAACTATTTCAGCGTCACAAAGAATTTTCATATGGTGGGAAAGCGTAGGCTGCGTAACGTTGAGTTCTTCTAGCAACTTGCAAGCACATTTTTCACCTGAACGCAGCAGTTTTATAATCCTAATGCGGTTTTCATCACAAAACGCTTTGAAAATTGCCGCAATTCTTTTTTCTTCCATCTCTTTCGATCACCTCACATAGATAAATGTCTATATGTTATTATATGCACGACAGCGTGAATTGTCAATACCTTTTTCAAAAAAGGCCTTGATTTTTCACCCGTGGTGTGTAAGCTGTGACTCACACAAGGCAACAGCCCCAGCACAAAATGAAAGGTGGAAATGATAATGAAAACAGGAAAAATCACAGCGAAACTGAGGGACGCGGTTCCGGTTTGCCTTATGGTAAACGGCGAGGAAGTCAAGCGGTATAAGAACATCGAGCTGCCGGACGCACTGAAAGAGGTGGAAATGACCGACTTCCATTTCAACGTACACATGGATGGGAAGATCACCTTTGAAATCCACTATGAGGAAGGCGCACTGCCGGAGATATTCCCGGAGGCCCGCACCAGAGTAAGCCGAGCGGCGAAGGCCGCAGCCAAAGCCGCCGCACAGGAAAGCACAGAGGTTATGGCCGTGGAGGCTGCCGAGCCGGAAATAGAGACCGCGCTGCAAGAAAGCCCACAAACCGACGAAATCCCGGCGGAAGATCCCGGTGAACCTACCACGATGGGAAATGAGCCGGAAGGCATCGAAGCGGCCTATAATGTGACCGGTGTGCGCCGCAAGGAGCTGGTGGCAGCAGTAGGCGACTTCATTGGCGCAAAGCCGGAATATCTGAGAGCGCCGACATACGCTTTCGCAGTAGGAAGCTATAACATTGACAAAGAAGGAACCTTGACCGGCCCGGAGAATCCGGCGCTGATTGAAAGCCTGAAAGAGCAAGGCTTCATTGCCGCAGAATAAATCAAAGAAAGCCCCGCTTCGGCGGGGTTTTTCCTGTCCTTGGTCGGAGTGGCGGGATTCGAACCCGCGGCCTCTTGGACCCGAACCAAGCGCGATACCAAGCTTCGCCACACCCCGATAGCTTGTTTATTATAATGAGAGAAAAGCCTCGTGTCAAGTCTGAATGTCATTTCAGCTTGAAATTTTGTGCAAAATTTTTGAGTGGGGGAAGTTCTGGATTCAAAGGCTTGGAATACGAGCCACCGCAACAGCATAGGCTTGTACCGGTAGGTGATGAAGATGGAATACTATAATACTGATTTTATGGCGCTGAATCCGGCTCCCATCACGGAGCTTCCCCGCCTGCGCAGCCGGGCAGACGGAGCAGGAGCCGGAAAGTCGGTTTTGGCGCCTCCTACGTGGGCAGTGTGTTGCCGCCCTGGTGATTTGCGCCTTACTTCTTTCCATGGAGTTTTGGTGGCCTGCCGGGGCACAGACCGCCCGAAAATGGCTGGTATGCCAAGAGGTTGGTCCTCTGGAGGCAGCTGCGCAGGTCTTTGTCCAGGAGGTTACACAGGGAACTCCAGTTCCCGATGCCATTGCCACGTTCTGTCAAGAGGTACTGGATGGTGCGACCGTTCCTGTCATAGCCGATGCCGAGAATTAAAGTCAGTCCTTGGTTTCCCGTGCTTTTGTGTGCGTTTTACCGGCTGGATCCGGTGGGGTGCTTTTGGCCGTTTTTGGGCGCGGCAGTGGTCCATGAAGTGGGACATTGTTTCGCGATCCTTCTCTGCGGCGGCTCCATTCGCGCTCTGACGCTTACGGCCCATGGCGCGGTCCTGGCGACGACGCGGCTTTCTTACCGGCAGGAGGCGCTGTGTGCACTGGCAGGGCCTTGTGCGGGTTTTTTGCTGCTTGTTTGGGCTCGTATCTTTCCTTGGCTGGCTCTTTGGGGCGTCATTCAGGGGATATACAATTTACTGCCTGTGTATCCCATGGATGGCGGCCGGGCCTTGCGTTGTGCTTTGTTAACCTGCCTGTCGCCGGAGCGGGCGGACAGCATTACCCGCTGGGTCAGCCTGCTTTTGGGCGGGGGATTGGCAGTTCTCAGCATGTATGCAGCCTGTTGGCTCCATTTAGGGCTTTGGGCAATCTGGATGGCGGGACTGTTTCTGTGGCGGGTACGAAATTGCATCCGGGCGGAACCTAGATAAAATTCTTGCAAATGCGCCCTTTTGCGGCTACAATAGAGGCAGTCCAGAAAAAGAGGAATTGCTATGACGAATTTATTGCAGCGCATTTTACCCACTGTGCAAAAGCCCGCTCGGTATACCGGGGGAGAATATAATCAGATCGTGAAGCCTTTGGACCGGGTGGAGGTACGGGTTGCTTTCTGTTTTCCGGATACCTATGAGCTGGGGATGTCTAACCTGGGGATGCGAATTCTCTACGGGATCATGAATGAGATGGATGGCGTTTGGTGTGAGCGCGTGTTCGCCCCGTGGGGAGATATGGAAGAAGCAATGAAGGCCCATGACCTACCCCTTTGGGCCTTGGAGAGCCAGGACCCGGTAAAAGATTTTGATATGATTGCATTTACCATTGGATATGAAATGAGTTACTCAATGTTGTGAATATGCTTCGACTGTCCCAGGTTCCCATTTATAGCCGGGACCGAAAAGAATTGAAGAATTTGGTGTTTGCCGGCGGTGTTTGCGCGTATAACCCAGAACCCTTGGCGGACTTTGTGGATTTCTTTTCCCTGGGAGAGGGGGAGGAGATCACAGTAGAGATTGTTTCGTTGTACCGGAAAGCCAAGAAGGAAGACTGGACCAAGCAGCGTTTTTGGAAGCGGTTTCCCATATTTCCGGGGTCTATGTCCCTGGCTTCTATACCCATACTTACCGCCCCGATGGGACTCTAGCGGCGGTTACGCCTAAGCCGGGCGCGCCGGAGGTGGTTTGCAAGCGGATAGTGGAGAATCTGGATCAGGCTTATTTTCCAACAAAGACCATCGTTCCCTCCACAGAGATTGTACATGACCGGAGTAATTTGGAGGTGTTTCGAGGCTGTATTCGGGGTTGCCGGTTTTGTCAGGCAGGTTTTTCCTGTCGCCCGGTGCGGAAGAAAAGTCCGGAGGTTTTGTACCGCCAGGCTGTAGAGAGCCTGCGTGATTCCGGGAATCATGAGTTGACTCTGGCGAGCTTGTCTACTTCCGACTATCGGGGGCTGAAAGAGCTGACAGACGCTTTGCTGCCTTATTGTCTGGAGCAAAAAGGTAAATTTATCGGTTCCCTCCTTCGGGCGGACAACTTCTCCCGGGAGCTTATGGAAAAGCTCCAGACCGTGCGGAAAAAGCGGCCTCACATTTGCGCCGGAGGCGGGTACGCAGCGTCTGCGGGACGTAATCAATAAAAATCTCACGGAGGAGGAGATTCTGGATACCTGCGCCAGAGCGTTTTCTGGGGGCTGGGACCATGTGAAGCTCTATTTCATGCTGGGGTTGCCCACCGAAACCGATGAAGATGTTTTGGGCATTGCGAAACTGGTATACCGGGTGATTCAAACCTGGCAGAAGCATGCTTCCAATAAAAAACGCGGTCTTCGGGTTCATGTAGCTACGGCTTATTTTGTACCCAAGCCGTTTACGCCGTTCCAGTGGGAGCGCCAGATTTCTCCGGAGGAGTATCTCCCGCCGTACCCGTTTGCTCAAGGATGCCATGCGGTCCAAATGCGTAGTGTATAATTGGCATGCGCCGGATGTATCCAGGCTGGAAGCTGTGCTCGCCCGAGGCGACCGGCGTTTGGGTCCCGTCATTGCCTGGGCGGTGGACCATGGCGCTCATTTGGACGGCTGGGATGAATATTTTCAGTACCAAATCTGGCTGGATGCCTTTTCGGCTTGTGGTCTGGATCCAGACTTCTATACGGTTCGGGGCTATGGAGAGGAGGAGCTTTTGCCCTGGCAGAGCCTATCTGTTGGGGTAGACAGCGCTTTTCTACTGCGGGAACGCCAGCGGCCTACCAGGGGCTGGTGACGCCGGATTGCCGCCAAGGCTGCGCCGGCTGCGGAGCGAACCGCTTGCTGGAGGAGGTGACGTGCGATGCCTAGAATTCGGTTTGAAAAAGTGGAAATGCCGTTTGGATTTCCCATCTGGATCTCATGCGGGTGTTTCAAAGAGCCTTCCGGCGCGGAGGGATTCTGATTCGCCACAGCCAGGGTTTTACGCCCCGCGCCCACGTATCTATCGCCCTGCCGCTTCCTGTAGGTACAGAGAGCGTTTGTGAACTGTTGGACTTCGACCTGGCTGAAGGAGTTTCCGTACCGCTTTGTGAAATCCCGGACCGGCTGAACGCCACATTGCCGGAGGGACTTCGGGTTTGGACATCTGGGAGCCGGAAAAAAGTTGCGAGAGTTAACATTTCTGGATGCTGCGATTACTTTGAGTATGACAGGGGGTCCCGGGTGGGACGGAAACAGCGCTTTTGCATTTTTTCAGCAGACGGCCCCTTTGCCTGTCCCAAAACGTACGAAAACGGCGTGACCGAGCTGGATATTCGTCCCCTGCTCCAGTCTGTTTCCTGCCGCCGGGCCGGTGATCAGGAATGCGTTTTGGAATGTCGCGTGTGCGCTCAGAATCCGGCTTTGAATCCTACGCTTTTGGTGGATGCGATACGTCTTCATTGCGCCGCGTTTGCCCCAAGCTTTGCCAGGGTGCGCCGTCTGGAGGTTCTGGATTCCATCGGCGTTCCATTTCGCTGAAATAACGTTGTGTGCCCAAGAGCTTGGGAAAAGCTCTTGGGCACGTTTTTGCACATGGATTTCGGCCTGAAGGTCGAAGTGCTATGCACGCCCTTGACTTGCAGGTCCTATTTTCTTTGGTTTGCGGCATATGCTATGCCGGTTGGTAAGATCGTAATTTATTTTTTGTCGAAAAGAAGCAAAGTTTGTCGACAATTCTGAATCCTTGCGATTTTTGTCGTAGAATCTCCATATTACCACCACAGGGGAGGAAATAATATGGAATATAATCAAATAATTCGAGACACGCTTCGAGAACTCGGTGTTGGAGGAAACTATATTGCCCAGCAACGAGCTGTAGTTGCGATTCAGCTGGCTATAGAGGACGAAGACCGGCTGCTTTATGTAACAAGGGATATCTATCTCCCAGTGGCTCAAATATGCGGGTGTAAGTGGACTGCGGTGGAGCGAAATCTTCGCACCGTAGTGCAGCGGGTTTGGCGAATCAATCCCGCGGGCCTGGCTCGCATGGCTGGTTATCCGCTGAGTGAGCCGCCTACCGCTTCAGATTTTATTGAGATCTTGGCGCACTATCTTCGGCGGAAGCTCTCAATTTCCACAGCTTCTGCAACCAATTGACCTGCCGTTGCTTTCATGGCCGGTATCCCGTACATATTTTTTTCGCTCCTTTTTTTGGCAAGCTGTACAAGGGGTGAATCCGCATATGTCTCATAAAAGAAAGATGCACACCGAGCAGAGGAGATTCGCGTGGATCCGGCGCAAAGACTGTGTTCCAAGTTTGATTCGACCAGCATTGCCCAATTTCCTGTTGCGCCTGACGGTGCGATGGGTGTTCGTGTGGTAGACGATTGTGCCGAAAGAGCATATGATGTAAAGGGCGTCTGGAAGTAAAAGCTTAGTATAATAGATGGCCGCAGGATGCAGGAACATCCTGCGGTCGCTGAATCGGGAAATGACGAGATTGGCGCAGGCGCTTCTGGCTGCGCTTGGGAGGAAGACGAAAGATCAATCGCCAAAGCTGATGCCGAGCATTTTGGCTTCCTGTACCATGGAGGAATTGGGGTCTACCATTTTTAGCTTTCCTGCCACATCTTCCAGAGGCACTTTGACCATTTCCCGGTTTTGTAGCCGATCATAAAGCCGTATTCTCCGTTTAAAATCAACTTCGCCGCCTCTGAGCCGAGCCGGCTGGCGAATACCCGGTCATATGGGCAGGACTGCCGCCTCTCTGGGTGTGACCGGGGACAGTCACACGAACGTCAAAGCCGCATTTCTCGGCCAACTTTTCGGCAATTTCATAGGAGACGGAGGGGTATTTGTAATTGGACAGCTTTTCCGGTACTCCTTCTTGGAGAGTTTGGCGTCCTCCTTGGATATGGCTCCTTCTGCGACGGCCAGGATGGTGAACCGGCTGCCTCTGTCGTGCCGCTGCTGAATTTTTGCGGCTATTTTATCCAGGTCATATGGAATTTCCGGGATTAGAATGATATCGGCTCCTCCGGCCATCCCGGCGTTCAGAGTCAACCATCCCACCTTGTGTCCCATGACCTCCACGATAAAGACGCGGCCGTGGGAGGCGGCAGTGGTGTGAATGCAGTCGATGGCGTTGGTGGCTACGTCTACGGCGCTTTGGAATCGAAGGTCATGTCGGTTCCCCAAAGGTCATTGTCAATGGTTTTCGGAAGCGTGACAATGTTTAATCCTTCGGTGCGAAGGAGATTGGCCGTCTTATGGGTGCCGTTGCCGCCCAGGATCACCAAGCAGTCCAGCTGCAGCTTATAATAGGTCTGCTTCATGGCCGCGACTTTATCCACACCGTCCGGTCCGATCTCTTGAATGGTTTTAAAAAGGCGTCCGACTGCTGCCCAAAATGTTCCACCTTTGGTGAGAATACCGGAAAAGTCATCATAGGTCAGGAGTCGAAATTTTCCGTAAATCAACCCCTGATAACCGTCCAGAAATCCGTAGATTTCCACTTTCTCCGAGGCGTGATACAGGGTTTTGGCCACACCGCGCATGGCGGCGTTCAGCGCTTGACAATCGCCGCCGCTGGTTAACATGCCGATTCTCTTCATAGCAGAAAACCTCCCTTTTCTTTTGTTCTCGGCCACAGGCCGTTTGGTGCAATATGCTATCATTTTAGCATATTTTTTCCTGTTTGAAAAGACCGTCACAACCTTTTTTCTATGAAACCGGCAGGACGGCATTAGAGGACAGAGCCGTTTGCCGCTCGCTACCGGATGTTTGCAACGTGGTCCGGAGATTCCCGGGAACCGGAGGACTTGGTTTCAAAATGGGGCGAAACCTGCTGAAGCTTGGTGAGCAGGGAGCTCTCCTGCGACCACGGCGTCTTCCATGGCGAGGTAATGACTGGTGCTGCAGGCGGGAAGCAGCGTGCCGGAGGCGGGAAATTCCTCGTCGGCGTACCAGACTTTCAGCAAAAAGGGGAGCCGGGGAAGAGAGGCAGGACCGCGCTGAAGTCGGCGTGGGAATTGGTTATTTGACCGCCCAGCTGTTTGCAGATAGCGGTAAGCTGTTCCTGGTTTCTTCCCCTTAAAATTGGCAGAGCGCTTGCGTGACGGTGTGATCGAATTTTGTCCCCCGAACCAGGCCGTCCTTTAAATCCCCAAAAGTACAGAAGCAAGGGGATACGGGGGTTCCATCCGCCAGATCCAGATAATGCAGCAGAATTAGGTAGTGCCAGGATTCCATCTCCGGATGGCATTCGTAGGTAGGCAAAGAAAGTGTGTAATGCTTTCCCAGACTGGAAAGCTCCAGCACAGCGGAATCCCCATGGAACACGGCGCCGGACCGTTCCGCCAGATCTTCCGGCGCGCGGGAATCCAGGCGCTGGATTGCAGCCTTCCGCATTTGCTCAAAAGCGTGGTTTTGTTTCATCATTTTCTTCCTCTTTCATCCGGATTGCCCGGCCCGATGGAAGGGCTCCTTTGGCCGGTGAAATTTGAAAAAATTTGTGGGCGCCGCAAAAACTGATTTGCGGCGCCCGGAATCCATGCAGTTAGCACAGTGTGGCGTAAATGACGGCTTTGATGGTATGCATCCGGTTTTCTGCTTCGTCGAAGACCACAGACTGCTTGGACTCAAATACCTGATCGGTCACTTCCATCTCGGTAATGCCGTATTTCTCGGCAATTTGAGCGCCGATGGTGGTATTGGTATCATGGTAGGAGGGCAAGCAGTGCATGAAAATCGCCGTGGGCTTTGCATTTGCCATGGCGGCGGCGTTGACCTGATAGGGCTTCAGTAGCTGAATCCGGGACTCCCAAACCTCGTCCGGCTCCCCATAGAGACCCAGATATCGGTGTACAGCACATCGGCGTCCGGGTGCCCTCGAGAACGTCTTCCGTCAGACGAATGGTCGCGCCGGTTTCTTCTGCAATTTTCCGGCACTCGTCAACCAGCTCCGGGGCCGGGAAAGAGAGGGCCTTGGGGGCGCAGGCGGTGAAATGCAGGCCCATTTTGGCGCACAGAACCATGAGGGAGTTGCCCATATTGTTCCGGGCGTCGCCCATATAAGTGAAACGGATGCCTTTGCTGTAGCCGAAATGTTCCTCGATGGTTCACAAAAAGGTCTGCGAGCATCTGCGTCGGGTGGAACTCGTCGGTCAGACCGTTCCATACCGGAACGCCGGCATATTTTGCCAGATCCTCCACCGTCTTCTGGCTGAAGCCGCGGTATTCGATGCCGTCAAACATACGGCCCAACACCCGGGCGGTATCGGCAATCGACTCTTTTGCCCATCTGGAGCTGCCGGGGTCCAAATATGTGACGCCGAGGCCCAGATCCCTTCCTGCCACTTCGAAGGAGCAGCGGGTCCGGGTGGATGTTTTTTCAAAAAAGCAGGACGATGTTCTTTCCGGCCAGATACCGGTGGGGTGTTCCGGCGCGTTTCATACGCTTAAAGTCCTTGCTGAGCTCCAGCAGGTAACGGATTTCAGCGGGGGGTATAATCCAACAGTTTCAGGTAGCTTCTTCCACGGAGATTGACAGGCATAGTTTTGTTCCTTTCTGATTTAAAATTTCATATCGAATCAAAGGCATGCTCATGCACCGAGGGCCGCCACGGCCCCGGGAGAGCTCGCCGCTTGGGATTTTTAACGCAGTGATGCCGTGGTCTTCCAGAATTTCATTGGTAATATAGTTTCGGTCGTAGGCGATCACAACGCCCGGACGGATGCAGAGGGTATTGGAGCCGTCGTTCCACTGTTCCCCGCTGCGCGGCAATTTGATCTTGACCGCCGCAGAGAATCAGCGTGACCTGGTCCAACTGAAGGTAGTGGGCCAGCGTGTGCGCCAGGTCCATGTCCAAAAGCCGGGCGGTGAGTTCCCCGCCCTTGCCACGGGTGAGCTCAAAAATTTGCAAAGTGGGTAGGATCGCGGGGTGTACCACAAACTTGTCGATATCCACCTGCGTCATCACGGTATCCAAATGCATAAAGGCGCGCTTGCTGGGAATGCTCATGGCCAGAATGGTTTGGATTTTGGATTCCGGTCGGCTGAAAATATTTCGGGCCAGCTGCTCAATGGCTTCCGGCATGGTGCGCTGGGAGATGCCCACGGCCAGGACAGACTCCGACAGGTTCATGATGTCGCCGCCCTCCAGGGAATAGGGCGCATCCGGGGCGTAGTAGAACGGGGTTCCGGCGTAATCCGGATGGTATTGGAGAATGTACGCGCCGTATAGGGTTTCCCTCCGGCGTGTGGCGGGTACATATGGTGCAGCGCTACGCCGGCTCAATGGAGGCAAAAGGGGTCCCGGGTAAAATAGAGGTTGGGAATGGGCTCCATGGCGAAGTCGGATTTGCTGTGGAGCAGCGCGGTTAAGGATTCTGCATGATCCAGAGAGAGATCCGAGAATGGGATACCGGCCATGGTTTGTAAAACCATTTCGTGAACGTCCTGCATGGAGCTCAGGTATGCCTGGAGCTCCCGCTCATACCGGTGGGCAACGCTGCCGCTTTTCTGGGTGAAGTCCCGAATAAACGCTTCCTTCAGAGCCTCATCCTGCCCCAGGGCTTCAGCCGTAAGCGTGGAGAGGTATACGACTTCCACGCCGTTATCCTGCAGGACCTGAGCAAATCTGTCGTGCTCTGTTTGAGCGCCTTTTAAATAAGGAATGTCATCAAAAAGCAGCCGCTCCAGAGAGCCGGGCACGAGATGCTCCAGCTCTTGGCCGGGCCGGTGCAACAGCACGCGGCGAAGGGGAGCAATTTCACTGAAAACTTGAATCGGCATAAGAAAACTCCTTTGGACGGATTTGAAATACTATTGAGCCCGGCTTTTTTTCGCGCGGCGCAGCGCCAAAATACGCTGCATTTCGTTGTATACAATCATGTACCCCTCGTCTACGCCCATACCCGGCTTGGCCAGGATCTGTTCCGGCTGGGTAGCCATGGCGCAATGGACGCAAACCTGGGCGCTGCGGTCCGTTTCGTTGCAAGTACCGCCTTGGTATGCGCCGATGCCTTTGGCCTTGCAGTACAGAACGGCCTCAATGGTATTGTGAATGCTGCCCAAATCCGGGGTTTTGATCTGCACCATATGTCCGGCCTTGTGGTCGGCAAAAAGCTTGATGTCTTCCAGGGTATTGCACCACTCGTCCGCCACCAGCTCTACCTGAATTCCACGCCGGTCCAGCTCTGCAGTCAGGCCGGCCAGGGCCTCTAGCTGACTTTGCCGGTCGCAATCGCAGTCCATGGGGCCCTCGATGCGCAGGTGCAGCGGCTTGGCCAGCTCCTCCAGCCGGGCCAGGTAATCGGCCATGGCGGAGTAATTGTGATTCCCAAACAGGGCGCCGATGGTACCGTATACGTCAATGTGCAAAACCGGCGTATAATGGGGGTCCAGCCGCTTGGACAAGATCCGGTCCCGCAGCCAGGACACATATTCGGCCAATTTTTCCCCCTGCAGCCCCAGCTTTTCCTCCACATTGTTGATGAGGCCATGGGGAAGGACCTGTGCGCCTTTGATGATCATCTTGTCTGCATTGCTGTACCGGTCATCGCCGGATTGGGTAAAAATCGGGATGGGCGTGTCCGAGACAGAGCAGTCATACTCATCGGCCACGACTTCGCACATCAGACGCCCGGTGGATTTTGCCACGGCATCCAGGATGGCCTGGGACAGGCCGTGCGCACGGCGGTGTGCAGCCGCCGGCCGTTTATGAAACGGCTTCCATCTCCCGGCAGAGAGTTCGGAAGAGTCTGCCTCCCGGCCGACTAAAACCGGCGATGTACGTTTCAATCAAAGGGAATGAAGTCTTCCGCTAAGAACAGGGGTCTCGTCCTCCTGCGCCGCTGTACTGAACGGCGGCGCAGTCGCCCCAAGCGATTTGCCCATCTTCCAGGACGAGCATCACGGAGATCGATTCGCCTGCCTGGCGTACCGAGCGGAACCCCTGGGTAACGGGGTCCCCGGTATAAAACATGCCGTCATGACCGGCGCCGCCCTTGATGGCCCGCTGGTCGTCAAAATAAAATCCGGTGCGCCCAGGGGCGCAAACTAGATCCACAATTTTCATCTTTGCAGCCTCCAAACATAAATTTCTTAGACGTGAAGTTTCAAAATGCCGTAAATGGGATCTTCTGGGGATCAATATCTGGGACGGCCTACCAACGGCCTTTGCCGATGGCGTAGACGTCGTCAATTACCATCTGGAAAGAGACCTTCCGTTTTTCCTGCCTGGCTCTCTGGGCCATTTTAGCCGCATGGAAATCCCGGATTTCCTTGTCAAAGGGCAGGTTGCCGATGTTCATAATGCGAACGGCTCCCTCGTTGTCCCGGGCCGGAAGCATCTGTCCGGCGTTGGCCCGGCAAGGGGCAAAGGGAATATCCACCACACCGGCCTTGACGCCCCGGCAAACGCCCAGCGCAATGTCTCCGGCGCCCAGCTCAAAGCATTTGTTTACAATCAGCCGCGTTTCGTGACGGATGATGCCCTTCTCCACTTCCAATTCTACATTTTTCAGCGACTGATCGTAGAGCATATTGACCACCTGCTTGGTGCAGCGCAAGCCGGCGGCGTTGGCGTCTTTTGTGGGAATGCCGATGGCCTCATGGGGGTTTTGACAATGACCTTGGTGGCCTTGGCCAGTGCGGCAATGGTGCTGCCCAGGGCGATGACGCCGAAGGCCTTGGCCTCGTCTGCGGGGAAACCGCCCATCCACTGATGCAATACGGTGGTGACTGTGACGTCGTCATAGCCGTACTTCTTTAGGTACTCCTCGGTGAGCTCCTGAAGGGTTTGGATGGCGGCTACATCCTGGACCAGGTTGCCGCACTGACCGTAACCCACGGTGATGTTCTTGACGCCTTGCTCGGCGGCTAGAAGCGCTTCGATGATGGCGACGGCATGAGACATGCAGGGAGGGACCAACGTGCCGGTGAGAGGGCCGTACGGCTCCCGGTTGATGGAGACGCCGTTTTCCTCATACAGGCCTGTGAGGCGGTCTACATACTGCCAATCCAAAATGGTCCTTTCCAAAGGAACGCTTTTACAATAGGGCAGGTTGTAGGAAATGCCGCCTCCTTCGTAGCTGGTAAAGCCGCCTGCATAAGTGATCTCGGTAAGAAGGCGGGCATCCGGGGTGCCGTGACGGACCTGAAGCGGGACCTGGACGCTGTTTACCACGTGGCGGCAGCCGGACACGCCGTGGTTGACGGCAGGAAAACCGTTGAGCATGGCCCGTCCCAGGCGCATGGATTCCCGGATACCGTTTTCCGCCTCTTCATAGCGGTTCTGACGGGTGTAGCTGTCGATGGTGGTAGGCAGAAGGTCGGCTTCGCCCTCATCCTGAAGGAACTGCAACAGCTTAATGTGCTCTTCTACTACGGGAACACCGGCTCTGGGCTGGACCAGGGTCTTGTGTTGCTCCTTGGCGTCAATGAGCTTCTGAGAAAGATTTTTTCCTGAGGGAGAGACTTGTGAAAGGCGAATGCCTCCTCCAGGTCCACGCCTTTTCCGGTGGGCCATTGGGTCAGGACTTCCTGGCGGAGCTTCATAAACTCGCCTTCAGGGGAATTTTTTATTTTGGATCTCCATCTACCTTGATCTCCTTTTTCATGATTCGCAAAGCGCAGGCGGGATGACTTGCAGCCAGCAGCCCCATGGCGGAAAGAATGTATTGCCGGTCCACCAGTACCCGGGCCTCTTTGGGCCGCAGGGACATGGGCTGCGCGGGATCATACAGAGCGTAGAGGCGATTTCTGAGGTTTGCGTGGTATGAATCAGGCTTCCGCCTGTGACCACCAGATTGGTTACGGGGGTTAAATCCTTGCCGGTTTGGACATAGGTCAGACCCATGAGGGTGTAAGCTTCCTCAATGCTGCCGGCGTGGCGGATGACTGCTGTTTCTATGGCGCAGCTGGCAAGGGCCCGGTCCAAAGCCTCCAGCTTTGGATCTCCATCCGGCAGCGTGTCGGTGTGCTCCCGCAGAAATTGAGTCAGCTCCAGAACAGTGGGAACAGGCAGGCCGGAAATCCGGCTGAGCTTAGCCGGGCCGGCGGCGTCCAGAATGCCCCGGACGCTGTACCGCATGCCGATGTCCCCTTCCACGGTCCGTTTGACGTAGGGCTCCGGCAGTCCTTTGCATACTGTGTTGGCCCGGGCGGGTGCGCCCTCTGAAACAGAGTAGACATCTGTCGTAGCGCCTCCCACGTCTACGGCCAGCAGCTCTCCGATGCCCGATTCTTCTTCACAGCCGTTGGCCAGCAGTTCGATGGCCCGCATGACGGCCGAGGGGTCGGCATCAGAATGCCGGACAGGAGGGAGTCGGTTTTGGATAAGCCCTTGGCCTTGACGATGCGCCGGAGGAACACCTCCCGAATGACCTGCTGAGCGGGTTCAATATTGAGTACGCCGAATTTGGGCATGACGTTTTCGCACAGGTGAACCTCGCGTCCTGCAAGGATTCGCTGGCATTGCCGGGATGCGGTGCGGTTTCCGGCGACGACAATGGGAAAATTTCCGCCGAGGTCGGCCAGCACCTGGGCATTGTGGAGAATACAGTCGGTGTTTCCGCCGTCGGTTCCCCCCACCAGAAGGAAAATGTCCGGCTGCAGGGAGGCGATCTCCTCGGCGTCGTCTTCCGTCAATTGGAAGGCGTAGGTTTTCAGCACCTTAGCCCCTGCGCCGAGGCTGGCTTCCCGGGCCGCTTGCGCAGTCAGCTCGGGGACCAGGCCGGAGGCAATCATCCGCAGGCCGCCGGCAGCAGAGGAGCAGGCGTAACGATGGGAGAAGGTCAGAGGACCGGTTTGCTGTTCCAGCAGTGTCAGAGCTTGATGCAGGCCTTCCGTGACGTCGGTTTCCACCGTGGTATAGGAGGCGGCCGTTCCGAGAAGCGACGGCTGATCGATATCCACAGCGGTAACCTTTGGTGTATGTACTGCCGAAATCAATCAACAGAATGGGCGTCATGATGTCACCGTCCGTTCTGAGGCTCCTCACCGGCTGGGGAGTCCATATGGAGAATTTCCCGCAGGGCGGCGATGGTGACCTCCGGCATGGTTCCCGGGGGGAATGCCCGGTCGAAGCCCATGGCGTGGAACCGGGCCTCCACATCTTCAAAACGCTGTTTGCCGATGACGATGTTGCCGCCTACCAGAAGGGGAATGCCTTGCAGTCCTGCTTCGTCGCATTTTTCTCTCATGCCCCGGCAGTCCAGTTCTCCCTGCCCGTATAGGGAAGAGACCACAATGGCATCGGCATTGGATTCGACTGCGGCAGCGATGTACTCCTCCTGCGAGACCATGACGCCCAGATTGATGACTTCAAATCCGGCTTCGGTAAAGGCCTGATACAGGATGCGGTTGCCAACAGCGTGTACGTCGGCGCCGATGACGCCCATGACCAACACTTTCTTTTTTCGCTCCATGGTTATCCACTCCAAATCATGTTTTTGGCTGGGGTTCAGAAGGTAAGGGATGCAAGCCGGGGAAGATATGCGATTATGCAGAAATATTATGTATTTTGTAAGGGTACTATACCTTGTTTTTCCTCGGCTGTCAAGAGCACAGGGGAAGATTTATGGTTCCCCCGGCAATTCTCGTATCAGATCCTGGACCGCGCCGTCCCGTCCCAGGACCCGGGCCACCGTCCGCCCGTCCCGGGGTGTCTTTCTGGGGACGCCGGTGATGGCTTCGGCCCGGCGTTTCAGGTCCTGAATCTCTACCAGGCAGACCTGCCTGCCGGAGCTGGGCGGCCAACTCAGGGCGCAGGGGGTTTACGGCCACGCCTCGCTGTGTGACCAAAACGTCGACATCAGCGCCGGGGGTAGAAATACAGGCCACCCGGTCTGTTACAATGGGCAGACGGGCGCGAACCAGCGGGGCGATGATCATGGTGAGCCGGGCGCCGGCGGCGGCGTCGGTATGTCCGCCCGAGCCGCCCATGAGGCAGCCGTTGGAATCGGTGTGGACATTGACATTAAAGTCCGTATCAATTTCTGTCGCGCCCAAAATAACCACGTCCAGGCTGTCCACCACGGCGCCGCGGGTTCCGGGGGCCGCGTAGTGCCCGGCGGAGATTTCTCTGTGTCTGGGATCGTCCCGGATGGAGGCAACGGCATCCAGGTCGAAGCATTGTACATCCATGAGCTGGCGGAAGCACCCCGCCCGAAGCATCTCCACCAGATAACCGGTAATTCCGCCCAGAGCGAAACTGCCCTGGATGTTGTCCCGCAGCATAATTTCCTTCAGGGAGGCGGCGGCTGCCAGGGAAGCGCCGCCGGCGCCTGTTTGGAAGGAGAAGCCGTCTTGCAGAAGGCCGGAGGCAGCGATGACCTGGGCGGCGGTATCTGCCATCACCAGCCCCACCGGGTCCCGCGTGATCCGGGTGGTGCCGGAGAGAATGCCCTTCGGATCTCCGATGGCGTCCACCTGCACCACATAATCCACCCAATTCTCGGAAATGGCCCAGTCCGGCAAGGGATAGGGGAGAAGGGTATCGGTGAGGACGACAACTTTTTTGGCATACATGGCGTCCGGTATGGCATAACCCAGACTGCCGCAGGCGGCGGCGCCCAGCTTTCCCGTGGCGTTTCCCCGGCAGTCGGCCGCCGGAACCGCTACAAAAGCGACATCGATGGGAGTACGGCCTGCGGCGATGTCCGCTGCCCGCGTTCCGTGAGAGCGAAATTCCACCGGCTCTGAAAGAATCCCGGAGGAAATATGCCGGCCGATGCCGCCGGAGACATAGTCTGTCAGCAGCCGGGTGGCGACGCCGTTGCGGATATGTCCCACCAGAGGCATGTGAATATCGAACAGGGAGCTGGCGTTTACGGTCAGATTCCGAATGCCCATCCGGGCCGCTTCTTCCAGCACCAAATTTAAAATATAATCTCCATTGCGAAGATGGTGGTGAAATGAAACGGTCATGCCGTCTTGTAAACCGGCGGCCTCCAGCGCCTCCCGCAGAGAGTGCAGCAGCTTAGATTTCATGGTTGGCACCTCCAGTCAGTCCCAATTCCCGGGCTGCTTCCAGAGTTTGTTCGGCACGATGCACAATTGGGGCGTCCACCATTTTCCCGTGAAGGGAAATGGCGCCCCGGCCCTGGCGTTTGGCTTCGGCAATGGCGGCCAAGACCTCTTGGGCATAGGCAATTTCCTGGGCAGTGGGGGAGAAGACGGCGTTAATTCCCGTCACGTGGCGGGGGGATATGCTGGCTTTGCCGGTGAAGCCAAGGCTTTTGGCATACCGGGCGTCGGCTCGCAGGCCGTCGAGGTCATCCACGTCGGTAAAGGGCGTGTCGAAGGCCTCCACACCGGCTGCCCGCGCCGCGCAGACCACCCGCTGGCGGGCATAATCAATTTCACGTCCTTCTTTCGTCCGTTTGCACTGCAGATCTGCCGTTAGATCCTCGCCGCCTAGGAACAGGCCCAGGACCCGGGGACTGGCGGTCGCGATGGAAAAGGCGTTTTCCACTCCCAGCGCCGTCTCCAGCAGAGCAATTACCCCGACGCGCCCGGGCTTCATGCCGTTTTGCTGTTCCAGTCTGGTGATCTCTGCATCCAACTGTTGGATTTGGCCGGCGTTTGCAGTTTTCGGGAGCATGAGGGCGGTGGGGCCCTGCGGAACGATTTCCTCCAGGTCTGCCTGACACAGTCCGGAATCCAATGCGTTGATCCGCACCACCGTCCGGCAGCCGAAGCCCATTCGGGACAGGGCGTTGCGGACCAGAATTCGGGCCGCGTCTTTTTTCCTGGGGCGATACGGCGTCCTCCAAATCCAGAATCACGGCGTCGGCTCCCAGCGCGTCTCCGTTGATCAGCATGTTCGGGGTGTTTCCCGGTAAGAACAGCATGGAACGAATCATAAAGCGCCTCCCAATCCCGGCGCAGGGCCGTTTCCACCCGGGCGCGGATGACGCAGTCCAAAGCGCCCCGGTCTACGACGGTTACCTTTGCGTCTTTGACACCGTAATGTAATAAAACGGCCTGGACCGACTGCCGGATATCCTGGCCGAATTGCTCCAGGACTACCGATTCCAGCCGGATTTCCAAGCCGTTTTCATTTGGTTCAATTTCCACATAGGCATCGCTGGATTCCATGGTGCCCGCTGTGGCGCGCTGAAGTATTTCAGACATGTGGCAAACCTCCTAAGAACAGTAGGTGAGGGGTATTTTGTTTTGTGGATATTGTATAATAGATTTCCTGCTTTTTCAACAGATATTTTTGCTTTTCCTGTTGCAAGGATCAAAAAAACCTGTATACTGAAAGTAGCATACGCACATGGCGCTTTGTCGTCCGGACCGATTGCGGATTTCACCTTGTCTGAATGTCTGGGATCGGCTGTTGACAAAGACGGCGTATGGGAAGGGAAGTGAACCGATGGAAGTTTTCTGGGAGCGGCAAAATGGGCAGACGGAGGCGGTCGTCCGGTTCCTGGAGGAGCAGGGGCTCCATGGGGACGAAGGGGTGCAGGCTACGGTCAGTCTGCGGGAAGACGGCCGGATTCTGGCCTGCGGCGCGCTGGATGGAAATGTGATCAAGACCGTAGCAGTGGATCCGGCTTTTCAGGGGCGGGGCTTGGCGGAGGTCTTAATGACGGAGCTGCGCCGGGAGGCCTTTGCCGGGGGGCACCGGCAGCTGTTTGTGTTTACCAAGCCGGTGAATGAGGCGCTGTTCCGGAGCTTGAGCTTTTTTCCGGTTGCGGCCTGCGCGGACGCGATGTTGCTGGAGAGCACGCGGGGCGGCCTGCGCCGGTATCTGGAGTCATTGCCCAAGGCCGGTGGAGCTTGCGGTGCGGTGGTGATGAATTGCGCGCCGTTTACGCAGGGGCACCGGTATCTGGTGGAACAGGCCAGTCGGGCTTGCGATTGGCTGTACGTCTTTGTTTTATCGGAACCCAAAGGACCGTTTCCGCCGGAGGATCGACTGCAACTGGCGCGTCTGGCTTGCCGGGAATTTCCCAATGTGTCGGTTCATCCCACTCAGGGCTATCTGATTTCCAATGCAACCTTCCCCACGTATTTCCTCAAAGATAGAAACCGGGGAGGCGAGATTCACTGTGAATTGGACCTGGAGATTTTTGCCGGACGGTTTGCCCCTGCGCTGCATTTGAAAAAGCGGTTTGTAGGCACGGAGCCCTTGGACCCTGTGACCAGGCGCTATAATGAGGCCATGCACGCATTCCTGCCTGGACGGGGGATTGCGATGATCGAGATTCCCAGACTGAAGGTGGGCGGAGAGCCGGTCAGCGCCAGCCGGGTCCGGGCTCATTGGACCGCCGGCGACCTGCAGTCTGTCCGGGATCTGGTACCGGCTACGACTTATGATTATTTAAAATTAAAAATAGGAGGATAACGCCATGTCTTATTCGGGAAGAATGCAAAAAAGCCATATTCTCAGCACCTTCTACGCCCCCGGGGCCGGAACCGGATTTACGATCTGGGTATTCAGATTGCCCAGATGTATCTCAGCCCCTTCGACAAGCTCATTGGCGTAATTGGCGACAGTGGGTCCGGAAAGAGCGTCCTGATCCGGGGGATGTTTCCCGGTCTGGAGCTGACCAACGATGATGACGGCGTCAACGTGCGCCCCCTTCCCATCATGGATCAGGACAGCGAAACCGGCTTCTTTACCCCCCATACCTATCATGTGGATATTCGGTTTGAAATGGGCTTTACCCAGCCTCATGAGCTGGCGGATGCCATCATGCGCGCCGTCCGGCGGGGTAAACGGGTGGTGGTGGAGCATTTTGACCTGATCTATCCCTTCTTGTCCACCAACGCAAATCTGCTGATTGGGGTGGGAGAGGAAATTCTGGTGGCTCGTCCCAATCCCTTCGGCCCCTTCCCGGATGCCATCAGCCAGCGGTGCCAGGAGTCCCTGAAATACCGGCTCATGGCGCACACGGCGGAGGATCTGTGTGAATTCTGCATTTCGGCTGAGGAGCGGGACCGGGCGCAGCACGACGACATTCACCACGGCTTTATCCTGGCATTTCCGGAGTACCAGCCGGAACTGGATTTGGAGGAGCTGGAGCGAAAAATTCTGGCGTTGATCGACCAGGATCTTCCCATTGATTATGTGGACGAGAGCCATATTGCCATTGGGGAAAGCTCCACCCCGTACCGGACCCCGAACCCACGTGCCTTCCTCCGGCCATGTGGTGGGCTTCCATTTGGTCAAGAGGTTTTTGCTGGATCATTTCAACAAGCGGTACCTGCTGGTCGGCTGTGTCGGAGAGGACTCTTTGGAGATTATGGAACGGCTGAGTCAAATTCGGGCGGATCTGAATGAAATATGAGCATTCAGACGTTACTGTAAGCCGATCACGTTTCCATATTCATCCGTTTGATAAGCGCCCTTTGTCATATCGAGAAGGCAGTATGTGTTAGCCCACTTATCCTTTACCACGGCGCATTTTCCAATGTCAATGTCAAACGGCCCGCATTCCAGAATGCCGCCGGACGCCAAAAAGTGCGGCAAAGCGGCTTCGACGGAATCGACTCGAAATTGTACGACGGGATTGCGCTCGGTCACAAGCAGGACCTCGGTATGCCCCTCACGCATTCCGAGGCCGCATGCGTTTGCCGTTCGCCAAAGCAGCTGCAAGCCGCTGTTTCGAGTAAAACAAAATGCCATCTTCGATGTCGTCTATATAAAAGGAAACACAATCCACATTTCTAAAAAGCGTTTTCTCCACAGCGAGATACTTCCTGAAATTGTAAGTGGGACCGTCCGGTCTGCAGAATGGCGTTGGCAAAACGCGGTTCAGACGGACGGTCCCGATGCGTGTCCCGGCCTTTGCCATGCTCCGTCCGGTTAATTTACTGCGGACTCCTCCTGCAACGGCGGCGCTTCCTGCGTTTGCAATTCGCGAAGCGCGGCGTGGTCCTGCTTCCCGTGCTTGACCTCAAAGTGAAGCAGCAAACTCATGGCGCCCCGGAGTAGTACGATGGCGCCCAGGATCATAAGCTCGGACAGGTTGTCGACTAAAACGGTCTTTAAAATTTCTGCGGCCATTTTGAAAGCCAAGGCGGTGGACATGCCCGAGGCCAGGTTGTATTGAATCGGACGGTTTTTCTTCCGGAAGGTATTTTGCAGGTAGTCCCAAAAGCCCCGGCATCCGGTCCAAGCGACTACAAAGATGCCCATAAGCTCTAGAATGCCGATGATGGGAGGGAGGATGGTCTTGACGATATGCTCAATCATAGGTCCCACTTCCTTTTGTAAGAATGAATCAGCGCTCGCGAGGGAAGAGATGGCGGGCCGGGCTTGGTTATGTCGAGCTCGAAAGCGGCGGCTTATGATTCCCAGGTGCGAAGGCGGTCGGCAAGCCAAAAACGACTTCTCCGATGCGATACAGTTCGCTCTCCCGGCTGCTGCTGCTCCAAAGGGTCTTGTAGTGGCCGTACCAGCATTCCAGCTCCTCGGCCAGCCGGTGGGGCTCTGTCTGCAGCTCATTTTTCCCATGCAAATATCGAGCGGCCAGAAGTGAGGCGAAGCGGTTGAGCAGCTTTTGACCGTCCGACATGATGAAGTAGGGAAGCATACGGAGGCGCGACTTTTCCGGCATGGCGGGCATCAGGCGGCAGAGCTCGTCTTGGCATGCGTCGATGGTCTCATTCATTTCATCCAACCGGGGCAGTCCCTGCTGGATGTGGGACTGATAATCCTTCCAATATTGCTCCATGGTTTTGACGGCAGCCGTCCGTTTTGGATTTCTACAAATTCCACCACTTCGCCCCAGTTCATAACGACCTGTTGGCACAGAGTACGCAGAACAGACAGCAGTTTCCCGGAGCGGTCCCATATTCCACCACGGAGATGTCCTCGTTTAGTTGATCTTCCGGGGTAATTTGCCCGTTCCAGCCCATGGCTGCGCTGTGAAGAGGATGCCCGGCGTGGAGGACTCCGGGTCCTGCAGGTGACCGAAATCTCCCCATTCCGTTACCAGTAGACCGGCGGCCTGATATGTATGGGCTAGGGTGGCCATGTTTTTGATGTTGGCGTAGGCGATATCCAGACGGTTGATGGTTTGCTTCCAACCCTGGACGCCGGGGCAGAGATACTGGTTGGCGCCTTGAGACCAGAGCTGATAGGCGGATTCCTTTCGAGGCTCCGGTGCGTAATCCCAATTCATGCAGATGACGTCCTTGGGGAGCTCCTGCAGGGTTTCCGGCTGCGCCAAGATGATGTCGCCAAAGAACATGGGCTGCTTACCCTGCGCTTCCACATGCCGGCAAATCTTCCGAATCCACTCGACGTACATCCTGTGACTGCCGGTTTGATCTGCTCGGTCTTTCCCCGGCCGCGCCCCAGGTCAAAGGGCTCATCTCCGTTGATGTTAAACAAATGAGAGGTGAAAAGGGGCAAAAATTCGTCAATCATCCCATATACCAGAGACAGGGAGGCCTCGTCCGTGGTGTTCAGCGTATGGTGACACATCCTCTGATAGAAGGAGAAGGGAACCCCGTCTGCCTCTTCTATCTCAGACAGATGCCGGTAGCTCTTGGTGCGCAAGACCTTGTACAGGTGCCCCAGCGTGGCAATGGAAGGCACCAGGTCGATTTGAAGGCTCCTGCAGTAGGCGTCCAGCTCCAGAATGTCCGCCGGGGTCAGAGGCGTGTCGTCCCGCCATACTTCGCTGAAGCCGTCGAACAAGGAAGGTGTGCTCCATGTACAAATGCAGCTGGTTGATTTTATAATAGCTGCACCGGTCTGCCAATTCCTTTAAAAATGCCGTGGTGGGAATCCTTCCGCGGGTCACGTCATAAAACAGCCCCCGCACGGGCAATGCCGGATTATCCTTGAGGGAAAGACAGGGCAGGCAGGGGCCTTCTTGCCGTACGATTTGCCGCAGCGTTTGCACGCCGTGCAGCAGCCCTGCATCCCCGCTGCCGGTGATTTCCACGCCTTGGGGGTGATCCCAATTTCGTATGACTCTTTGCCGAGGCTTTGCTCCAGCTCCGGGCTCTGCCGCAGGTGGATGCCGGGATGGGAGCGGGCAGTACGCCGGTCGATCAGCAGGCTGAGGCCGGTAGACTTCTCCAGCTCACCGGCCAGTAGCTTGGCGTAGGTATATGCAGCGGGACTGCAACCGGCATCCAATGTGATGCGGTCCCGGTATGTGATGCGGTATTGTCCTGGCAGCGGCGCAATCTGTTGGGGTTGCGGAATCAGTTTCATGGTTTGTTCCTCCTTCTTATGCGCGCCGGCGCTGTGGGTCCGGCAAGGTCAGTGTACCTTATTTGGCAGAAATAGTCAATCGAGACTTTCTCTCGGATCCGGAAAACCATTGGGACAAGGAAGCTCATGAAAAAGCCTCCCGGCAGCGCGTCGATCTGCGTCGGCTGGAAGGAGCACGCAATGCAGGAAGACGGAAAGACGGAGGATTAAGGGTTCCTTAATTTTGATGGTTGTTTCTTGCCGTTCATTGACATTCCGGCCCGGGAGTGATATGATGACAACAACAAGGCAAGGAGCGTTCATCTACCATGCACAATTGGAAAAAGGAAATTTTTAGCATTCCCAACATATTGAGTTTGTTCCGGCTGCTGCTGATTCCGGTATATACCGTGCTGTTTCTCCGGGCGGAAAATCCGTCGGATTATTGGTTGGCGGCAGGTGTTTTGGCTGTCTCCACACTGACCGACATGGTGGATGGGAAGATTGCCAGACGGTTTCATATGATCACCAATCTGGGAAAAATTCTGGATCCGGTGGCGGACAAGGCCACGCAATGCACGCTGCTGGTTTGTCTGGCAGTACGGCATCCTGTATTGTGGTATGTGCTGGCGCTGTTTGTCGCAAAGGAAGGCTTCATGCTGGTGATGGGAATTGTGAATTTGCGGCGGAAAAAGATGTTGGGCGGCGCGCTCATGAGCGGAAAAATTTGCACGACGATTTTGTTTGTCAGCATGATCATCCTGGTACTTTTTCCGGAGGTCTCATCCGGTGCGTTAAGCTTGCTGGTGGCCCTTTGCGTTGTGGCTATGCTGTTGTCCTTTGCAGACTATTTTATGGCTTATTTTGGAAAGAATAAAAAGGTACAGGATATTTGATCTCGGTAGAAAAGGCCTGCTGTCAGAGGGGAGCTCCTCTTGCAGCAGGCCTTTTTTGGCGCGATTTCGTAGATTCTTTTAACCGCAACGGGAATAGCCGCAGGAGCGGCAGATGACGCAGCCGCCTTCATGCTCCAGCGGCTCGCCGCACTCCGGGCAAAACCGTCCGCTGGCGGCGCTTCCGGCCGGCAACGGCGTTTCGCCTGTCTGGGTGTTCCATACTTTCTCCAAAACCTTGGCAATGGCGTCGGGACAGGAGGTGACGGCCAGCCCAGGCTGCCGAATGGTGGAGGGACAGCGGATTCCCTTTAGCTGGTGAATAATCTCCTGAGGATCCACGCCGCTGCGAATGGCGATAGAAACCAGGCGGGCGGTGGCTTCGCTTTGGCTGGGACAGCCGCCGGATTTTCCCGTGTTGGTGAAGACTTCACAGATGCCGTTTTCGTCGGAATTTACCGTAATATACAGATTGCCGCACCCGATCCGAACCTTTTCCGTATATCCGGCTGTGACGGCGGGGCGGGGACGGGGCTTCAGAGTGCCGTAGGCGGGTGCAGCCGCTGGGGTTTGGGAGGCGGTGCCCATGTTCAGGACCTGTTCGTTCCGGCTGCCGTCCCGATAGATGGTGATGCCCTTGCAGCCCAGCTTCCAGGCCAGACGATAAACCTCCTCGACCTCTTCTTTGGTGGCGGAATGGGGAAGTTCACGGTTTTTGGAAACGGCGTTGTCCGTATGAGCCTGGAAAGCGGCCTGCATTTGTACGTGCCAGGTGGGGGAGACGTCGTGGGCACAGACAAAGACGTCCCGAATTTCCCGGGGAATCCCCGCTACATGGGTTAAGCTGCCCTGCCGTGCGATTTCTTTCAGCAAGGCGTCGCTACAAATACCGGCTTCTTCCAGGGTTTGCCGCAAAATGGCGTTGGTTTCCACAAATTGGGTGCCGTCCATGATGTTTCGAATATACGCATAGGCAAATACGGGCTCTACGCCGGAGGAGACGCCGGCAATGATGCTCAGGGTTCCGGTGGGGGCGATGGTTGTAACGGTGGCGTTCCGCAGCGGCGTTGCGTCGGCATAGACGCTCTGCCGGAACAGGGGAAACGGGCCGCGGATTTCGGCCAGGCGCGCACTGGCTTGGTGCCCCTCGGTCTGGATCAGATTCATGATCTGATGGGCCAGATCCACACCCCGGGTGCTGTTGTAGGCAATCCCCAGACGCAGGAGCATGTCCGCAAAGCCCATGACGCCCAGTCCGATTTTTCGGGAAGCCAAAGTGGTTTCGGCAATCTGGGGCAGGGGGTAGCGGTTGATATCGATGACATTATCCAAAAAATGCACGGCGCGGTGAACGGTTTGATGAGATGCTCCTCATCCAGCGCCCAGCCGTTCTCCGTCCGGCGCAGATGCGCAGCCAGGTTGATAGAACCTAGATTACAGCTTTCGTAGGGAAGAAGGGCTGCTCTCCGCAGGGGTTGGTGCTCTCAATCTGCCCCTTGCGTGGGGATGGGGATTGTCCCGATTCAACCGGTCCAGGAAAATGATGCCCGGTTCGCCGGTTTGCCAGGCGGAGCACACAATGGCTTCCAACACCGCACGGGCGGACAACCGGCCGGCGACGCAGCCGGTGGTGGGATGGATCAGATCGTAGTCCTGCCCGGCCTCCACCGCCTGCATAAACGCCTCGGTGATGCCCACGGAGAGGTTGAAGTTGGTGATCTCGCGGGTATCGTTCTTGCAGGTGATGAACTCCAGAATATCCGGATGATCCACCCGCAGAATCCCCATATTGGCGCCGCGGCGCGTACCGCCCTGCTTGACCGCCTCGGTGGCGGCGTTGAATACCCGCATAAAGGATACGGGGCCGGAGGCCACGCCGCCGGTGGAATTCACGGCAGCCCCCTTGGGGCGAAGGCGTGAGAAAGCAAATCCCGTTCCGCCGCCGGATTTGTGAATCAGAGCGGCGTTTTTCACCGATTCAAAAATCTCTTCCATGGAATCTCCCACCGGCAGAACAAAACAGGCGGACAATTGCCCCAGGGGGCGGCCTGCATTCATCAGGGTGGGGGAGTTGGGGAGAAACTCCAGCTGGGTCATCATCTGATAAAATTCCTCGGCGGAGCGGGAAACATTGCCGCCGTAGGCTGCGTCGGCCTGGGCGACGGCGTCGGCAACCCGGCGAAACATATCCTCCACGGTTTCTATAGGACGTCCTTCTGCGTCCCGCATGAGATACCGCTTTTCCAACACGGCCTTTGCGCTTGGCGTAATCTGCATGACGTGCTACCTCCCAATGTGTGAATACAAGATATTGTAGCTTTTGAAGATGAGTATGTCAATATGTTGTGAAGCCGGTTTTGAAAAAATTTCCGAAAATCCCCTTGACATATTAACAGTGTTATGTTAAAATCCGTGCATAACAATGTTAAGGAGGGGGCTCGATGGAAGACCTGATTTCCAAAAAGGAGGTTCTGGAAAAGTACAGCATCTCCTACGGCGCACTGTACCGTTGGAAGCGGATGGGTCTGATACCGGAGGCGTGGTTTATTCGTAAATCCACCTCCACCGGACAGGAGACGTTTTTCCGGCGGGATCAGATTTGTCCTCGTGTGGAGCTGATTCTCTCCCGGCCGGACGGAACGCCCTTGGAGAAATTGGCTGCTGAGTTGGCCGGACAGCAGCAGCAGCGCCGTTCTGCCCGCCGGCTGATTCTCGAGGACCGGTTTGGGCGGCGGGATTTTAACGTGGAGGAAATCCGGCAGGCCTGTCTGACAGATGGGGAACAGGAAACCAGCATTTTGGAATTTTTAAAGGAGGCGCCACTATGAGCGACAAAATTGACATGAAAATCAGCGGAAGTTCGGTTATGCCGGGCGGAGAGTACGGGAAGGTATCCATCAGCGGCTCCGGAAAAATTCAGGGCAGCGTGAAATGTGATCGTCTGGCTTGCTCCGGTTCCGGCAAGGTGGCAGGGGATGTGGTTGCCCAGACAGTGGATTGTTCCGGCGCGGCGAAGGTGGAAGGCAGTCTGGACTGCCGGGAGAAGCTGTCCACCTCCGGCTCTTTTTCCTGTACAGGCGCCATTCAAGCTCAGGAAATCCATTGCTCCGGTAGTTTCCATGCGAAGGGAAAGGTAGCAGGCGGGGACTTTCGATTTCCGGCGCCTTCCAGGCAGAGCAGGGGTGCATTGCCGGGACTTTCGCGCTTCCGGGGCCTGTCAAGTTCAAGGCGACCTGGAGGCGGGGTATGTCCGGCTCAGTGGTAAGACGGACGTTTCGGGCTTGCTCAATGCGGAGACGGTGGAAATCAGCGCCGGAGGCCTTTCCCGCATTGGAGATATCGGCGGCAGCACCATTATTGTACAGGGAAATCGCAACGCTATTCGCATCTTTGGTTTTTCCATCAACCGCTCCACGTGCCTGGAGACTACGTCGATCGAAGGTGACCGGGTGGAGCTGGAGTATACCACAGCCCAGGTCGTTCGGGGAAAACAGGTCGTCATCGGCGAGGGCTGTAAGATCGACCGGGTGGAGTACACGCAGACTCTTCAGGCTCATCCCGGCACCGTGGGACAGGCGGTCAAGCTTTAGGCTCGACAGACAGCCGTATGGCCGCACAGCTGCGGGGCTTGTTTCTGCAGGGAAATAGAAAAAGGACTCATAAAACTCCTTGGTTTTGTGAGTCCTTTTCCCCACAGGGAGGAAGAAGATGAAAACGCATAGCAGCGCGTAGAAAATTGGCAGATACAAGCCCCGGTTTTGCCGGGGATACCCGGCGCTGCAGCGTCATACAGAGGGACGCTTTCCGAAGAAGCGATCCTGCAGCGCCAATCCCAAACGAAGGGATTTCCCTCTCACCGGCTCTAGTCTATCACAGTTTGCGTAAAATCGGCATGCTTGCCACGGTAAAGTTGCGGTTAAATTCCCCGGCTCACACCAGCTCTACCCGATACGTCTCCATCCAATGGTTGACCTGAAGCATGTATGCGATGGTCTGGGGCGTGTTCATCAGCTGCCCATACCAGGGCCATGGATATTGTGCAGTGAGCAAATCCTCCAGGGCGTGGCGGTTGGCAATTTGAAACAGCGGGGCGTCGCCGGCATCCAAAAGCGCCTGCAGCCGTTTGGAAACCTCTGCCAGGTAGGCAGGATTGTGGGTTTTGGGATAGGGGCTTTTCTTTCTCCATAAAAACCTCATGGGGCAGATAGTCTTCCATGGCTCTGCGGAGAAGCCCTTTTCATATCCTTCGTAGTCTTTCAGCTCCCAGGGCACACTGTATAAATACTCTGCGATGCGGTAGTCGCAGAAGGGGACCCGTACCTCCAGTCCGGACCACATGCTCATTCGGTCTTTCCGGTCCAGGAGCGTTTGCATAAACCAGCGGAAGTTGAGATTGACCATTTCCTTCATCCGGCGCTCCTGGGCATTCTGGCCGGGTAAGACATCGCTGGCTTGGCAGGTGGATTCATACCGGCGAAAAACGTAGGACTCCGGATCTAGGACGGCTCTGTACGGGTCTGAGAGGAAGGAACTGCGCCACGCAGTGGACTGGGCCCATGGGAAGCCCGCCCGCTCCCGGACTTCCGGATCCCGGTACCAGGGATACCCCCCGAAAATTTCGTCTGCACACTCTCCGGACAGGGCGACGGTTGCCGTTGGCTTCATGGCCCGGCACAAAAGCAGAAGAGAGGCGTCTACATCCGCCATGCCGGGGAAGATCCCGGGCTTCCACCGCCTCGTACAAGGCGTCTGCCAGCTCTTGGGTATCCAAAATGACCCAGTGATGCTCCGTATCCAAATACTGGGTCATGATTTCAATGAATTCCGGGTCGCTGTTGGGCTGAAACTTCCCGGCGTGAAAATACTTGGCATTGTCCTTGTAATCCACAGAAAAGGTATGCAGCCGCCGTCCTTGTTTTGCTTCCTCCCGGGCGGCGACAGAAGAAATCAGACTGGAATCCAACCCGCCGGAAAGAAAGGTGCACACCGGCACATCGGAGACCAGCTGGCGCCGGATGGCATCTGTAACGAGGGAACGGACATGCTCCAGCGTTTGGGGGAAAGGTATCCCGATGCTCCCGGTCTTCCAGGCGCCAATACCGCCGCAGGCGGACTTCTTTTCCGTCAAAGTAGCCGCAGCAGCCGGGCTCCACTTCCCGGATACCCGGAAAACGCCGCAGCCCGGGGTCCGTCCGGGACCCAGCAGCATAATCTCCGCCACGCCTTGGGCGTCTACCTGAGCCGGTACCGCCGGATGCGCCAGCAGTGTTTTCAGCTCCGAGGCAAAGAAAACCGTCCTTCCCGGAGCGTAAAACAGCGGCTTTACGCCGATCCGGTCCGGGCCAAAAACAGCCGCTCGGACTCTTCCTCCCAGACGGCAAAGGCAAAATACCGTTAAACCGCTCCACACAGCTTTCTCCCCACTGTGCATAGGCGTGGAGAACCACTTCCGTGTCGGAGTGCCCCTGGAAAGTATGTCCATCCAATTTCAAAAGACGGCGCAGCTCCTCCGTATTATACAATTCCCCATTATACACCATGTGATAGTGGGTACCCCGGAACAGGAGCTCCATAGGTTGGCGTCCGCCTTCTAAATCCACAACAGCCAGCCGGGCATGGAGCAGGCTCACGCCCCGCTTTTGGAAAATACCCCACTGGTCCGGCCCGCGGCGGGTCATGGTTTTCATCATAGCTTCCAGAATTTCCCGTTTTCTCCGGCGGAACCGAGAATTCCTGCAATTGCGCACATAAGCATTACAACCCCTTTCAAGCACGCTATAGTCTATTCCGTGTCCCCGGTTCTGTGAACGGTGGAATTTACCATGGATAGCTTTTTTCTCCGGGGCACCCTAACATGGGGTGATGCAACATGAAAAGCAGCAAAGACATATTAGGCTCCGTGGTAAAAACGGCGCAAATGGGAAAGACCGGCTTGCAGTGTGTGTTGGAAGCGCAGATTCGTCCCTCTCTTCGGGAGAATTTGGAGAAGCAGGTGGTCATTTACGATCAGATTGCCAAAGAGGCGCTGGATTTGGCCCATGGCAGAAATTGGCAGGTAGAGCAGCTGGGCTCCGTGAGCCGGGCCTGCTCCCGGATGGTTTCCCGAATGCGGCTGAATCGCGGCAATGCAGACCCAAAGCTGCCGCTATGGTGATGCAGGGCAGTACCCGGGGACTGATTCAGGGTCTGACCAATCTGCATCAGTTTCCGTACCAGGATACTGCCGTCAGTACCCTGTCGCAGCGCCTGCTGGATTTGGAAACCGAGGCTTTGGGCCAAATGCAATCCTATTTATAAACACAGGAAAGAGACGTGCAGGGACCGCAGAGGAACGAAAGTTGGCTGCGGTCCCTCATTTTGTTGGGGGGGTACAGCGCACTTCTCTGGGAAATAGCCGGTTGCTTTTGCCGGTGCCGTCTATGAGGTCCTGCCCTGCTTTGTGCAGGCGGAGAGAAATTTTCTGCCGGACCTTTGTCATGTTTTTCCTCCGATGCATAGAATGAACTGATGCCGGAATCTGCCCGGTAAGCAGACGCCGGTCTATGGAAGGAGGAGGGCGCTATGCCTGCAGAAGGTTCGATTCAGGTTCACGTATATACATCCACCGCGCAGATTCCCGTGCCCGGAGCGGCCGTCGCCATTGTATCCGATGACGGAACGCTCCTGGCGGCCCGTCTGACGAACGAAAGCGGACAGATTCAGCCGGTTACGGTCCAGGTGCCGGACGCATCGGAGAGCCGGGACCCTAATTTTCAGGGGCAGCCGTTTACGACTGTGAGCATTCGGGTTCAGCACCCCGACTATGAACAAATTCAGGTGGATCACGCCCAGGTATTTGCCGGGGTAATCACCCTGCAGCCTTTGAGCTGATCCCGCTGCCGCAATTTCCGGATCTGTATGACCGGGTGGAGTACTTCAATGTACCGCCCCAGAACCTCTAGGAGGTGCTGCCATGCCTGCTGTGATACCGTATGTGCCGGAACAGATTACGGTTCATTTAGGCCCGCCCAATGCGGATGCGGCCAATGTGACGCTGCCTTTTTACAGACTATGTCAAAAACGTGGCGTCTTCTGAGATTTACCCCACCTGGGATGAGAGCGCCCTGCGCGCCAACATTTTGGCCATTGTCTCTTTGCCCTAAACCGAGTTTATACCGAATACTACCGCAGCCGGGGCTATAGCTTTGATATCACCAATTCCACAGCCTACGACCAGGCCTTTGTAAACGGGCGCAATACCTTTGAAAATATTGACGCCATTGTGGACGATTTGTTTAACAGCTACATTCGCCGCCAAAGTTTTGTAGAACCCCTGGCGGCCAAATTTTGCAATGGTACTACCGTGACCTGTGAGGGACTCAGCCAATGGGGCTCGCAAAATTTGGCCGTGCAAGGCTATAATTCTGTGCAAATTTTGCGGACATATTACGGGGAAAACATTGAAATTGTCGCCAACGCTCCCATTCAGGGGTTGGTTCAGTCTTATCCCGGGACTCCGATTCGGCGGGGCAGCACCGGCCCCAACGTGTTGGTCATTCAGACATCCTTATACCGGATCTCACAGAATTATCCGGCGATTCCGAAGATCTCGCCGGTGGACGGAATCTTCGGCTCCCAAACAGAGAACTCGGTGCGGAGGTTCCAGCAAATCTTCGGACTGACTCCCGACGGCATTGTGGGACGCGCGACCTGGTACGCTCTGGTGCGGCTCTATGTGGGCGTCAACGCGCTGTCGGAGCTGCGTTCGCAAGGACAGCAGTTTTACAATATTTCCTGGAATTACGGCGGCGCGCTGCAGCAAGGGAGCGTAGGAGAGCGGGTGCGGCAGCTGCAGTACATGCTCCAGGTCAATTCCAGCGTAAATCCCTCCATTCCGCCTGTGGCCGTAGACGGCATTTACGGACCGGCTACCCGGGCGGCGGTCTTGGCGGCGCAACGGTTTTTTGGCCTTCCTCAAACCGGTGCAGTAGACGAACAGACCTGGCTCCTGCTGGAGAGTCAACTCAGCAGTGTGAACAATAATATTTTCCGCAATCAGGAATTGTTCCCATATTCAGTAGAGTCTGGGAATGCGGTGCAGACTGCTTTTTGCGCCGGCTAACGCCAGAAGCCTGTACCGCAACGGGAACACCCGCTCCGGTACAGGCCGGAACACGGTCCCAGCCGGTCCGGAACACCGGTACTCTCAGACAACGACCATCACGCAATTTCCGGGAACGGAGTTGAGTATGGGCAGTCAGGATAGAGGGCGAGGGAGGCAATCCAATGAAGATTCATACAGAGCCAAGCAATTTAGTCGGCCGCCCGGTTGAAAGCATGCAATTTATGCTCCGGGTTGTGGCGGAAGGCAACGATCGTCTGATTCCCGTTGTGCCGGACGGCATCTTCGGCCGGAACACCATGGCGGCAGTGACGGCGTTTCAGCGGTACTACGGCCTGCCGGCCACCGGGGTGATGAATCAAGTCACCTGGGAGCGTCTGGTAGAAGTCTACCGGCACGATCTGGTGCTCCAGTCGCCTGCCGAGGGAATGCAGCCCATTTTGAACCCATACCAAACCCTGAAGCCGGGTGAGAGCAATTACCATGTCCATTTGGTCCAGGTTGTGTTGCGCGTTTTGGGCTCGGTATATCGTGGGATTCCACCGGTTCCGATTAATGGAACTATGGATGCGTCTACAGTGACGGCGGTCCGCCGCTTTCAAACGCTCAGCGCGATCCCGGTGACCGGAGAGGTAGATAAACATACCTGGCAGCAGCTTTCACGCCAGTATACTTTAGCGGCAGGCGATGGAAACGGCCAGGAGAGGAAAAAAAGAAATGCAATAGGACTGATACCGGGATAAAAAAGTGGGAAGGGGCTGCTTTGCCCCTCCCCACAGTTTTTGTTACTGGGTAGGTGTGTTCCCGTTACCGCTGTGAAAGCTTTAGACAGGCCCGGCCTGCGGCATAGGAGACGACGGCGCCGGCTGCCAAGCAGACCCAATTGAGGGCGATTTTGCAGCGCTCCCGCTGTGCGCCGGTAAAATCATGATTGCAGTTGCGACGACAATGCCGATCATGGCGGGAGATTCCGGCATACCACTTGCGGTATGCCGCATGAACGCCGCGCGACAGGATTAAAAGGCACAGACCGGCGCCGACCGCCAGAGGCAGCAGAACGCCCGGGGACAGGCAGGAGATTCCGTCGAGCATGGGTTGATACAATCCGAAAAACAGGAGCAGGGTGGAAGAGCTCAGTCCGGAACAATGAAGCTGACGCCCACATCACGCCGCAAAACAGGAAGCCCCAGAAATCCGGACGAAGAGAAACGGCGTCGATCTGCCGGAAGAGCAGCAAAAGGCTCAGCATGAGGGTAAAACCGGCCACCATAGCGAAATACGCGGAAGGACGCCTCCCTTTCTGTCCCGCATCCCGCCAAAGCTCCGGAATGGTGCCGACAATAAGTCCGATGAAGGCGCAGGTGACTGCCTGGCTGTTTTGCTCCAGCAGCCATCCGGCGAGGCCCGACAGGCCGATGAAGCCGATACCGGCGCCGAATAGAAAGACGCAGAGGGAAAGCCAATGCTTTTGCAGGGCTTGCCTGGGGTGGGAAAAATACTTCAATCAGAGGCTGGTACATACCAAAGGCCACGCAAAGCGTGCCGCCGCTGATTCCGGGCATAATGGCGCCGAAGCCCACAAAGGCGCCTTTGAGGGCCAGAAGGATATTTTCCGCAATATGGCGTTTTGAAAATGTTCTTTTGTTCATGAAGCGTTTCCGACCCACTCCAGAAAGCGCCGGAGTCCGTCCTTTCCGCCGGCAACGAACAAAATATCCCCCTCCCGGAAGACATAGTCCGGCTTAATGTTTTCAATCAAGGTGCCGTTGCTTTCAATGGCAATGATATTTAAACCGAAAATTTCCGAAGGTTGACGGCCAAAACTGTTTTGCCGACTATTTTATTGGGTGCAATTAATTTAGATATGTTCAGGCGTTCGCTTAACTGTATGTAGTCGAGGGCCTTTGAGGTCTCCAGACGGTGCGCAACCCGGATTGCCATATCCCGCTCGGGATATACCACCTCGGCTCCGAGCTTTTCCAGTATTTCACCGTGTTCTATGCTGGTGGCCTTGGCGAGGACCTTTGGAATCGAGACGGACCAAATTCAGCGTCGTTAAAATGGAGATGTCCATTTGCTCGCCGATGCATACAACAGCGACGTCACAATTCTGGATTCCGGACTCTTGGAGCGACTTCCTGTCCAGGTTTTTACCACCAGGGCATTTTCGGTAATTTCCCTGATTTCCCGGACCTTTTCCTCGTCCCGCTCCAGGACGAAAGCTCGGCGCCGGAGGATGCAAGCTCCTCCGCCAGGGCGTATCCAAATCTTCCGAGACCGATGATTCCGTAGGTGGTGGTTTCTTTCTTTGGCTTGTTAAACATAGTTTGTCCTCCTGAAATTATCCGATGGCAATATTTCCTTCCGGATAGCTGACCCGCTCGCCCTTGGTGAAGTACCAGAGCGACGCAATGGTCAACGGACCCAGCCTGCCGATGTACATGATCAAAATAGAAAGTAACTTGCTGCCGTCGCACAATGCCGGCGTGATTCCGGTGGACAAGCCGACTGTACCAAAGGCGCTGGTGATTTCAAATAATGCGTCCATAAGAGACACGTTGGGCTCCATGGCAACCATTAGATACGTGCCGGACAGGACGACGCCGACGGCAATCAAAGTAATGACAGCCGCCTTACGAAACGCGACGGCGGGAATTGCATAGTGAAAGGCCTTTTCCGATTTGTTCGTTGCTGCGGATTTAATCCCCTGCAGGAGAACAAAAACGTACTGGTTTTGATACCGCCGCCGGTTGATCCGGGAGAGGCGCCGATGAACATCAAAATGATCAAGACCAGCAGGCCGGCATTGGAAAACGTCCCCAGGGAGTAGGTGGAGAATCCGGCGGTTCTGGCGGAGACGCTGTGGAAAAAGGCGCCCAGCCAAGAGATGTCTTCACTGAGCTTTAAAAGGACCGTGCCGGAGATGATTAAAGCGAGGCTGACGGTCACGACGATTTTGGTGTGCATGGAAAACTTGCGCCAGTGAAAGCGCTTGCTCCACATCTCTTGGATGACCAGGAAGCCGATTCCGCCCCAAAAAATCAGACCGCATGTGACCAGATTGAGGAGGATGTTGTTTTGATACGGAATCAAATTTTGAAAATTCCCAAAATGTCGAACCCGGAGTTATTGAAGGCGGCCACCGAGTGGAAGATGCTGATTCCGGCTGCGCGAAGGGGTGGATAGTCCTGGACGAATACAAAGAAACTGAGGATGGCTCCGGCCAACTCGAAAATCAGCGTCATGAAGAAAATGCTCTTGACAAAACGAACCAAGCCCTTCCCGGAGTCCAGATTCATGGCCTCCCGGATGAGATTTCGACCCTTCATGTTTACCTTTTTACCCATTGCCAGGATGACGCCTGCGCCGACGGCGGTTACCCCAAGGCCGCCGATTTGAATGAGAGCCATGAGAAAGAACTGGCTAACGGCGTAAAGGTGTCTCCGGCATCTACGGCAATTAGCCCGGTCACGCACACGGCGCTGGTGGAGGTATATAACGCGTCGATATACCGAACCGTAACGCCTTCCTGAATGCTGCACGGCAGCATCAGAAGTCCGGAGCCAATTAAAATGACTGCGGCAAACCCGAACGCAATAATTCGTCCGGGAGATTGCTTTTTGATCAGCTTTATCATATCCATTCCCCATTTGTGATAAAATCATGCGGCCGGTTAATCCGCGCCGTCGAGCATTCGGTATCCCACGCCGAGTTCATTGATAATGTACGAATGTTCTCCCGGCCGGCTGCCGAATTTTTGCGAATATTGGCCATGTTCACCTGGAGCTTTTGGTACTGCCGTGGTCGGCGCCGCCCCATATGGCCTTGGCAAGGGCGGCGTATGTCACGACCTTGCCGGCATGTTCCGAAAGCAGGGCCACAATGTTATATTCTGTCTGCGTCAGTTTGATTTCCCGACCGCAAATCCAAACCTGCCTGCGGTCGTAGTCGATCGTCAGACCGCCGGCGGAAAATGTTCCTCCCGGTACGGCGCCCATTGCTGCGCTGTGGCGGCTATTTCTCAAAGCGGCGCGAACCCGGGCCAGCAGTTCTCCGGTTCCAAAGGGCTTGGTGATGTAATCGTTGGCGCCCAAATCCAGGGCGAAGATTTTGTCTTGTTCGGTGGTTCGGGCGGAGACCACCACAATTGGAACGACGGATGTTTTCCGGATTGCCCGAATGAACTCCAGGCCGTCCATATCAGGAAGTCCCAAGTCTAAAATGACCAGATCCGGCGCATGGGAGGAGAACATGCAGATTCCCTGGCTGCAGGTTCCGGCAGTAAGGACCTGGTAGCCGTTCGTTTCCAGAATTGTTTCCATAAAACTGCGGATGTTTGACTCGTCCTCCATCACCATGATCTTGTATTTGTTATTGCTCATGTTCCACATCCTCCGTCTCCAGGGAAAAGCGCATGACCGTTCCTTTGCCTGCCCGGCTTTCCGCTTGCATGTCTCCACCGTGGGCCCGAATGATGGTGGCACAGACGGAAAGGCCGATTCCCATGCCGTGCTTATTTCCGTCTGCGGGAGCAGGGCCCTTCCCACTATAACCTGAGAACAAGGTATTGAGCCGGTCTCTGGGGATGCCGCATCCGTCGTCGGAGATTTCAAAAACGGCCCGTGGGCCGGACAAGAAAACGCGGAGAGAAAGAAGGAGATGTTTCCCGCGTGGAAAACCGCGTTTTCCAGAATGTTGATTAAAACCTGTTCAATCAGCATAGCGTCCATTGGAATGCTGACAAACTGATCCGGAATTTGGACCTGGACAGGCTGATTGGGATACCGTTTTTTAAATTTTACCAGAACGGCGTCAATGAGCTCCTCCAAAACAATGGGCCTTTTTACGACGGAAGCGGCGTTGCCGTCCAAGCGGGTGACGGATAACAGATTTTCCACCATCCGAATCAGCCATTCCGCGTCTTCCTTCATTTCTCCCAGCAGCTTCCAGGTTTGCTCTTTTTTCAGCCGGTCGTAGTTTTCCATGATGGCCGAGCAGGAACCGTAAATGGAGGTCAGGGGTGTCCGCAGATCATGGGAGATTGCCCGAAGCAAATTGGCCCGGACCTTCTCTCGCTCGCTCTCCGCCCGCATGCGCTCCTCCTGCTTGATCCTGGTGGTTAATGTACTGGTCATAATGGCGATACAGAGCGTGACCAGTGCGGAAAACAGGTTTTCGGAATAAAAAATCAAACTGGAAGAAAGGAAAAGTAAAGGCAAAATTCACAGCCAAAACGCTCAAAAGGGATGCCAGAATGCCCCAGAAATACCCCTGTGTTTTTAATGAAATTAAAAACACAGACAGTAAGAAAATCATGGGAGCAAGGGTTTGCATGGCATAGAATTTTTGCATCAAGACGATGGAGAGGAACGAAACGGAGAGGATCAGCGTCATAAGCGCTGCGTCTCTGATTTGTGTGCGGTATTTCGACATCATAGCGCCCCCCTGTCGAGCATTATACCAGACCTGCGGTTAAGATTTGGCTAAGATTATATGGAACATGTGTGCGTAGCTGTTGCAATAGACTGAGGGTATTGTAGCAGCAAACGGGCGGACAAGCAATCCCCAACTGAAATGGGTAGGCATATTTTGTGGAAAGACGGAACAGGGAATCTGTGGGGGAGGTTTTGAAAGCAGGAATAAAAATGTGGTTTTTGTGCATTTGAAAAGGGAGGGAAACCCATCTAAATATATCTTTTCCCTGGGCAAATGGAGGACTTGCATTTTTTGTGTGCCTATGGTAAGATTACGCAGAGTTGCCGCTTTTCTGCTGCAACCTGACGGAAGAGCCGCCGGTATTCCCGGGTGCTTTCGGTTCCGAGCGTTCTTGCGGCCGTAGGCAGTGCTCGAACGGAAGCAGAAAGTCGGCTCTTTCTGGCACGCGCCGTCCAGGAGAGAGGCTGATATGAGCCGCTACATGGCTGCCGTGCATTTGGAGGAAATTTCATGGCCTATATTCGACGCCTTCTTCGACTCCGCTTTTTGAGCGTTCCAACCGGCTTCCGGCAACCCGCATTATCGCGTTGGCATTTGTGGTTATTATTTTGACCGGCGCGCTGCTGCTGACGCTGCCTGTGGCTTCCCCTCCGGGGAATCCTGCGGGTTTTGACCGCATTGTTTACGGCGACCTCGGCGACCTGTGTGACGGGTTTGGTTTTGGCGGATACGTTTGTCCAATGGAGCGGGTTTGGACAGGTTGTCATTCTGTCCCTAATTCAAATCGGCGGACTGGGCTTTATGTCCCTGGCGTCCGTCTTTGCTTTTTTTCCCTTCACAAGAAGATGGGCCTCAAACACCGTATGCTGTTGGCGCAGGCGATGAGCCTGCAGGATGTGGAAGGCGTTGTCCGGCTGCAAAAGCACGTGCTGATTGGAACCTTCTCCTTGGAGGGCCTGGGCGCGGTGATTTTGTTTTTTCGGTTTCTGCCGGATTATGGTCTTTGGAATGCACTGAAATGGGGCGTTTTTCACTCCGTTTCTGCATTTTGTAATGCAGGGTTCGACATTTTGGAGTTTTACAGCCGGGAGGCAGCCTGATTCCGTTTCAGACGGACCCGGTGGTTTGCTTTGACGCTGATGGTTTTGATTGTGATCGGAGGCCTGGGCTTTTTTTGTTTGGGAGGATGTGTTCCGCGCCATACGGGCCCCAGCATCCGTCACTTGTCGGTGTACAAAGCTGGTGTTGGTTTGCACCGGTGTGCTGATTGTGGCAGGGACCGGCGTGATTTGCGCTTTGAATGGGACAATGCCGATACCCTGGGGTCTATGACCGTGCCGCAGAAGCTGCTGGCCGGGGCCTTTTCAGTCCGTGACCACCCGGACGGCCGGATTTGCCTCCGTCGATCAAGGGGCGATGCGGGAGGCTACGCGGGCGGTGTCTGTGATGCTGATGCTCATTGGAGGCTCCAGCGGCTCCACCGCCGGGGGCCTGAAGACGGTAACGGCGACGGTTCTTCTTTTGGCTGCGGTAGCCGGTGCGCGGGGAAAGAACCATGTGCAGGTGTTTAAGCGGTCTGTATCGGACTGGCAGGTACGCGACGCCATGTCCATCGCAGTTTCCATGGTGCTGTTGTGCTTTGTGGGGGCCATTGTGCTGTCGGTAGACAGCAACGTTTCGTTTTTAAATTCTCTGTTTGAAACGGCTTCTGCTTTGGGGACTGTGGGACTTACCGCCAACGTGACGCCGTTTTTGCAGCTCCCTTCTAAAATCATGCTGATCGCCTTTATGTATTTCGGACGAGTGGGAGTTTTGACGATTAGTTTGGGCTTTCTCATGGGAGATCGGGCTGCAGGCCGGTTCCGTTATGCGGAAACAAGATTGTTGATTGGATAGGGAGCGGTGTTATGAAAATGTATGTTGTGGTCGGCCTGGGCCGGTTTGGCCAGAGCATTGCGCACCGTCTGTGCGAGCTGGGCAACGAGGTTCTGGCAATCGACAAAAATTCAGAGCTGGTCCAGCAGATTTCCAATTTCGTGACCCACGCTGTGGTGGCCGATGCCCAAGACGCGGATGTGCTTCGGGCTCTGGGGGTTCGGAATTACGATTGCGCCATTGTGGCCATCGGAAAGGATCTGGCCGCCAGCGTGTTGGCTACTTTGAATTTCAAAGAAATGGGCATTCCGCTGGTGGTTTGTAAGGCACATGATGAAAATCATAGAAAAGTGTTGGAAAAGATCGGAGCGGACCGTGTGGTAGTCCCGGGCAGGAATTTGCCAATAAGCTGGCCCAGGGGTTGTCGACCGCCAACGTGCTGGAGTATATTGAGCTGTCGGCCGATTATGGAATTTCGGAGTTTACAGCGCCTGCCGCCTGGGATGGAAAATCCCTGCGGCAGCTGAATGTCCGGGCACGGGTCGGAGTGAACATCCTCGCGGTACGCCGGGGAGAGAAAATTCAGGTCTCCCCGGATGCAGATTACGTCATTGCAAAGGGGATACCGTGGTGGCGCTGGGTGCGTATCAGGCTTTATCTGCGGTGCAGCAGAGATGAGCCCGGAGCGGATTACCAGCCGGAGAAACCCGCTTCTGCAGCAGGTGCGCCGGCTTCTGTCCTCCCCGCGGGACCGGTTAGAAAGCGGCCTTTTTGTGGGAGACGGAACCAAACTCCTGGAGGAAGCGGTCCGGTGGGACGGGGGATTGGAAGCGGTTATTCTGACCGATACCCTCCGGTTCGGAGCTGCCGCCGCAGACGGCGGTGTACCAGGTTCCGGCGGATGTAATGGCGTCTATTTCCCCCATGAAGACGCCTCAAGGTGCGCTTTTTCTCTGCCGCTTGCGGCCGGCGCCTCCGTTGCGGCTCAGTCCCGGCTGCCTGATTTTGGACGGCATCCAGGATCCGGGTAACCTGGGGACCATCCTGCGGACGGCGGATGCTCTGGATGTCCCGGTAATTTTGACGCAGGGGTGCGCAGATCCCTACGGTTGGAAGACGGTTCGCGCGTCCATGGGGGCAGTGTTTCGCAGCCGACCCATGCGCGGTACCCAGGAGGAAATCCTGTCTGCCAGCAAAACCGATGGGGTCCCCTTAGCGGCTGCCGCTCTGTCCAAGCGGGCGAAGGATATCCGCCAGGCACACCTGAACCGGTATGCCGTCATCATCGGCAGCGAGGGCAGGGGCGTGAGCCGGCAGTATCTGGAGGCGTGCAGCCGGGAATTGATCATCCCCATGAATCCACGTTGTGAATCGCTGAATGCGGCTACGGCAGCGGCCATTGTGATGTGGCAGATTCAGCTGGAACCAGGCGGCAGACTGGAATAAATCAAACAGGGCGGGATTGAAAATGTTGGCACATTGGATATGGCTGGCTACGAGGTCTGGAATTGGCGTGCGCAGCGCTCTGGCGTTGCTGCGCGCCTTTCCTGATATAGAGTCCTTGTACGGCGCCCGGGCAGAGGATTATGTGCAGGCGGAAGGGTGGATTCCAAGTGCCTGGACGCCCTGTGCGATAAGTCCTTGTCGGAGGCCAACCGGATCCTGGGAAGCTGTCTGGAGAAAGGGATCCATGTCCTGACTTACCAGGACGCGGCGTATCCGACGCGCCTGAAGCATATTCCGGATCCGCCGCTCACATTATATTATCAGGGCAACCTGCCCGATTTTGACGCAGAGCCCGCCGTGGCGGTGGTCGGTACCCGCCGCGCTTCTGCTTACGGTTGTATGACGGCCCGGCGGATGGGATATCAGATCGCCCGGTGCGGCGGTTTGGTGGTATCCGGTGCAGCTGGGGGTGTGGATACTTTGGCGATGAAGGGCGCGCTGTTGGCGGAGCGGCCTGTGGTCGGTGTCCTGGGCAACGGATTGGATGTGATCTATCCCCGCTCCAACCGGGACCTGTACCGGGACGTTGCGTGCCGCGGCTGCCTGATCTCGGAATTTCCACCCGGCACGCCTCCTTTGGGCCGGAACTTTCCCCGGCGAAACCGCATCATCAGCGGTTTGTGCTGCGGCGTCGTGGTGGTGGAGGCGCCGGAGAAGAGCGGCGCACTCATCACGGCGCAATTGGCGCTGGACCAGGGCCGGGACGTATTTGCAGTTCCGGGGAATGTTGACGCGGCGTGCAGCGCAGGAAGCAACGGCCTGCTGCGGGAGGGGGCCATTGTGGCCCAGAGCGGTTGGGACGTGATGGAGGAATATCAGAGCTTGTTTCCGGAGAAGGTGGGCCCCTGGTCGGGGAAGACGCTGCTCTCTTCCTACCCCAGGGAGCTGGCGGAGCTGCGGGAGCCTCCGTATCACTTTGCACAAGAGACTCCAATAAATTCCGAAAAACGTTGACAATGAGGATGGAAAACCGTATAGTGAATTACAGGAGCTTATGTCAACTTTGTCCGACGATGAGCGGGCAGTGACGTCCTGCTTGACGGATGCTCTGCGCCACGTGGACGATGTGATTGCCGGTCTGCTTGCCGGCGGCCCGGGTTTTGGCCTCCTTGACGCTTTTGGAGGTGAAAGGCTTGGTGGTACGGCATCCTGGCAAAATTTTATTCTTTGGCTCGGAGGGGAGCCGGAGAATGGTAGCATGGAGGATTGCATGGCAAAAAAGAACCAGCGACGAATTTAGTGATTGTCGAATC